>VFQN01001954.1_pt1 | contig 33077 bp, 53 predicted proteins | sample 3512371 | NCBI WGS metagenome assembly VFQN01 (sample SAMN10412370, study PRJNA504923) | tailings metagenome | isolation source: Replicate 2 from Balatoc abandoned mine | place: Philippines: Itogon, Benguet | collected 2017-08-28 | reverse complement strand
CCCACCACCCCCCCCCCCCCCGCCTCCTCCTCCCCCTCCCCTCCCCCACCCCCCTCCCCCGCCCCCTCCCCCCCCACCCCACCCTCCCCCACCACCTCACCCCCTGCCCCCGCCTTCGCCCTCCGCTCCTCCGCAGCCGCCCGCATCAGCGCCGCCGCCTTCTGCCCCTGCGTCTGCCTCATCTCTTCCACAATCCCCCGCACCTCCTCTTCTCCAATCCTTAACCCCCCTGCCCCCTTCCCCCCATCTCCCCCCTCCCCCCGGCCCTCCATTGCCCCGCCCAAGAAGCCCTCTATCCGCTGCTCCAGGGCGGGGTCTCCCCTGTACAGCACACGTGCCAGGTACAGGCCGTGCGGCGGCGCCGCCTCGGGCAGGCGGGACCGGTCGGCAGCTTCCAGCAGCTCCCGCAGCCCCGCGGGGGACAGCCGGCCGTGGCCCACCTCCACCAGACCGGCGGCCAGCATGCGAACCATGCTGAGGGTTGGGGTGTGCCGGGCAAAAGGAAAAGATGTAATGCTGGACACAATGATTTCTTTTGTGCTACCTGGCTCCACGAGGAGAGGCAAACTGTGCAAAATGCAGGGCGTGGCGGCCAGCATACACCGTGCTTCGACTTGGGTGATCGGATGGGTAGATGTTTCGGTTATGTGCATGGGCTGTGTGAGAGCCTGCTGCGACACCACGTATCGGATGACAGAAATGGCACAGGGGGGTGAAGCGCTGCAGACTCCGGAAGCCAGCGCGTGGCCTTGCGGCATAGCAGGATGGTAAGGGGGGAGAGCGGGAGGCATCACGGCAAGCCCCGCAGCGATACGCTGCTGGGCCTGGCAGGTGACAGGTCAGGCTGGAGGGAGTTCAGGCGTTTTAGGCGGGGGAGGCTGGTTTCAGGGGAGGGGTATGCACCCGCCGCACTGATGCCTAATCTCGCCGCACGTGCCCACAGGCTGCGCAAGTTGTCGGCGCGTACCCCCCACCGTGCAACGCACAAGCCACTGGCGGATTGCGTCTAAGCAGCGTGGTCGCAGGCAGACGCTGAACTCGTCCCCACAACCCTGCAGCAACCTGCCATCCCGCACACCTCTCCAGTCTCTGCCACCCCAGCCAACCCCGATCACCCAACTACCCAACTACCAAAGCCCTAACCCCCAACCTCCAACCCACCGGTACAGGAACCCGTTCCCCGTCAGCTCCAGGGTGACCTCCTGCCCCCCCGTCACGGGGCTGGCGCTCTCTGTCACGTCCAGCTGGAGCAGGATGCTGCGGGTAGTTAAAGGGGGTGCAGTATAATGTGAATCGTCTGAGAGGGGGAAGTAAGGAATTTAGAGATGAGGGGTGCCAATCGGCGGGATGGGCATGATGGGAGGGAGAGAGGACAAGGGGAGAGGGATGACCAGAAGCAAGCGGGCCAATAACATGTTTGGCAAGTTGGGTTAGCACAAGAGTGCGTAGCCCCGCAGCGTGTCTTACCGTGTGTTCTTGGCCAAAGTGCGGCTGGAGACTCTTGGACTAGCGCAAAATTATTATCACAATGTCATCTTATTGTTATTAAGGCGTAGTCCTGAAGCACCCCTTACCGTGTGTTCTTGGCCGACGTGCGCTCGGGCTTGATGCCCTTCTCAGCGAGCTGTGGGCGTGTGGCAGGGCAGGTCCGGGGCATCGTGTTGATGAGTGATGGCAGCGTGGACACATCAGCAGGGAGAGCAGAAGGCGTCGTGCCGGCTGACACGTCTAGCGTAACAGAACAATCCTAACTTTGTGGTTGGGGGGGGGACACGCTTCTGCTCATCACAGAAGTATGCGGAGTCGATGCCACACTTGCTTTTCTCATCCAGGCGTGTGCTGCATCGTGCTCACCTTTGGGTTCTTCCGTTTGGCGCTCCCCAGGCCTGAGGGCGGGTGCAGGGGCGGCCGGGCCGAGGTGGGAACCCCGCACGCGGCGGACAAGAAGGGGTGGGTTACCGCCCCCGTGGCGAAGACTTGGGTGCGCACGACGCAGGGAGTGAAATAGCACAGGCGGCGGGCATGCCGCAAATACCCACGTACGCTACACCTACACCTTTGTACGGTACACAAAAGCACTTTATCCACGCAGCGCTCACCTGCTGGCCGCTTGTTGTCCATGAAGGCGCTGAAGTCGTGCCTGCCCAGCAGCAGCCCCGCCGCCGCCCGCATGGCGCCCACGTCCAGCGCCACGTCAGACAGCCGCCCGGGCTTGCCGCGGCTGCGCTCGCACCACCTGTCGTACACCCACCAGCGGTACTTGGACTGTGCGGCGTACGGCAGTGTACGGTGTGCGCGGGAGGGGCAGGGGTTGGCGCGGGTGTGGTGGGGGTTTAAGGTCTGGGAAGGAAGGATGGTGCCGGCGCAGGTAAAGGAGCGGTCAATTGGCGTCGGGTGGGGATTGGCTTATTAAAGGGTTGGCATGGGTTGCCGTTGCATGGCAGTGTGGGGCATGTCACAATCGCGTGTTGGAAGCCGAGGCACACTGCCATACGTGAGCTTGCGGGCGCGGCTAGCGGCAACAGCGCCCCGCCTGCCTGGCGAGTAGCGCTTTACGCCATGAAAGACATATACTGGGTAAAGCACATACCGTATACCGGTATTATAGCAAATGTATCATATGTGCTAAAACCCACGTACCTGCGTGGGGTCTGGCAGTCCCGAGGATATGCGGTACAGGTAGGTCTTGCCGCAGCTGCTGAAGTGGCTGTCGAAGCCTGCAGCGGGGAGGGAGGGAGCAGGGGGCGCAAGTCGGATGCTGAGGTGACTCGACGCAATGGAGCACCGCCGTACCAACGCCGCGCACGCGCCCTATCCAACTGTGGGCATCCTTTCGCCCAACATTCACCGCAGCCTGCGTTCCTGAACAGGCCCGCATAGTGCCCTGCTGCGAACGGCAGCGACACCAGGAGACACAGGGACGGCCGCGCGTCTCTTGTTGTAGCCAACGCCAATCGCCCTGCCCACCATCCCTTGCCTATCCCCATGGCAAGCACTGAGGCGGTATCCCATGGTTACGCACCCCCACGCCACAACAGGACAACACGTACCAGCCATATCCACTCCAGATGCAGCAACCCAGCGACTAGAGCGACTGCCCAAGCGCCCGAACCGTTCTCATGCCCGCGGCGTTGCGGCAGCACACCCCAGCCACTGTAAGCCACTCAGCACCGGCACCAGCACAGTGTTGGACACGGTCTCGCCAAACCGCCAACAGTCAACCGCCCACCTTCCTCGGCGTACTCCAGGCTGATCACTCGCACGTCGGGCGGCAGGAAGGAGTTGTAGTACATCACGTCAGACTCCAGGCTGTCACGATCGCCGTACACGTCAAAGTGTACGACCTGCGTTGCAGTACAAGGAAACCAACGAGCGCTTCATTGTCTTGGCCATCGGGAATGGAGGCTTACCGGTGATGATCTTGCTAAGGTGTCGCCGGTTTAAATCCGTACGCCCGCCCTCTGCTCCCTTCTTAGGGAGTGGAGAGTGTTATGAAGCGGTCTTGCGCTTGCGCATCCGCACTCTTTTTAGATTCACAACCGTGGATTGGGTGGTGACCAGTAAGGACCGTATTCCCCTAATTCCATTGGCGCCAGGGGAAGGGATTCCCCATCATTAACCTCATCTTTTTGCCACTTGGCAGTGCCAGTCATGTATTCATCCATGCATTCATACGTGCCTTTGGCGGCGCTCAGGAGTGGGAGAGCACCTTTCACCCTCGCCTCATGCCGTACCGCACGTCTGGGACTACCGTACAGAGACAGGCGTACCTGTCCGTACGCGTGCGCGCCGCCGTCCGTACGGGATGCGCCCACCATTCGGCTGCAGCCGTGGAACAGGCGCTTGGCGCATCGCTCCAGCTCGCCCTGGGGCCACGTAAAACGTAGGGGTGGTGGGCTGCCAAGGACACCCAAGCACTGTCACGAATAGCAGACAAAATTTGCAGCAAGGCAGCAGCTTCCGTCAAGCCCGGTCGGTAACGTTCACTTCCCTGCTGCGCGGATAGCCCGCAACAACGTGTCCCGGTATGTCAGGGTGTGTTGACGTCAGGGGTTGACACCGCCTGTGTTGCCATGGCCGCCGACTGGCGCCAGTGTGCAGCAGGAGGACATCACCTTGTACAGTGACGTGTTGCCAGGGCCGCGTTAACGCACCACGGACTGCGCTGCCATACTGACTGCGGACCCACTCACCTGCACGGTGCGGACCTTGCCCGGCTGAAACTGGAACCCCGCAAACTCCGAGCCGTCGTACGCTACCACCTGCAGTACAACACAATACGACAGCGTTTAATCACCGTATCCTTGTACGAGCCAGGAGCACCTCCTGCATGGCCCGATCAGCCGTTCGTGTGCGGTAGAGGTGCTGCCCTTGCCCCTAAGGCGATCCCCCCTGAAGAAATCGCCAGTCCCCACACGTCCACCTGCTGATAGCTAAGCCACATGCTCCACACGGCGGAACATGGCACATACACCTTCAGGACCAGCTGGCCGTATGCCCCCGCCGTTTTGCCCCGCCCCAAGTAAACGCGTCTGCGCTGCCCACTCCCCCCTGTCCCCTGTCCCCCCTCGCCTGTCCCCTGCCCCCTCCCCGCTGACCCACCATTTTGAGCCTGCGCGCGTTCGCTGACTGCCCGGCCGCCTCCCCACCGTCATCCCACTCATCCTCATCCCTCTTCCAGGCGCTCCTGCCGCCCCTGTCCTCCGCCGCCCTGCCTCCGCCGCCGCCACCGCCCGCCGCAGGCCCTGACCTCCTGCCGCCCGCCGGCGCCACAGCAGCCCGTACGGCAGCCCGACGGGACGCCCGGGGGTACGCATGCAGGCGCGGGCAGGGCCATGCGGGGGCCTGGCTGTAAGTACCAGTTGCTATGCTGTTGCTGTGTGTGCTGTGGTTCTGCATGGCTTTGGCGAGCAGTCGGGCGCCGCGGCAGGGGAGTACTCGAGGGGGTTGGGCGGAGCCCGTCTGGCGGAGGCGTCTGGTCAAGGGGCTATGAGAGCTTGCTTGATGTGCATGTTTTACACGTAGGGCGGGATTCATGTTGTGGGGGCGGCCCGACCTGCCGGCAATTTGAGGTTGGACCGCACGCCGAAGGGACCTTGCTCAGTAAAGGCCCGTGTATCTAAACCACATCTTGCAGTAATGTTGTAACATACTCTGCTGCACAGCCCCACTGGCACAGCGTCTCGCGCGACTTGGGACTGGCGCGCCGAAACCGGGAACGTACTTGTGCAGCTTGCCTGTGGGAGAGTGTGACACTAGGATAGGCCCATTCGCTTCTTGACATAGCTTAACTCACATCAATACGTCGCTGGCAAACAGAAGAGTGCCTCCGTGGCTATATCTGCAGCATACAACTTTCACGTCACCTGTCATTGCGCCTTCAGCTGCCACTTCTCATCTCAACAACACCTTTCGTATAGCGTGCAAATAATTAAGCCAGCCGCGCAAGCGGCGGTGACAGCGCGAGCCAGGCGATGTCGCGGACCAGCGAGGCCATCAAGCACCTCAAGGACCTGCAGCACATCAACCTAGAGGGCCTTAGGTTTCGCTTCGTAGATGCAAAAGGACAGGTGTGACTCAGCTCGCTCTGGGTAGCCCATTCGGGATCAACTGCACGCGTGTGCGTGCCTCCACGCTGTACTGCCTCCACCTGCTTCCATCCAGTGTTCCCCTTCAGCGTGACGGCCCTTGCGCTGCATTGCCAGCTGAATACAATCTTTGTACTGCTGTGCACTGCAGATTGTCGGCCGTTTGGCCCAGCAGATAGCCACAATGCTGCAGGTGAGGCCGGATGCTCCAGAGCGAGGTGTCGAGTCAGGGGGGCCCAGCGTGGGGTCCCAGGCAGCCACGGGGGGTGGCTTGGTTGCATGGCCCCAGCAGCCGAGATAACACCATCATGCATGTGCAGCAACTGCCTCCAACGGATGTGTGGCATGGACGTCCTACTGAATTCTCACAGCGTGACGGTGGTTGGCCCGTTGGTTGGCCGCTGGCTGTGGCCAAACCCCTGCCAAATTCTGTGCCGCCCCAATACGAGGAACTGTCCCTTTGACGCTATGACTGGTGCTTCTAGAGTACAGTCCTGGACAACCTGCAGGCAGGGCGGGCAGAGCGCATTCGCACCTGAGGGCAGCTTCACCCAGGAACGTGTGTGTTATCGTGTGTGCAGGGCAAGGACAAGCCCACTTACAACCCCAAGAAGGAGTCCGGTGATGTGGTCATAGTGGTCAACGCCTCCCACGTTCACTTCACGCACGACAAATGGAAGACGCAGCTGTACCGGTGGCACACAGGTGGGGGACTGGGCAGGGGGCAGGCGACAGGCGGGGCGGCGGCGGGCCTAAGGAACGGCGGGGCCGGAGGCGGAGCAGCAGAGCGGCCAGCGTGGGGTTACGAGTGAGGGGCGCACAGTGGGTGAGCGGCGGGGAGGCGAGCAGCCTTCGCCATGCACAGGGATGCAGGCAGGTACGGAGCCAGTGCTCTCCTATCCCAGCTGTAACGGTGGCACATAGGTGGGCGATGGACAGTGGAACAGGCGGGGCGGCAGCGGGCACACAGGAATGCGGGGCCATGGCACCTGAACAGGAAGCAGAGGCAGAGCCGGTTTTGGGGTCTGCCGGGGTGCGTGTCAGGGTAGCGGTCGCCTGCGCGCGTACGCCAACCATGAGCGGGTGTCACTTAAAGCACAGAGAAGCAGTGTATGTTCGTGTTGAGATTACACTTTGTTTCCTGACATCTCGCCCTGCTTCCCGCCCGCCAGGCTACCCCGGCGGCCTGCGCACGCGCACGGCGCAGGAGCAGTGGGAGAAGGACCCGAGGGACATCCTGCGCAACGCAGTGAGCGGCATGCTGCCCAAGAACAAGTCCAGAGAGGTGAGTGAGGACCTCAGGAAAACACGTGCCCCAGCCGCTGTGTGTTAGCAGCGCAGTGGGCGGCATGCTGCTCATGGACAAGTCCAGGGAGGTGATAACCTCGTGACGGCAAGTGCCCCGATTACTGTGTGTTAGCAGCGTGTGCGTGGCGAGTGGGCCATGATTGTGATCGCTCGCGGTGGGGCGGTGCGCGAGGCGTGATCGTGTGGGGAGCTCGCCCTGGGACTGCAGGTTATTGCACCTCAGCTGCTTCATCCTTGGTACCTTCATCTAAGGCCAAGCCCGCATCACGAACTGAACAGAGGACGCCATACGGCTTTTTACAAATTTGTCGGCGCCCCGTCCCTTGCTCCCGCGCGGCACTTATTCCCATCAGGCCCGCCTGGAGAAGCTCAAGACCTTCATCGGCTCCCAGATTAACCAAAAGCAGGACCCTCCATACCGCTTTTATAGTGAGCTCATCCCTTGCCCCTGCGGCCGCGCCCCCTCCCGCCTGGAGAAGCTCAAGATCTTCCCCGAACTACATCAATATTTCATGCTGCGCCCTATCCCTTGCTTCCCGTCCACGCTCCTTTCCATCAGGCCCGCCTGGAGAAGCTCAAGATCTTCCCAGAGGCCGACCACCCCTTCGAGGGCTTCCCGCTGGTGCCGCACGTGCCCCCGCCCAGGAAGCTGCGGGACCTGGGGCTGGGCTGGCCCGTGCCGCAGGTGGGAGGGAGGTGGAGGATGGGGGCGGGGCTGTGGATGTGTACTACTGAGGGCTGTGGGTGTGGATGGGGACAGATGGTTGAGGCAGCATAGGGCTGGGCTGGCCCGTGCCACAAGTGAGGGCTGGGGCTGGGGGTGGGGCTGTGTCAGTGCAGGGGCAAAGGGTGGGTGTGGGTGTGGGCGTCGGCGTAGATGTCGGTATGGGTGTGGGAGTGGGTGGGGCAAAGGTAGCCAGGGTGGCGTGGGTCTGAGCTGACCCTTGCCGCAGGCGGGTGCAGAAATGGGGGCTGGGGCCGGGACTGAGGGCAGCGTAGGACTAAGGGCTGGCCTTGCTAGGACCACAGCAAGGTCGCTCGGTGGTTGTGGCTGCAAGCGAGCGCTCGTGGGTGGGGACTAGCTCAGGCGTCAGGTCTGAAGTGTGGCACGTGCATGGAGGTAGGCTGGGCCCTTGAGGCAGAAGGGCGAGCGCATCGGGCTGGACAGTGCATACCGGTATGGTGATCCTCTCCACCCGTGTGGCCCGATCCCCCATCCCATTAACCCACGCCCCTCCCATTTCCATCCCGCCAGGGCTTCGAGCCCGCCAACCCTGACCGCTACGCCTTCCGCCTGCTCACCAGCCCCGGGCTGCAGCCGCAGCGACCAGCATCACAATCCACACAGCAGCAGTGGCAGCAGCAGCCACAGCAGCAGCAACAGCCACCATCCACCACTGGCACCGCGGCTGAGGTCCCCTCTACAGCTGCTGCTGGTGCTGGTGCTAGTGCTGCTGCTTCGCCTGCCGGGCCACGGCTCCGGCCCCGGCCGCGGCCGGTGGTGTCCATCGACGACCTCCTGACGGAGGAGGAGCGCCGGGCGCTGGCGGCAGCGGAGAAGCGGGGGCAGGGGCAGGCGGGGTAGTGGCAGTGGGCGGGGTAGGTTGCGGCTGTGCGCATTGGCGAGAAGCGCCGGTGGCTGGCGGCACTGGAGCGGGAGCCGGGGCAGGCGGGGTAGGGGGGCCTGGCGGGAGGGCGTTACGGCTGTGCCATACGTCCTCGTATAGACCTTACGTACACGAGGCCCGGAGCATTGGCAGGCGCTGGCGGCGCTGCAGCGGGGAATCGGGGCAGGCGGGGCAACGGGAGAAGGCAGCTGGGGGTTACTCCTGTGCGCCGTGGGCGTGCATAAGGCCAGGATCAGTGGCGGGCGCTACCGGTTCTGGTGCAAGGCGCGGGGCAGGCGGGGCCAACTGGGCGTTATGGCTGCGGGTTATGGCCGGGAGCGAGGCCAGTGGAGGGCGCTGCCGGCGCTGGAGCAAAGCGCGGAGTTGGGGGCGCTGTCGCGCCGGCATTACGGCTGCGGGCCACAAGCGAGAGCAAGGCCGGGCGCAGTGGCGGCGCGCTGGTGCTAAGCGTGGGGCAGGCGGGGTTGGCGGCGCAGCAGGGCGTTACAGCTGCGGGTCATGGGCGGAAGCGAGGCCGGGAGCCGTGGCAAGCCGCGGCCGGTACGGCGGCTGCGTAAGCCATCAGACCAGGAGTGACCTGCCGTTAGGGCGGAGCGTCTCACGAGGCCAGGAGCAGTGGGAGACGCTGGCGGCGCCGGAGCGGGGGACAGGGCCGGCGGGCAAGGGGGCTGTCAGACCAGGACGTGGCATGCCGTTGGGACAACGAGCCACAGGCAGGCGCGAGGCCAGGAGCTGTGGCAAGCGCACGCTTGTGTGGCCCCTTTGCACGCCGATGGGCGTGGATGTGAGCTGCCCCGTTCGGACGACGAGCAGGCAACGGGGGCTGGGGCCCGGCAAGCGCATCGGCCTGGTGTGGGTTGCGGCTGACCTGGGCGGTGGGGAGGCGTGGGCCTCAGGGCGGCGTGCGCTGGCGGTAAAGGGGGCACTGGGAGAGGGCGTCATGGTGTGTAACGATGCAGTTGCGGGGGCACAGTAGCATACTGCGTCACGGTGTGGGTGTCGCGATGCATGCCCTTGCCGCCCATGGCACAGGAGCGATCCAGCGAGGGACGGCGGCCGCAGTTGGGGCAAGTGCCGTGGCGTCTTGGTTGGTGGGGCAACCGCTGGCTTGGTGTGTTGCATGAGCTGTGGGGCCTGTGGGGCAGCGGGAGGGTCGCACGCTGCGGGTGATGGCGCGAAGGGGCCGAGCGCAGGATTAAAAGTGGAGCAAAGGATGAGAAGCGCGTGGATATTTCAGCTGTGGCGAGCAAGGGCAGGAGCTGGGCGTGTGACATGCGCGGGGAGGGGACGCGGGGAGAGTATGTATGGATTTACAGTTTTGGTCCCCTTCCAGAGCCCAGCCAGGACAGTGCTGCCCATGTGAGGGGCGCCTGGGCGTGTTGCAGTAAGTGGCACGTGGCACGTGGTGACTTGTGTGGGTATGCTGGGCAGTCGTGTTGCGTTTGAGCATGACCAGCGTGACCGAATGTGGGCTTGGCTACTATAAACAGCCCGTACCGCGGTGCTCCCTCCTAGTTTGCATCCGTGCTGTTTCCTCCGGGTGCCAGTTCCTGTCGCGTCTGGACTGGAGCGAGGGAGCTTCCCTGGATTGAAGCGGTAGTAGAATGCCTGCTAGTCTCCTGTGTCCTGTTGTGTGGCTCGTCATGTGGCATGTGGCTAGTCCGTGCGCTTTGGACCGGACCACCTGCAGGGGGACCCCCATCGTGCAGGGAACGGGCAGGCCTTGGGACAGGGGAGACTCCTGCAACCGTCGTGTTGAGCATCAGGATGAGCACGTCCCGGAGTCGCGTTTGTTCAATTGCTGAGAATTTCGACGCAAAAATTGCCCAAATTGTTGCAGCGCGCCCCGCGTGTAGCAAAACAACGGACCTGTAGAAGGAAACTTGAGGACGCGCGGGAGCCCTTGTTAAGTTGAAGTAGCCTTGGCACCATGAAGTCCTCATATGAATGAAGGCAATGGAAAAGCTGTGAGCGGGGCGCGCTTTCACCACGTCAACATGGTTGGACCCGGTCGCCTTCTCCTCGCGTTCGGGGTGACCTCAGCACTTCTTGCACGAGGTAAACCTTGACCTGATGAGGATAACTATTACGGTCCAACACAGTCGAAGGACGGAAACCCCACTCCCAATTCAACGATGTCGCGTTGCATGCTGCCCCGACTGGCGCACACATTCCCTTGACCGACACACCTCAGGAGATATCAAAAGCTCCAAACATTCTGCACAATCGCATGGCCACCCTTGGTCTACAACTGTTCGTGAACGAGCCCGGCTTGCGTTCTTTCCGTCCCCTCACCTTCCCGCAGCCCATGCCGCTACATCCTCTTGGGAGTACCCCTCCCAGGAGGCCGGCGTGCACGCCATGGTGTACCTGGGCGGGGGCATATTCGGGCTGGGCCTGCTGCTCACCCTGGGCCTGGCGGTGACGGCCTGCGTGTTCGAGCGGAGGGACGGCAACCGAGTGGGGCAGCTGCACGCGGACGGGGAGGGCTACGGAGGCCAACACAACCAGCAGCAGCAGCAGCAGCAGGAGTTCCAGCAGGGGCAGGGGCAGTACGGGCACCACTATGGCGTGGTGCAGGACGTGCAGGGCAAGGGGCAGGACGCCTGGGGCGGAGGCACGTGGGTGAGTGGCGCTGTGTCGCGTGGGGACTTGCAAAGGGGGCGGGTGCCGGATTGCAGGGGCAGCGGGACTCTTTTTGCCGTTAGCCGGTGGGACTCTTCCTGGCGTCGACCTAGCGCTTGGTGACGCTAATGCACGTTGTCGGGGGTGATTTTTTAAATACGGTTCCTTAGCACTGGGGAAACTCAGTCATGCGTGGAGGGGGCCGAGCGTGTAGCAGTACGGTAAATCGCAACCGAGGCATGGGCCATGGGCCAGGGGCCACACACACCGGACGTAGGGAGCCACATCCATTCCGCATTCTCCCCACGCATCTTCAAGTGCCGTACTTTGATGTGGAGCTGCTGTTCTCAACAAGTTGCCTGTATCTGCCACCGCATCATGCTCCAGCCCTGTTGCAACCGGCTGTTACCCACCGCACCGCGCTGCCCTCTTGCGCCTTGCCACGCCCATGCGCAGGCCCAGCCGCCCCCCAAGGCGCCTCTCCAGCCCCCGCACCACGGCTCCTACGCCGTGCCGCCGCTGCAGCAGCTGCAGCAGGTGCCGGCCGCCACGCAGGTGGTGGACTTCGCCGCCGCCAGCGCCAACCCGCGGATGTGGGGCTAGGGCCTGTCTGGCTGTGGGGCTACCAGGAGGGCTACCAAGATGCGGTTGCAAGGGGAGTTTACCAGGGCCCACCGCGGCAGCGGGTGTGGGGCTAGGGCCATAGGCTATGGCCTGCCTCGCGAGCTACCATGGGGATGTGGGGGATGCGCGGCTAGGGCCCATCTGGCGGGGCTATCATGAAAGGAGCCTACCAGGGCTTGCCACGTCAGCGGATGTGGGGATAGGGCCCCGGGCTATGGCCTACCTCGCGAGCTACCAGGAGGCCGGTGCACAGTGGTCTAAACGGCTTTGCTGCGTCTTCAGCGGCGCGCACGGGACGTGAGGCCCAGCACGAGGGCAACCACCAATCGCCGGGAACATTTGAGCCGTGTTCAGTGCGTGCATATATGCTGCGCTTGCCAGTCAACGCTTGTGACAGCGCAGCGTACGGGGCGGAAAGGGTGGCAAGCGTGACCTGTCGTGACTCATAGCCGCTCTTGTGAGGAGGGGTACGGACGCGCTCTTGAGAGATACGGCACGGACGGCTTGCTGCTTGTATGAGCGTTCGCTCACCCGAGCGAGTCGGGTGAAGGCGGAACATGGCGGCGGTTTGAGTACGATGGCTGTGGGGTTTACGGCCTGTTGCGGTGTGACGTGTCAAATGAACTCGACGCAAAATTGTGCCTTGTGTGCTGGAAAGCACGCTGTGATGGCATGGTACTGTGTGGATGAGGCACTGGCAACACGTGCGCGCTGCATCATACCATCGCTTTGACTAATGGCGTTCCCCTTGACAGAACATGCGATGACGCGCAACGTGCCCTTACCCTTATGCGGCTTCCAAGAATGAAGCCATCCTGCGGTGAATTTACCTTTCTGCCGGCTGATGGCTGATAATCATTGCGCTGCGGTGCTATTACGTGCTGCGCTGTCCTGACCAGAATTGCTGGCACGCACGACTCATCAGCACCTGTCAGCACCATCCGTGCTTACACTGGCAAGAAGGTAAGAGTACAATCCGCCTCGTGGTTTTGGCGCGTTAACGTGGCACGCGTGTCCCATTCTACCACGTTGGTTGATGAGAACGCTGCAATGAACCAGACATACGTTACCGGCTGTAAGGCACGGTGTGCACCAGCACCTAGCCTTGAAGCTCCATGGCATCTTGCAGCCAGGGGCTTTTTATGAGTACGGCAGTGGTCCGTACATCCGTCCTACAGTCACCCCGGCCATACGGTCCTGGTCCCCTTGCTACGGACAGTGTACCAGCACTGACCAGCATCATCAGCTTTGGGTCTTCCGCAGCATCGCCACAACGCACAGCAACGCTACCCAACGTGAAACTCAACAGGATGGCCCTGGGCAGGGCGCAGCGAGGCTGGCGCTACTCGGGCTCGGTAGCAAAACCAAAGGACACGACACGCACAACCTGACATCGTGCAAAGGCCTGCTAGCTAATTCACCGTTACCGCTGGTCCTTTGCCTCGCGCGAGGCAAGTTGCATTGCCACTTGCAACAAACCCTGCCAACCGACGCCCTTGCGCCCCAGCTGGCCCCAGCCATTCCAGTACTCCACCGAACGGTTGCACCTGGTCGCACCAGCAGCTACTCTACCGTACCCCCAGCCTGCTCTTGTCGTACTCATAAGCCTTCTGCCAGTAAACCGCCAGGCTCCGCCGCCCCCTGCCAGCTGCTGCTCAGTGGCGCTTGGTCTCGTGCATCTCGTGGGGCATGCCGGTGCGCTGCTGGTACGACTTGAGCAGGTTGGCCAGGGAGGAGATGCCTGTACGGCAGGGAGCACAGTACGGCAGGCGGCGTAATCATCACTTGCGCTGCTGGTACGACTTGAGCAGGTTGGACAGGGAGGAGATGCCTGTACGGCAGGGAGCACGCACAGTACGGCAGGCGGCGTAGTCATCACAGGCAGCCGTACTTAGTGTGCAAGCACCAAGGCACGTTAACTGGGTGTGACACGCGCATTATGCAACGGCCGGCGTCGTTGGTCGTGCGCTTGGGCCCCTTTGCCGTGCAGCTTAGCAGCTTCGCAGTGCATGCTGTACAGCACTGTACGGCACCGTCCACGCCCATCTGACGCCATCGCCGCGGGTGGCCAATGGAAAGACATGAACACCACACTGCTTAACACATCCCGCGCTGCCCCCCGCCACCCACCTTCCAGTGCGGACATGGCCTCGGATCGCCAACACGTACATTGCAGACACACCGACCCACGCCTGACATATGCACATATCCTGCGCTGCCCCCCGGCACCCACCTCCCAGTGCGGTCATGGCCACGGAGTATGCGTCCCCGGTGGCGCGCGCGGCAGGGTACGCCGTGGCCAACAGCCCCAGAGAGGTGATGGTGCCGATGTCGTAGCCCAGCTGGGGGTGGCCCGTCACCAGCAGCCGGCTGCAGCAGGGGAGCAACGGGGCATGTGTGTTAGCGTGACAGGTGGGTAAGGTGATGGTACCGACGTCGTAGCCCAGCTGGGGGTGGCCCGTCACCAGCAGCCGGCTGCAGCAGGGGAGCAACGGGGCATGTGTGTTAGCGTGACAGGTGGGTAAGGTGATGGTGCCGACGTCGTAGCCCAGCTGGGGGTGGCCCGTCACCAGCAGCCGGCTGCAGGGATGGGGCAGGGGATGTACTGAGTGTTGTGCGGTTTAGCGCGAACAAAACTTGTGAACGTGCAGGGTGGGGGTGGAGTTGTGCGGGTTTCGAGAACCAGCTGCGAGCGGGCCGCCACAAGCAGCCGGCTGCGGGTTGGGGACGTGGGTTGATCACGTGAGGGGTAGGAGTGGTAGGTAGCTCAGCTGCGTCGGGCCGGTGACCCCGGCTGCGGGGGCGAGGATGGGGCAAGACGCACGGAACAGCCATGTGAGGGCCGGGTGTGCAATGTCTTAGCCGAGCTGGGGGTGGCTGACCGTCACCAGCAATCGGCCGCAGCAGGAAGGCGTGGGGGGTGGGGCGTGTGGGTGTGGGTACGGTGTGGGTGCGAGTGGCGTGTTAGTGTGCACGTGGGGCAAACGCGCGTGTGAAGGTGTCGCAGCGCAGGTGTGAGCGGCCTATCACCATCAGCTGCCTTCGAGGGATGCGAGGGGTCATAGGGAGGGACGAAAGGCTTTTGGCGTGGAGTGTTGGAAACCTGTGCTCAAGAGCGCCATCCGCCACGTTGACTGTCGTGCGCACTTGCGTCCCTACATTGTGTCTGGTTGTTCGTATCTGCGCACCACCCACAACCCAGCCTTTCCACCACACCCAAGGTGCTCTTTTAATACGGTAATAAGTTTTCACCATCCCACACGACCCACCCGCCGAACAGGTAGGCCAGGGAGAAGGCGCCCGCCAGCGCCGCTACACGGGGGTTCCGCAGGTTGTTGTAGGCGTAGAAGGAGCCGCCGGCGCCTGGGGGCGGGTGCGAAAGGTGTACGGTGTCAGGACTTGCGGGTCAGCAGGGTTGGTAATGGAAGGATCGGATTGGAAACTGAAGCGGCGCTCGGATGCAACGGTAGTGGTGCTGGGCATGGGGTGGAAAAGGGGCCGTGGCCCACGCGGTGGGGACAAGCACAACATGGCTATAGCCATCGCAGGGTAGACCTTGAAACCTGCAGGCGCTGATTAAAGGATGGGATGGTTGACTGCAAGTTGCTGTGTAGTAGGTTTAGTGTACTCCTGGCAACCGTGGCACGTGCCTGCGGCTGTGCCTCGATGGCACACGTCAAGGGCGACGACCGAGGCCGACGCTGCGTCGCGTCATTGTCGGAGGCGCAACGAACACGCAGCTTTCATCCCACTCTACTCCTCTTCCTGTCTAGCATTGCACATTGCGAACGTGTGCAAAAAGAAATGAACAAGAAGTGCAGCTTGGACCACCGCGACCAGCTTTTGCGTCCTTCCCGTCACCTTCGGAGGCTACTCACAGGCTCCCGACATGATGTAGTGGGGGTAGGGGTCGACGTGGGACGACAGCGTTGCCATGGGCGAGGCGACCTGCTTGACGACGTCCTGGTCGCGAGGAATCTCCATGTCGGAAGGAGCGGGCACGCGCGAGTTCTGCGCAGGGGGAGCCGGCTGCGAGGTCTTGCTGCTCGACATTGTTGCTTGTCGGCCTTTTGCAGAGTGAGGCTGCTAGGTTAGCTAGGTTGTTGCTACGCGTTGAGGTTGAGCTGCGTGAGGAGGGAGGAATTGCTGTATGCTGTTTGGCGGATGGGGGCGAGGTCTTAAGCGGCAATGGCGGGGCCGAGGTCTGAGGTCACCCCCTGCGCATCGGCCCGCGGGTCCGCAGCAGCAGTAACAACGGTCACGCAACGCAAAGGGATGATGGCCACAGTGCCATGACAAGGAAGTTTACAGCAAAGTTCCAGGCTCAAGCATTCGTTACACGCTCGGGTATGCGCTCAGCTGCCGACCCATGGGCCACCAGGTTCTGGAATGTGAGGTGCCGCCTCGCTCCTCTCATTGCACAAATCCCTTGTTCATTAGTCGACAGGAATAAGGAATTATTTCAAACCCGTTTATTAGTGCACCTGGCTACAGTTGTACAGATCGACCTCCTGCACCCCTTGCGGTGGTTGACTAGTTGGTACAAGAAGATAGTAATACACTCCCGGCAGCGAACGCAAGACCCAACCAAACTTGGGTATGCTTACGCTACTCACGCCCATCTGTACACGCGGTCCATGTCCACTGCCTTGCCCCAGCCCGCAATGCACACCCGATCAGCTGCTCCACACTGCCCTCCACACCCGCGGTCGCGCTCTCACCTGCCCCAGGCTACCCCCAGAACGCCGGGTCACCGTAACATGTCCTCCACACCGCCCCTCAACCAAGGACCAGCAGCAAAACGACATTTTGCGCCCCGCATTTTGTCAAATGCGCCCCTGCGCTCCATGCCGCCCGCCCTGTCCGCTCGGTCACGTGTCCTAGCCCGCCTCTAGCAACAGGTCGCTTCCCACATGGCCGTCATACCAGCCTGAAAAGCACGCCTTTACTTACCGCCCTTGAACCTGTGCTCAACCCCACGGCCCTGCTCACGTGTCCCAGTCGGCCCCCAGCGCCAGGTCACTTTCTCTATCCGGCCTGACGGCTGGTGCCCTGCCCCTTTACCCCTGCTCACGTGTCCCAGTCCGCCCCCAGCGCCAGGTCACTTTCACCATGCCATCCATAACGGCCCGACGGCTGTTGCCCCCGCTCCCGCCCCCCCCCTCCTTCCCTGCTCACGTGTCCCAGTCCGCCCCCAGCGCCAGGTCGTCCTCCCTGCTGCTGTCCCCGAAGCCGTCGTCCGCGCCCACGCCCGCCCCCACGCCACGCTTCCTGCTGACCAGGATGTAGCCCTCCAGCTGCTGCCCAGCCTCGCGCAGCTGCCGGCGCAGGATGTCCACCTCACGCTGGATGGTGGGGGGCAGGAAGGGCGTGGGGGTTGGGGTTTTGGCGTCAAGTAGGACCATTCGGCAACTTGTAGCGAGAGCCGGAGCCCCGACCCCCGGGATTTTAACGCACGGGGCCAGTGGGCGCGCGGCGAAGTGTGACGTGAAGTGAGCTGCGGACAAACTTTTGGAGGGGGAAATGCAAACGAGGTATTGGCGATTGCTGCGGTAGGAGTAGGCGCGTCGGGTGAAAGTGAGCCTGGGCTGCGGGATGTAGGGATGCGGTAGGCTAGGGATGCTGTTGCCCTGCCAGGTCGGGCGCTGCGGTGCTTGTGCGACCATGACCCACATGCGGAGCTCCAGACCCCCTGCTTCAGGCCGCCGTCCCGTGCCTTGCACCGCAGCCCGCTGACACATCCTCAACAGTGCCACTAACAAGTGTACATTCACACCGTTACCTACCGCGCTCTATGCACGCTTGCGCCGTCCGGCGGCAGGCTGTCCCACCGCCATGACCTCGTCCCGGCTACGGTCTACCCCTACCGTGACGCGCTGCACGCATGCCCCCACCTTCATGAGCTCGTTCTGGCTGCGTGCTGCCCCCATCTTTATGACCTCGTTCTGGCTGCGTTCTTGCCCCACAGTCACGCGCTGCGCGCATGCCCCCACCTTCATGAGCTCGTTCTGGCTGCGCGTGAGGCCCAGCTCGCCCTCCGTGGCCTCCAGCTTGGCACGTGCCAGCGCCAGGTCGCGACCCGCCGTGTGCATTTGCGTGCGCGCACAGCGCAGCTCCGTCTCAGACACCGACAGGTCGGACCTGCGGGGAACACCGCGGGGGATAGCATCGGCAACAGGTGGGCCGTGCCAGAATGTGGATAACGTTCATATTGATGTGCGTCAGCGATAATGGCGCTCGTTGCGAGCAGGATCAGGGCAGGATTGTGTGTAGTATCCTGCCGGGTCTGAACCGGCGCTGCGTGTTGTGCATGTCAACAGCTTCAGGCCCACAGAGGCATGCCGTCAGCACATGACGTGGCCTGCGCCGTGCTGCGGGTACAGCGATGCACATGCGTGGGCTGTGCGGTGGGCTGTTTGCAGCTGTATCATTCGGTGGAATGCGGGTGTACCAGCTGCTTCAGTAGTGGACAGGCCTTTCGCTGTGTCCCAGCGACCCACATGCTCTGCTCCAGGCGCTGCGCCGCCTGCTTGCACATCTCCCGCACCGCCGCCAGCTCACGCTGCGCATCCGACACCTGGGTAGACAGCTGCCGCACGTTGCGCTCCTGGGGGGCGGGGAAAGGGAGGGAAGCGAGGTGCGGCATGTGGGGTTGGTAGGTCGAGGTTTGTGCAAGGTACGTGCGCTTTGCGTAGTGGGAGTTCTAATAACCAAGTACCGTACATTGTAAATCGTGCTGTGCACATACTGTTAGTATAGCTAGGCACTTGGTGAGGACATACGCATTGTGCCCCATGTATGTGCAGGGACGCTGGGCGAGGGACGAGGGTGTGGACGCGTGGCACGTGGGTGTGTTGCAGTGCCGCACCTGTTCAGCCTCCCTTGTTGTGGCTGCACTGCTGAGGGCCTTCTCCTTCTGTTCCAGCTGCTCCTGGGCTCGGCGAAGTTGTTCTGCAGATGGATATTCATGGAGAAGAGTTGGATTGGTAGTGCGGACCAGGAGTGGGGTTCACGAGACCACGTGCAGCATGGGCCAGGTTACCACTGCCTGCAAGCTCGCGTGGCCGCGACAGAGTGCTCACAAGTATGGGCTGGATGTGCACGATGAGATGTTACTCACTGCAAGCCTCCGTCAGCTCGCGTTGCTGGCGGCGATAGGCGCGCAGGAGGGCTGCGCCCAGGCAGCCGATGCCACCCAGCAGCAGGGTCACAGCTCCCCCGGTAACGACTGAGGTATGGGTGAGGGGCACCGTTCCGGTAAGAAAGCCGACAAGGAATTCTTTCAACATATGTGCATGAGTTGAGGCGCCTCACCACGGCGAGACGTGCTTTTCCGCGTCGGCTGTCGCTTCTCCAAAACGATTTCCGCGTCGGATGTGCTTGCTACAGCTGTAGACACAGGCTCGTCAAACTCGATCCTGAGCCCTTCCTCGACCCCAGTTTCAGTATTCTCAGCAGCTGGGCATTCCTCAGCCGGGCGCTCGCCCAAGACTTCGGCTGTCGCCATGCTCAAAAGCGCGCGAACAGAAGTATGCGTTCTTACGTGGAGACAGTGCACAGGGAGATATATAGTAGCAATCTCGTGAGACTATCGACGAACAGCAAAGACAAGTCTTCGGTCTTCCCTGTACAGGGTACAGTATGCCGTACAGCCTGAACCTGCCATGCCATGCTACGGTCCAGTCGCCCCTGCTACGGTTCACGTGTGACAGGCTATGGTTGCACCTCCTCTTCCTGCCTCAGCCATCTCTATTGCGACAGAGAAGATATAATATTGGGGTGCCCAAAGCGGGCAACCAGGGACAACCCACTTGAGAGCCCGTGGGGCAACAGGTTGGCACCTGGAGGTTGACGCTAGCCTACTGTTGTGCCCCTTGGTACTCTTCATTCCTATGACAACGCAGTTACAAGGAGGCGGAACTCATGATGCCGTACCGTACACAGACCCGAGGCTACGCACTCCCGCCCGTGTGCCCAAAAGCCCAAAAGTGCTGGAGCCCATACCCCGAGAATAAGCAGGCGTTATACCAGCACGTCGACAGTCACGAATGCGCCCATCTCCGGTTTAGCCGTGCAAAACCTTTCAGATGCCTAGCTGTGCTAGGGGTCTCGGTAACACGCATTACCAGGATACGGCATCGTGCCGAGACAACACAGCTGCTGCAGCGCTGCCAGCGTCGCACCACAGCTCTCACCCCGCTGCCCACACCGCCAACGCCTTACGCCACCCGCCAGGGCCCATCGCATACCGGCGCCCCGATCCCAAGCCCTTCCAATGCGCTCTGGAAGGCACCCGCAGCTTGTCAGCCGACCCCCACAACCTTCACACGCCCCACCATCGGATGCACTCCCAGCCTCAACCTCACAGCTCAAGGCGTCACAACTCCAGGCTCCACAGCCTCACAGCCCCACAGCCTCCTCCCCCACCCCCTCACAGCTTGAGGCCGCCCAGCCGCCGCGCCAGCGTGGGCGCGGCCTTGATCAGCTCCCGCAGCTGGCTCTCCGTGTCGCGCATCTGGCGGTCCACGGCGTCGCGCTGCTCCTTGATCTTGGCCACGTCGGCCTCGGAGGCGGCCACGCGTTCGTCCAGCTCCTTGACCACGTCAGCCTTGGGCGAGATGAAGTAGCTGCGGGAGGCCGGGTTTGATATCAGGTATTAGGGTAGAAAGGATATAGTAGCATGGTGGGACAGGAAAGGGGAGGGCGTGGGGACAGTTGGGAGGTCAGTTGGGCTGACGGCGTTTATGTGGGACGTGGCCGAGTGAGCTACGGGTGCGATGGGGTGAGCTTTCGACACGCCAGGGCGTTATATTACATGGCGGGTACGTAATCACGGTACACAAGCAGTGAACGGGCGCACAGGATCTGGGAGGGTGGTGAAGTGGTTTGTGGCCTTGCCTTGCGAGGCTTGGCATAAGTTCCGGAAACGGAGCGGAAGGCTTACGAGAGCACGACCGGAGATACAGAACCTTACGCTTCCCTGCCCTGGAATCACCCAATGTAACATGCTTGACGCTCGCTGGGCTGGCAACGCCCAGCGCTCCTTATCGGGTAGCGCCCGTTGCAATGCAAAGCGCTGTACAGGCGAGGGCTGCTGCCCACGGCATTGCTGTCAGCAGCCCAAGAATGGCGGCTTCCATCCGGCTACCATTACCAGCCCCTGGCCGTATCAAGACAGCGTGCAATGACCCGTACACCGACTCTGACGCCCCGTCCGCACTTGGCAACACGTCCCTGTCTGACCTGAGCATGCAAACCCACGTCTCGCCCCCTACTCTACGCCCCCATGCGCAGCTCCTTCTTGGTTCCCCATGGTATAACACTCCGACTCACGCTCTCCCGATGCCCTTGTACATGGCCGTGGCGTCCGGCAGCGCCTGCAGCTCCGAGCGGGTCAGCACGCTGCGCTGCTTCTGGATGTTGCACATGCGCTCCTGCTGCATAAGCTGCGGGGACCAAGGGGCGGGCGTGCGCGGAGCGTGTGCGGGGGCGTGTCGGAGGCAGATGGCACGGGTTCCGCTGGCATGCATAATCTTCGTGTCATGTCAAGTGCACAGTGCTCAAGTAGGCTCTGGGGTGAGTTGGACAGATGACAGGCACGCTAGTGGGCCAGCAGGGGGCGTTGCATATCAATATTATGGGCCACGACGCAAGGCCACAACACAACGCAGGACACAACCCACTATGCATCCACTGTTAAGGGAAAGTTCGTCGCATGCCAGAAACAGCTAGCCGTGCAATGGAGGGACTCCTGGCAGCTGCGAATGGCAGCTGCGCCTTGTAGTGATACTAGGTTGCGTTCACCAGTGCACCTTGCACTGTGTGCTTCATTGCCCTCGCGTGCTAGATGTGCCATGGATACCAAGGAGGGTACGAGGTCTTGCTCTTGTGCAGCCAGTTGGCGAATCCGGCGTTGCCGCAGGTGGCGGGAGGAGGCACGGTTCTCCCAACCAGCGCGCGCGTGCGCGGGAAACCAGCAGTCCGCTTTGTCCTAACTCCCTCCTCGCCCCCATGCCCCATACCCTATCATTGATCGTTGTCTGTCTCAGGATCTTATCCTGCAGCTCCAAAAGGTCTTGAAGAGCCTTGTCATCGACGTCCGCGTCGACCATTATGAGGCAGCAACGTCAACCCCTCGTGTTGAACGAGGTGTGGCTCACAATGGAGCGTGGTAAGAGCTAGTATTGGAGCACAGGCAATGAGGAACCGGGCGGCGGGGCACAGGCACGGGTTTCAGTCAAGAGCGTACAGGGCGGAACTGATGCGATTAGCCACAAGCTATCAACAGTCAGTATAGTTACAATTGAGACTCGGCTCTGTGCATTCTCTTGCGCCTAGGAGTACGGTTTGCCAATGCCGAGACTCTGCAGGCTTCGTCCTTTTGAGAACACTTCACTTGGTTACTATATACAATATTATTGTGTACATCAGTAGTGTAAAGAAGGGCCTTTCCTGCTGCGGCAGCAACTTATTGCTTTGCATCTCCACGGTTACGCTAGGAAGCCATGCTGAGGCAGACGGTGCAGCTGGCTGCCAACGCCATCCGTGGAGCTGGCGTTGCTGCAGCGGAGGGCGCACAGCAGCAAGTCCGGAGGATGGGTGCGTCTGTGAACCCCGATGGCAGCGTCACAAGCAGCAGGACAGGAGCCTAACGGGCTTCTTTGTTTCTGTATAGGCGGGGGTGGCGCCAACCTTTACCATAGGTCCTACAACGGCAAGCCGGTGCCTCCTGAGTTTCAGGGCCCGGACTACATCACGTATGCGGGCGCGACCATTAAGAAGGAGTTCCACCCCTTTGAGACCTATCTCTCGAAGACTATCGGAGCTATGGCGACGTGAGCACGGGGGTCCAGGGGTCCTCTTACCACTGGGTTGCAGAATCAGGGGTTTGGGGGGGGGGGCGGGGGCGGGGGTCAACCGTTGTCCGGTCAGACCGGTCACGTGGACTTGCAATAGACACGCCCGTGTTTCTTCATGCTGCCTGCAGGTTCACTTGCCTCTACCACTTCTACCTGAACGCCGAGGAGCACTGGGTAGGTGCTCGAATGGGGGAATGGGGAGGCCATGAGCTGGTTGATTATCGTCAGGCATGCACTGCTGACCCCCAAACCGCCGTGTAGTGCACCGCTTCGCTATCATGCGGGGCCTTTCCGGTTCTTCCAGTCTATAGGGGTGGGGGGGCTACAGCGACTTGTACTTGCGTCAGCGCGTGTCGGCGTGCGCGTGTTCATGCGCCACGTGCCCCGGGGATCCCCTCGTTAGGGCCAAGGTCACATAGCCTTCATGGGTTAGGGGGTACTAGCGGTGCTATCAGGGCAGGGGTGGGTGCTGCTGACGCCCCTTTGGCACAAGCATTGGAGCTGCGATACGTTTACAGAGCACTATGTCTGCGTTAGCATATGGGTTTGGCGACAGTGGCTGATTGCAGGACCTGCACAGCTGCGCGCGGGTTAGCATGCCTGCATCGACTACGGTGTGCTGCCGTTAGCCCGAGCGCTGCGGCTTTGTGTTACAAGCCAGGCAGGCTATGGAAACGCACAGAGAAGGCACAAAGGAGGCACTTATGTGCGTCACTTTGGGGACCGCATTGGGGGCCTTGGAGGGCAAACCTCATCGCTGCCATACAGCACAGCTGCACCAGCCACGGCTGCTAAAACCGGACGTCGGCTTGTCGTTTCGGCCTTCATGAACGGCCTTTGCATAACATGGCTTGCTAACCCCCACATCTATGGGTCAAACGCTGGAACATGGTCGTCCCCACCCGGGACGCTGAGGCGTGTGCCACAGCGTATCATAAGCAGTTGCTGACCTGGTCTCCATCCCGCTGACTCCAGCCAACACACAAAGCGTGCAGGACCTGTAGAAAGGCCCCACTCGCTCTCTGTCCCTGCCTGACACACCCCGCCCCTCGTGCACGCTCTGCCCCAATGCCGCAGTACGGCGACATCTACTTCTTTGAGAAGGACGTGCAGATGAACGGCTGGGACGACGAGCACGGCCACGGCCACGGCCATGGCCACCACTGAGCGGGGCGCTGTGGGTACAGCCGCCGGCGGGCCACAGCCACCAGTAAGCAGGGCGCTGCCTCACTAGGATAGCATCCTGCTGCTGGGTCATCGGCGTTACCGCGGCGGGAGCTCCCCTATTTCGGCCATACTTGGACATCCGCAGCCGGGCGAGGGCCATGGCGCGCCGCGGGTGGGGCTGCACGCAGTACAGTGCAGGGGGGCCCCTGCTTCCCCCTGGTGCAGTGTGCCAGTGCTGGGCCGGGGCACGGCTGGCGGGGCAGCCTAAGGATGCATCAGGCTTGGCGTGGTGACACGTGGAGGGTGGACGGCTGGGGTGCGTGTTGGAATGGCCTTTAAGGCACGTCGTTGGCGCAGCTTGGTCTGAAAGCTTGGCCTGGGGACGGTAGTTCTGATCCGCAAAAGCTTGGCCTGGGGACGGTAGTTCTGATCCAGGCGTTGCGGATATGGAGGCTGGAATTTGTGTGGTCTGTAGGCATTGGGAACGCGGTGTGCAGGGCGCGGTGTGCGTTTGTGGTTGGGCACGTTTTGGACACCGGATGCGGTAGCGGTAGTCCGAGGCAGCGGGGCTGGATGTAGCGTGACAGGGTGCCGGAGGGCACAACGGCTTATCAACCTTACAAAGTGTCGTACTGAACAGAGGGAGTACTCCCCAGAGTATCTACCATATCGTTGGCCCCATCTGTATGGATTTGCAGAGGCGGATTTGCGAGGACAATGCTTGGAAAAGAATGCATGTAACTTGTAACCAGCTTGTAACTCTTTGCTCACAGTCTCACCTAGTCAATCAGCACGCCGGGCGCACTACCGCCGTATCGCCCATTTGGTCACGTCACAGGTAAAGCAGCTGGATCCGCATCTGCTCGTATCATGTACTTATTGCACACACGTACACCACGCTATCGTACAACCAGTAAGCCATATGCAGCCAGCCACCACCCCACACACACGGCGACACGGGGGCAATTCGCTTTGTTCGCACCAGTCAAGAGCTCAAATCTCATATAGTACAACTGCTGGCAACAGCACAAACGTAACCAGGGCCAACAGCACGACAGGTCGCCACATTTCAGCGTCCAGCCCCGCCCACAGGCAGACGCCCAACCGCACTGCACCACAACCCGCCAGGCGCCCGTGTGGAGGCTGACAACCTTGCAACATCCAATGCAGCGCTGCAACGCGGCCACAGCCCGCCGTCCAGCCCAAGCTACACGGGACCCGCCCACCTGCGCTGCACAGTCCCTGTCAGGCCCCAACCCTGAGGTGACATCAGACCGCCACTGCGGTGGACACTCTCTTCACCCGCACTAACATACCATATCGTACCGCTCTGCACCATCGCCCCGCTATTCATCCAGTTCCACACCCCTGCCTCCCTCCTCTCCATACCACCTCGCCCAACGTCCCACCTCTTTCTCCCTACTCACGTCCCGCTGCAATTACCTCACCACTGCCTTCCTCCTCACACCTCTTCCCCTTTCCTCCTTCTCCTCCTCGCCCCTGCTCACGCCGCCGCCACCGGCTGCCAGTACCTCAGCGTGGCGCCCAGCACCTCGCTCTTGGACACGCGGTCCAGCGCGGGGTCCGCCAGCGGCTGCACCAGTGGGTACAGGTAGTGCGCGCCCAGCCTGGAGGGGAGGGAATGGGCGGGGGCGGGGACGGGGGCGAAATTGTTTTAGTTGTGCTGGGCGCAGGGGTTCGTGTGCGGCTAGCTTGGAGAATGTGTGCGCGCCGCCCAGCCTGGGGTGAAGGGACGAGGCGCGGGTGCGGGGAGGAGGAATGTGCAGTTAGGTAGGTAAGGCCGGCAGGCCAGGCCGCGGGATGCAGTGGGTAGGGGCTGCACCAGCGGGTACAGGTTGTGCGCGCCCAGCCTGGGTAGTGGGGTGGAGCGGGGCCCGGGATGGGGAGGAAGTTGCCTTTTATGTGCTGGGCGCAGGGGTACGGGTTGTGGGAACGGGGGCCCCTGGGACAGGTGCGCACAGCCCGGAGCGAGAGGTGGGTTGATAAGGATGGAACGTGCATGGGCACAGCTGCGGTAGGTGCCCGCGTGCAGGCAGTGCGCCCTCGTGCCACACCGCAAGCTGAGGTCGTAGCTGCGTGCGCGATAAGACGTAACGACCAGGGTATGCCAGGCGGTGTGTGGTAATAAGCCGCAACTCTGATCGTTTCCTGTTGCTCACTTGTAGGGCGTGGTGGTGGTGGCCCAGCTGAGGGTGGAGGCGCCCAGCGACAGCGACCTCTTGTAGGCGGGGGACGCCTGAGTGGGAAAGTAAGGGGCCGGAGGGCAGGTATGAATTGCTTAGTAACACGAGTTGCCGGAGCGGACGTGGCACGTGCAAGCATGCCGTACTTCACGCTGATGTGTAACGGCTGCATGCCCTAAGCATGACGAGGTGCCAGGGTCGGTGTCGCAGGGCGGCTAGGCCCATAACACTGCACACATCCTGCGCTGCTCAGGTGCAGCTACCGTGCTGTACGGCAATGCCAACCCCCAACCGTGCCGAGCGAGCGCTGCCCCTACGGCTTGTACCTTCAAAGCCAGCAGGGCAGTGCGCTGCGTATCTGGTCCAAAATCACCGCCCCCTTTCACGTAAAAAATTTCCTGACTGTCTGTTCCCCATTCCTCACCACCAGTAGGTCGTGTGCCGCCACGAAGGTGTCGAGCCCCTTCTGGGTCAGCGGCGAGGCGCTGCGCAGCACCTTGGCGACTGGGGGTGCAAGACAAGGGTGAAGAGGACGAGGCAAAGAGGGTAAACAGGTGGTTGCAAAGGGACACGCTGTCTTTTGGTTTGACCGACTGTGCGTGGTGTACACTTTGGGAGGAGGTTGTAAGCTGGGTTGCGCCTACCTGTGGTTGCAACGAGGCGGCATAGGGCATACAATGGCAACAACGAGCTCCCGCTGTGGGCCTCCCGTAGCACCTGCATGACAGGTTGCAGTAGCAGGTGCTACTGCAGTCATGATGTTCCTAGCACCAAGTACGAGGACCTACGTACCAGTCGGGATGGCAGCGAACTTGGCCCACGCCTCGCTGACGGCCTGCACGGCGGCATCGGGGTCAGCCAGCTGCTCCGCCTTCTGCAGCGCAGCTGCCACCAGCTCCCGCGCGTGCTTGACCGACAGCTCCGTAGATCCAAAGCGAGTTGCGAGGTGGTCGGTGGTTTGCTTGGCAAGCGCAAAGTACTTGTCCGCTGCGCTCTTGTACGCGGCCATGTTCGAGGAGTGCAACTCCCGCAGCGGCTCCAGGCTCAGCCATTTGGCCGCGGTGATGTATGCCAGGTCGAGCTGAGGGATACGAGACAGAGCAACTGGATTAGGGGATGCGGGCGGTGGCAACGTTTGCAGGGGGGGCCAGTCTCGGGGCAGCTGCAGGAATGGGTGTTGCACACACCCCCACGCGAGTAAGCAATGGTCAAGCATACAGATAAATTGCAAATAGATCTATAGCGCAGCAACGGCAAGGGCTTCAGTCGCTTCTCCTTGCGTAAACCCTGGCTCTCCGACTACCCCAGCGATGACTGCCCGTCTCCTGTCCCGTGCGTTGCAGCAGGCGGCCGGCTCTGCCTATCACAACCTACCTGCTCATCCGTTTGCTTGAGTAGCTTCTCTGCAGTATCTGAAGCGGCCGCGAGGGCCGGAGCCGCATATGCCACAACGGTGTCCTCCGCCCTGACAACGTAGGGCTCCACCTGCTTTGGCACCAACGGCCTTACACGCTCGCGGTAAACCTGCTCGACGGTTGCAGCACCTCCGGCGACCGTCTTTGCATACTGCTGGACGAAGCCCAAGCGCTTCAGCTCCGCAGGAGAGGGAGTCTGCGTCTCGGCCACCATTCTATTCTTTACTGTATGCGAAATTTGTGTACCAGATGTTTATCGCTTTGATTGAGAGAAGGAATGCCCTGACCGGAGAAAATACACCGGAGAAAGACAGCACGGCGTGACGGAGGACGGTGGTTGACCGTTTCTCTATGAGGACATTGCCAGGTAGATGGTATTCGTAGTCTCAAACAGGCGAAAGCGCTCTGTTCTCAAATATAGCAACCAGCCGGGAGAGCAGGCATCTTCCCATGCGTTCCGCGCTGGGCCTGCCGATTGAACCCATCCCCGCTAGATTGGCATATGGGCACAAGGGCGGCACGGCAGAAGCATAAGCTAGTCTAGACATATCAAGTTATGTGCTGTCGTGCAGGTAGAGCCGTCGTGCGTGACGCACCTGTCGCGTGTCGGTTCAGGTCGGTGCCACCTGTGCTGTTTCCTCTGGCAGCGACACTGTTTGTACCTTCCGGTGTGTTCTGGGCCGTTTACTGCAGCTGCTAGGAACACCCCAGCTGCCTCGGTGCCTCCCCAACATCCCGCAGCCTGCACACCCTCCATCCATACACGCACCCGGAAGCAACTGTGCCCGCCTGCGAGCGAACGCGGGTGGGTACGCCCAACGCCACGTGCTCGCCACGATTGTCCTGCCGTTCACGCGGTTGGTCCCCGCTGCGGTGTGGCGCTCGCAATTAGATTGATCTGATTGATCGCAATTTGAGCTTTACAAGCTACTCCATCAGTCCCTGCCTCTCTCGCCTTCCTTACATTCATGCACAGGCTGCAGCACCGCAACAAACCGGTAATCCTAGCAAACGTACTCACAAGCAGGGGGAAAGGCAGCAATGGGGACAACGGCAACGGCAACGGCAACCAACGGGAACAGCCATGTCTTTGTCGCTCTGCCCCGGCATGTCCTGCTGCACCAGTAGCGACGAAACACAAGTGTTGCGCGCCGATGCCGTGCAGGGTGCACACATGCATGCGCACACAGCCCCAGGCAGGAGAACTAGTCCTGCAACTACGCGTGCAGCAAGCTAACAGTCCTCGAATGTAACATAGATTATCAAAAGACTACATAGCCGTCGTGCAGGCGGGCAGAACACGTGCAGCCAGGAGGCACATGCAACATGCTGGCGCCATGCGGCCAACCGCCCGTTTATGCATCAGACGCGAGGATTTTCGGCTAGCAGGTGGTGATAGGTACCTGCATATCCTCACTCTGCAGGTCAAGGCCAACAATGTCTGCATGGCATCAACCGGCGCCCACGTTTGTGCATGGTCGTACTGTACGGCACCGGTATGCATGCCAAATTGCCAATGTAGCTGGCTACCTGTAGCCCGCCGTTGCTATTTCACTGTGGATGTACCTGCCAAACGCCAATATCCAATCCTTGTGCGTCTTAATACCTCTGGAATGGTGTTAGTTTAAAATCAACAGTACTTCAAAAATTCGAACCACCATTCGCAGGCAATTCAGGCCGCTCATGCACCGGCAGAGGGGAGAGGGCAACACACCCGATGCTGCAAAACGCCTGCGCTAAAAGTGATACCGGTAAGTATCAAAGCACAACCATGTGACACAATAGCTTGCCCCTCTCGGAAAGTCACGCAACCCCCTGCATACGATAGCTGGTGTGGACTTGCACGTTGCACCAGAGCGTTGTTGACTACTGCTTCCTGTGTGCAGTCCCCGCATACGGTACCATGCTCGCACTCCTGCTAATACACTGCACCCCGGACACGGACGTATTGCCAATCTTCGCACGTCCTTCGTGCAATGGCACACGGTTGATGCAAGCTACAGCACTACAGTCCCACCCGACAAAATCAGGGCCAGGCGTACACCACAAATCATATTGCCTGCAACACTCCGCTCCGAAGGGCCCGTAACGCGTAACCCCATTCACTTTTACGCCATTATCACTCTGTCATACTCCACATTCTCCCAAGGCAACGCACAAAGTTCCCCATCTCATCCGCACATGCGCCAGTGTCCAACACGTGCCCCCTGTCCTTCTCCGTACACCCCAGCGCTGCACCCCAGCCAGCTCCCCAGCTTCGCACACGCCAACCGCACACCTCCCTGTGTCCCCCTTCCCTGTCCCCACTCTCACCTACCGTAGTGGCACAAATTTAATTGACAAAAATAATTGCTCGGGGGGTCTTGTCAATAGAAAAAATTAATTGTCTGAGGGTCTGTCAAAAAGTGCAATTAATTGTCGGCTCCCGAGGTGTCCCCAGGAAAGGCCCAGAAAGCTTGCCTAAGCCCCGTGCCGGTGTTGTGGGTGCTTGCAAAGGCCCTACAAGCTCTGTTCCTACTGGTCCTGCGTGCCTTGGCCCTTCTCAGGGGCCATACGGGCGCTGTTTTGTCGGGCTACATGTGTCTGTCAAAACGGCAAATTAATAGCTGGGGCCCTTGTCAAAAGCGCAAATTAATTGCCTCTCGCCGGGCATGGCAATTAAATTTGTGCCACTACGGTACCCCTTTCCTCACCGCCCCTCCCTCACGCCGCCGCCGGCCCCTCAACGCCCTCCCGCCGCTGCCCCGCGAAGTGCCGTGCCGCCGCGCCCGCCGCCGCCGCCACCAGCGGCAGCGGCAGCACCGCCAGCACCCCCACCGCCACCACCGCCAGGTCCCCGTTGCGCAGCAGCGCCTGCAGTCGGCGCAATGGCAGAGACGCGATACATGTTCTGTTCTGCGCTGCGACCAATACAACATACAGTACACTAATTACTGCATTTGGCAACCCGGTACAGAAGAGAACATGTTCTGCAGCGAGCGTTCGCTGCACGTTCTACCCTTGTCTAAAGCGCACACACCCCCTCAGGCATCACCTTCCATCGTGGGCACAGGTAGGAATAACAAAAGCACAACCCAGCAACAACCGGCAGGACATGAAGACGCCGTCAACACATACCGTACTCCTTGCCAACAAGCAAGCAAGGCAGCACCAACTTCCTCCCTACAACGGCACGTACGGCTTCCGTTCAGGCTGGCCAGTACACATACTCCTCGCCCATATGACCGCTTGACCGTGGCCACCTGCCTGCGCTCGTGGCACCCCCAGCGCCAGCAGCAGCAGCAGCGCCTTGTGCTGCAGCTGGCAGCGCACAGCTGCGTCCGCGGCGTCCAACGCCCAGTCGGTGGCGGCGCCGGGGTCGGCGTCCATGCGCGCCTCGGCAGCCTGCAAAAAAAGGGTGGAACATCGATACAACACAAGATACCCGGTACCATAACACGTGGTAACAAGGCGGGAGCACGGGTGCAGGCGTGGCCAAGCGAAGGCGAGCGAAGCCTTGGCCCAGGCGGGGCTCAGCTTAGACGCCCGGGTAAGCACCGTAGGCGTGGGCGGGGGTAGGGAGGGGCGCGTGGATGTGAGGGCCCCCTCAGGGGCCTTGGCCATTCGGTCTGTAACGTCCAGCAATCAGAGAGAGCAGTGCACGTACTAGTACATGGCGCCCAGGGCCCTGGTGGGCAAGCTTTACGTGTCACGCAAGGCCAGACGGATGACAACCGAAGGTCGCTTCCTTTCCGCGCTGCCGCAGCCGCTTCTTCTCAGCGCTTTTAACCCACTCGCACGGTGTGTGTGGTACCTGGCTGAGGCTTGATCACGCACGCGGTAAAGCCGACACTGGCACTGCGCCACATGCCCTTCGCCCCACATGCCCCGCACTGCACACCCTCCTCATGCCCAGCCCCGGTGGCTTACCTTCCCTCCCCGCTACCCCCGGCCCCTCCCCCCGCCCCAGTCCCCTCCATCCCCTTGATGCTTTAGCCCTCCTTTGGTGTAAAGATAATACCCATCACCCACCTCCAGCAGCTCCCCCAGCCCGCTGTGTGCGACGTGGGGCAGTGTGTCCAGGAAGTGCCGCAGCGCCTCCACAGTCAACCGCCCGTGCCTGCGTTTCGCACAACCAGCAGGTACGATTGCAACGCTGTGAGTTTCATCGAGAAAGGGATCTACTACCGGTGCGGGGACCTCCTGACCCCTTTCAGCAATCCGCAGGCCGGTGCGGCATGAGGCACGTGCGCCGTGGCACGCACCGCGTGGCACGCAAGCGTGGCATGCAGCCGTGCGTGCGCGCTGCTGGGTCCGCTACATCGTTCTACGAAGGTTCAGGAACAATTACCATGTCTGCCGTTCACATCAATCCTACGCTATCATTGTTTCAGCTATACGGTAATCGGACGGCCACAATCGCCTTGCCGTACACAGGGTGCTCGGGATCAGTCAGGACTCAGAGCCGCCGTGGTCTTATTTGTATTGCCAGTGGCCAGGGCCCTGACCAGCAGCTAGCAGCTTGCTAACACCGACAACATACATTCTCAAAGCTAATCAGCTGATACGGTCCATGCAGCATGTTGCCATGTTACTCACAGCGCCGCGACCTGTTCCGTGGCCAGCGCCCTGGCCACCAGCGCTGCCAGGCGGCCCACCCGCAGGTCGTCCTGGTCCATGGCCGCCTCCAGCCCGCCCACGATAGCGCTGCATATTGGGGAACAGAAATGAGTAAGAGAATAAAAGAGATGGAAGTAAAAGAGAAATGTATTACTCAGGACCGATTGCGCTGCAGGGGAGTACGAGATGCATGCAAAATATGTTGCGCATCAACGCCTTTTGACTACTTCAGATAGTGGCGGGGCCAGTAAATGCGGGGGGAAGGGGATCGCGAGGCATGCCCGGCGTAAGTAGGTGTGCGGTTGCAGTGCGTTGGGGTGCGCTGGGTTTGGGCGTTTGGTGGTGCTGGTGCTTGCCTGTGCTGGCTGTGTTGCGTGTTTTGGTGTCCTGCGGGTCTGTCCCTTCCCGCCTCCTTACCTGTGCAGCTTTCCACAGGGAAAAAGGTGGGGTGTGGTTTGGGGCAGGACTAATTAGCACTGACACGGTGCGCACCGGCACGGGCACATACCTCCCAACACCGTCGCGTGCCGGTGCTGGGAGGTATGTGGCGGCATATGCCCTGCCTACCCAGGACAGCTCACCGCAGAGCGGATTTCAGGAGGTGGGCCAGGGTGGGTAGAGCACGTGGTTGCAGCGTTCGGGGGAGGGGCGTGTACGGTAAGGTGCTAAGAGCAGGCACGAGGGGCGAGTGCTGAGTGGTTGGCAAGCGCGCGCCGGCCGCCGGGGCTGGGTGATTGCATGATGCATTATGGGGGCGATAGGACATTTAAAATGTTGTGTATGCGGTTTCAATGCGGTGATTGCATGACGCATTATGGGCGCGAAGAGGAGGGGATGCTGGTAGGGATGGTATGGTGGCATGCGGGCACTGCTCGAGACGTCTCATGGCCCTTGCCGGTTGTACCACTTGCTGGGCACACCATGCTACCACCTACCTGCACAGCGCGGGGCTAGGGGCAGCTGAGCACTTGACTACCATCGACAAAATTAATTATTACGTTCAACTTGTCGTGCCCGTTGAAGAACTGTGCCAACAATTGGCGGACCGGTTTGATGACCG
>VFQN01001952.1_pt1 | contig 33100 bp, 37 predicted proteins | sample 3512371 | NCBI WGS metagenome assembly VFQN01 (sample SAMN10412370, study PRJNA504923) | tailings metagenome | isolation source: Replicate 2 from Balatoc abandoned mine | place: Philippines: Itogon, Benguet | collected 2017-08-28 | reverse complement strand
ACGTCGGCGAGCGGCTGATGGGGCAGGGCGAGCGCCGCTATGCCGCGCTGCGCGACACCGCCACGCGCTGGCTGGCCCGCGTCGAGCTCGACCCGGCGCGGCTGGACGACTCGCCGCGCGAGTTTTCCGGCGGCATGCGCCAACGCCTGCAGATCGCACGCAACCTCGTCACGCGGCCGCGCCTGGTGCTGATGGACGAGCCGACCTCGGGGCTGGACGTCTCGGTGCAGGCGCGGCTGCTCGACCTGATCCGCCTGCTGGTGGGCCGGTTGCACCTGTCGGCCATCGTCGTCACGCACGACCTCGGCGTGGCGCGGCTGCTGGCGCACCGCACGCTGGTGATGCGCCAGGGCCGCATCGTCGAGCAGGGCCTGACCGATCGGGTGTTCGACGATCCGCAGCATCCGTATACGCAGCTGCTCGTTTCCTCGGTGGTGTCCGCATGAGCACTGTTCTCGACATCGACGGCGTGCGCAAGCGCTTCACGCTGCACCTGCGCGACGGGCTGCAACTGCCGGTGCTCGACGGCGTCAGCCTGCAGGTGGCCGCGGGCGAGTGCGTGGCGCTGGTCGGCCCCTCCGGCCGCGGCAAGTCGACGCTGATGAAATGCCTGTACGGCAGCTACGCAGTCGACGAAGGCGCGTTGTGGCTGCACCGGGCCAGTGGCGAGCGCATCGACCTCGCCCGCGCCGAGCCGCGGGAGGTGCTGGCGCTGCGCCGCAGCGAGATTGCCTACGTCAGTCAGTTCCTGCGTGCGCTGCCGCGGCAGGCAGCGCTGGACGTGGTGGCCGAACGCCTGCTCGATGCCGAAGCTACCGACCCCGAAACCGACGCCGATCCGCTCGACGACACGCCTTACCTCGCCGCGCTCGAAGCGGCGCGGGCGCGATCCGGCGCACTGCTCGCGCGGCTCAACCTGCCGCAGGGCCTGTGGGGCCTGCCGCCGGCCACCTTCTCCGGCGGCGAGCAGCAGCGCGTCAACATCGCGCGCGGCTTCATCCAGCCGGCACGCCTGCTGCTGCTGGACGAACCGACCGCCTCGCTCGATGCCGCCAACCGCCGCGTCGTGACCGAGCTGATCCAGGAAGCCAAGCGGCGCGGCAGCGCCATCGTCGGCATCTTCCACGACGAGGAGGTGCGCGATGCCGTGGCCACCCGTCGCTACGACTTCACCGAGAGCCGCGCATGAACGAACAGATCTTCACCAACGCCCGCGTGGTGCTCGGCCAGGAGGTGCTGCCGCACGCGACGGTGCGGGTGGCCGAGGGCCGCATCAGGGCCATCGACAGCGGCGCCAGCACGCAGCCCGGCGCGATCGATTTCGACGGCGACTGGCTGCTGCCGGGGCTCGTCGAGGTGCACACCGACAACCTCGAGCGTCACGTGATGCCGCGCCCGAAGGTCACCTTCCCGATGCGCGCGGCGGTGCAGGCGCACGACGCCGAGCTGGCCGCGGCGGGCATCACCACGGTGCTCGATGCGATCGGCGTCGGCGATCCGTATGGCGATGGCTTCCGCTCGCGCGACCAGAGCGCGCTGCTCGGCGTGCTCGACCAGCTGGAGGCTGCCGGGGCGCTGCGCAGCCAGCACCTGATCCACGTGCGCTGCGAGTTGCCGGCGCCGAATGCGCAAGAACTCTTCGAGCCCTTCGCCGGCCATCCGCGGCTGCGCCTGATCTCGTTGATGGATCACACGCCGGGGCAACGGCAGTGGACCGACGTCGAGCAGGCGCGCGTCTACTACACCGGCAAGAAGGGCTGGAGCGATGCGCAGTTCAACGAGGAGGTGCGCATCGCGCCGCAGCGGCAGGCAACCTACGCGCAGCCGAACCGCCGCTGGTTTGCCGATTTCGCCCGCGAGCACGGCGTGGCCCTCGCCACGCACGACGACACCACGCTCGAACACGTCGAGGAGGCGCGCGCGCTGGGGGCTTCGATGAGCGAGTTTCCGACCACGCTGGCGGCAGCGCGCCATGCCCATGCACATGGGCTGAAGACCATCGCCGGCGCGCCCAATGTCGTGCGCGGCGGCTCGCATTCGGGCAATGTCGCCGCGGCCACGCTCGCGCGCGAAGGCGTGCTCGACGGCCTGTCGTCCGACTATGTGCCCGGCAGCCTGATGCAGGCCGCCTGGGTGCTGCACCGCGACGCCGGCTTTTCGCTGCCGGAAGCGATGCGCGTGGTGGCCCGTGGCCCGGCCGAAGCGGCCGGGCTGCACGACCGCGGCGAAATCGCACCGGGCCTGCGCGGCGATCTGCTGCGCGTGCGCGAGGTGGAGGCGCACCCGGTGGTGCGCGAGGTCTATGTGGCAGGGCGGCGCGTGGCCTGAGTCAGGCCACGTTGCCGGCGCCGATGCCGGTCTTCGAATCGAGGAAGGGCTGCTCGCGCACTTCGTCGAGCAACGCCAGGTACCAGTCGATCGGCGGCGTGCGCCGGCCCGGCTCCTTGGCGAGGTCGTCCCAGCGGCGTAGCTGCACCGCCTCGAGCGCAAAGGGCAGATCCTCGAAGCGCTCCATCTCGTCGTCGCGCATCGGGCCGCCCTGCAGCGCCAGCGAGTGCACCGAGGCCGGCGACAGCGAGCGCGCATAGGGCTCGTCGATGCGCACCAGGTAGCGCTTGGCCTGCACGTGCAGGCGCACGGGTTCGGTTACGGCTGCGTCGAAGGCGGAGGCGAGGAACGGAATGGCCAGCTCCTCATGGCGGTCGTCCACGCGATCGTTGCGGGCCACCGCCTCGGCGACCAGGAAGTGGCCGATGTCGTGCAGGAAGGCCGCGGCGACCAGGCTGCGGTCCGCGTGGGCCCATTCGGCGAGCTGTGCGCACTGCAGCGCGTGCTCCAGCGCGCTGACGGCCTCGCGGCGCGCGCCGTCGTAGGCCACGTGGCCATGGGTGGCGAAGAGCTGGTCGATGCGCTCGACGATGTCCATGCGGAGCCTCCGTTGCGTTTCAGATCACTCAGATGAGGCGCTTGCGCAACTGAGCCGAGACCAGGTCGATCACCGAGACCGACACCACCAGCATCAGCAGCACCGCAGCGGTCTGCGCATACTGGAAGCCGCGGATCACCTCCCACAGCACCATGCCGATGCCGCCGGCGCCGACCATGCCCACCACCGACGCCGAGCGCACGTTGGCTTCGAAGCGGTACAGCGCATAGGAGATCCACAGCGGCATCACTTGGGGAATGACGCCGAAGACGATCTCGGCCAGCGGGTGCGCGCCGGTGGCGCGGATGCCCTCCACCGGCTGCGGGTCGATGGCCTCGACGGCCTCGGAGAACAGCTTGGCCAGCGTGCCGGTGGTGTGCACCCACAGCGCCAGCACGCCGGCAAACGGCCCGAGGCCGACCGCCACGACGAACAGCAGCGCGAACACCATCTCGTTGATGGCGCGGCAGGCGTCGAGCAGGCGGCGCACCGGCTGGTGGATCCACCACGGCGTGATGTTGCCGGCCGCCAGCAGCGCCAGCGGCACCGAGCAGGCGATCGCCAGCGCGGTGCCCCACAGCGCGATCTGCAGCGTGACCACCAGCTCGGAGAGATAGTGGCGCCACTCGGCGAAGTCCGGCGGGAAGAAGCCGCGCGCGTACTCGGCCATGTTGCCCGCATCGCGGAACAGATCCAGCGGGCGCATGTCGGCGCCTTGCCAGCTGCCGGCCAGCACGGCCAGCAGCAGGCCCCAGCCAAGCAGGGCCGGAAGCGAGGAGCCCGGCCGCTCGGGCATCGCGGTGCGCAGCGGCACCGGCAGGCTGGTGGTGCTCATGGCCGCGGGCCGCTTACTTCGCGACGCTGGCGACCTGGCGGCCGAGTTCGGCCAGGCGATCGTCGAGGTCCTTCAGCTTGCGCGCCTTGTCGTCGGCAGACATCGTCGTGTCGGCTTCGACCTTGTTGCGCTCGCGTGCCAGCTCCAGCTGGCGGATCGGCAGCAGCTGGTTGTTGTCGGAGGCCATGAAGCTGCCGATCGTCAGCGTGGCGAGGATCTCCTTCTCGCGGGCATCCTTGCCATAGGTGAGGAAGAAGTCCTTCACCTTCTTCTTCGTGTCGGCGTCCAGGTCCTTGCGCCAGGCCATCGGGTCGCTGGCGATCTGCGGCGAGCGCCACACCACGCGGATGTCGGCGGCCTTCTCGGGCAGCTTGATCTTCATGCGGTCGACGCCGTCGCTGGCCACGGTGGCCACGTCGATCTGCTTGTTGGCCACCGCGAGGATGTTGGTCTCGTGGTTGGCGCGCACCGTGCGCTTGAAATCCTTCATCGGGTCGACGCCATTCTGCGAGAAGGCGTAGTAACCCGGCACCAGCGAGCCGCTGGTGGAGTTGGGGTCGCCGAAGCCGAGGGTGAGCTGCTGGCGGTCCTTCAGCACGTCCTGCAGCGTCTGCAGCCTGCTGTCCTTGTGGACGATCATCAGGCTCCAGTAGCCGGTGCCGCCATCGGGCTGCACCATGCGGGCGAACACCTCGGCGCTGGCGCGGTCGACCGCTTCCATCGCCGACTTGTTGCCGAACCAGGCCACCTGCACCTTGTTGAAACGCATGCCTTCGATGATCCCGGCGTAATCGGGCGCGAAGAAGGCATTGACCTTCATGCCGGTGGTCTTCTGCATGTCGTCGATCAGCGGCTGCCAGCTGCTCTTCAGGTTGGCCGACGACTCGGTGGAGATGATGCCGAAGCCGATCTCCTTGGTCTGTGCGCCCGCCGTGGCGGCGAAGCCCAGGCCGGTGGCCAGGGCGAGCGTGGTGATCCAGGTCTTCATGGGTGGCTCCTTGAGAGTGGTGAGGGTTCAGGCCGCGCGCAGCTCGGGCAGGGCCAGCGGCACCTGCCGCTCGCCGATCGCGCTGTCGTCGGCCGAAGGGGCGAAGAGTTCGTGCGTCTGCGCGCCGTACAGCGCGCGCAGCCGGTCGGCGCCGAGTTCGCAGGTCGGGCCGTCGTACACCACCTCGCCGGCGCGCAGCGCGATCGTGCGCGGGCAGAAGGTGAAGGCATGCTCGACCTGGTGCAGCGACACCAGCACCGTCACGCCCAGCTCGCGGTTGAGTTCGGCCAGCAGCTCCATCACGCGGTGGCTGGAAGCCGGGTCGAGGGAGGCCACCGGCTCGTCGGCGAGGATCACCCGGGCCTCCTGCACCAGCGCGCGCGAGATCGCGGCGCGCTGCTGCTGGCCGCCGGAGAGCGTGGAGGCGCGCTGCCAGGCGCAGCGCTCGATGCCCACGCGCTGCAGCGCCTGCCAGGCCCGCTGATGCTCGGCCTCGGGCAGCCGGCGCAGCATCGCGCGCCACAGCGGCTGGCGGTGCAGCGCGCCGGCCATCACGTTGACCATCACCGGCAGGCGGTCGACGAGGTTGAACTGCTGGAAGATCGCCGCCACCTCGGCGCGCTGCCGGCGGATGTTGCGTGCGAGCACGCCGCCGCTCTGCACGGTACGGCCGAGCACGCGCACCACGCTGCCGTCACCCGTATCGGCGCGATGGAGGCCGTTCAAGTGGCGCAGCAGCGTGGATTTGCCGGACCCGGAAGCGCCGAGCAGGGCCACCATCTCGCCCTGCGCCACGCGCAGCGACACGCCACGCAGCGCAGGTGTGCCATTGAAGCTCTTGCGCAGCGACTCGACCTCGATCGCGGGTTGATCCATCGCGTTCTCCCGGGTTGGAACGCGCGGATCATCTAGACGGGTCGTGACGGTGGCGTGACGGTTTCACGACACCGGAGTGCCGCGATCCTGCTCGCGAACTTCTGCGGCGATGTCGAAGAAGGTGGCCACCAGCGGCGAGGGCCGCCGCTCTCGACGGCACACCAGGTGCACATGGGTCGCCATGTCGCTGTCCGTCACCGGAAGGCGCACCAGGCGCGCGTCGGCCACGTACGCCGGCCCGGCCACCACGCCCAGGCCCATGCCCTGGGCCACGGCCTCGCGCACCGCCTCGCGGCTGCCCATCTCGATGGCCACCTGGAAGCCCAGCCCGCGGCGCCGCATCGCCTCTTCGAAGACCCGGCGTGTCGTCGAACCTTCCTCGCGGATCACGAAGCGCTGTTGCTGCAGATCGGCCATCGTCAGGGCGACGCGCCGGGCCAGCGGATGGTCGGCCGCTGCAAACACCACCAGCGGTTGCCGGCGGTGTTCGACACACTCCAGCGCCGGGTCGTCCACCGGGTTGAGCACCAGTCCCACGTCGCCTTGGTGGTCGAGTATGCGTCCCGCGATCGAGCGCGAATCGCCGACCCGCACCGCCAGGCTCACCTGGGGATGGCGCCGCGCAAAGATCCGCAGGATGGGCACCAGGTTGTAGGGCCCGATCGCGTGGATCACCAGCCGGCCGGCATAGCGGTTCTGCGCGGCCAGCAGCAAGGCTTGGGCATCTTCCTCGGCACTGAAGACACGCCGCGTGTGCTCCAGCAGCGAGCGGCCGAAATCGGTGAGCTCCAGGCGCCGGCCGCGGCGCCGGAACAACTCGACGCCGTGGCTCTGCTCGAGCCGCTGGATGTGGGCCGAGAGCGTGGGCTGCTGCAGCCCGAGCGTGCGGGCGGCCGCGGTCATGCTGCCGGTTCGGGCGGTGGCATCGAAGGCCTTCAGCGCGGCCAGGAGACTGGTGCCGGTCATGGGCGATCCATAGATGGCGTCGATGAAGACCCCTCATTGTTCGGACGAAAACGTCACCGTGATGACACGGAACCTGCACAGACTCCAGCCCATGACGTCGTTGCCCAACGCCCCGAGCCCCGACTGGCTGATGCAGCTGCGCGACGTGCGCGTGGCCTATCCGGGCGGTGTCGAGGCGCTCGCGCCCACCCGGCTCGACGTGGCACCGGGAGAGTTTCTCGTGCTGCTCGGCGCCTCGGGCGCGGGCAAATCGACGCTGCTGCGCTGCCTCAATGGCCTGGTGCGACCGACCGAGGGCGAGGTGCGCGCGAACGAGGTTCCGGGCGGCGTGCTGACGCCTCGCCATCTGCGCGAACACCGCCGCCGCTGCGGCATGGTCTTCCAGCAGCACCACCTGATCGGCCGGCAGACCGTGCTGGCCAACGTGCTGATGGGCTGCCTGGCGCAGCATCACCCGCTGCGCACGCTGTGGCCGTGGAGCCGCAGCGACCAGATCCGCGCGCTGGAAGGGCTGGACCGCGTGGGACTGCTCGACAAGGCGCTGGCGCGCGCGGACACGCTCTCCGGCGGCCAGCAGCAGCGCGTGGGCATTGCGCGTGCGCTGGTGCAGTCACCGACGCTGCTGCTGGCCGACGAACCGGTGGCCAGTCTCGACCCGGCCACTGCCGAAAGCGTGATGAGTCTGCTGCACCGCATCTGCAAGAACGACCGCCTCACTGCCGTGGTCAGCCTGCACCAGGTCGATCTGGCGCGCCGCTATGCGGACCGCATCGTCGGCCTGCGTGGCGGCCGAGTCGTCTTCGATGGCCCGCCCGAAGCACTCAGCGCTCAGCGCGAGGCCGAGCTCTATGGCGCACCTGCACCGCAGCGCGCCGCCCCCGAGTTGTCCATCCAGGAGTTGCCATGTTCCACCGCCGCCTCGCCCTTGCCGCTCTCGCTCTGAGCGCCTTCGCCACCGCCCTGCCGGGGCTCGCCCAGGCCCAGGCCCGCGACCCGGCGCGCCTGCGCGTGGCGCTGCTGCCCGACGAGAACGCCTCGAGCCTGATCCAGAACGCGCAGCCGCTGAAGGTCTACCTCGAGCAGACCCTGAAGAAGGACATCGAGCTGGTGGTCACCACCGACTACTCGTCGATGATCGAGGCGATGCGCTTCGGCCGCATCGAGGTGGCCTACTTCGGCCCGTTCTCCTACGTGCTGGCGAAGTCGAAGGCGCCGGCGATCGAGCCCTTCGCGGTGGGTGTGGAGCGCGGCTCGCCCACCTACCAGTCGGTGCTGATCGCCACCGCCGGCGGCCCGGTCAAGTCGCTCGACGACATCCGCGGCAAGGCCTTCGGCTTCGGCGACCAGGCCTCGACCTCGAGCCACCTGGCGCCGCGCGCGCACCTGCTGAAGAAGGCCAAGCTCGACGGCGAGCGCGACTACCGCGTGGTACACCTCGGCACGCACGACGCGGTGGCGCGCGCGGTGCAGGCCGGGCAGGTACCGGCCGGCGCGCTGTCCAAGCCCATCCTCGACAACCTGGCCAAGCGCGGCACGATCGACGCCAGCCGCATCGTCGAGCTCGATCTCTCGGCGCCGATCCCGAACTATCCGATCGTGATGCAGGGCAACCTCGCGCCGGCGCTCAAGCAGAGCATCCGCGATGCCTTCCTGACGATGAAGGACAAGGAGGTGCTCAAGGCCTTCCGCGTCGAGGCGTTTGCGCCGACCACCGACGAGGCCTACGACGTGCTGCGCGACACCGCCAGCGTGCTCAAGCTCGATCTCGGGAGCATGAAGTGACGGGAGCCAGCGCCACGATGCAGGCGCTGCTCGCCGAGGACGGGCGGCGCCGCGGGCGCGTGCTCGGCGGTACGGCGCTGCTGCTCGCGGCCTCGGTGCTGGCGCTGGCCGCCACCGGCTTCTTCGATGCCGAGCGTTTTGCCGATGGCCTGCCGGCACTGGCACAGCTGGGCTCGGAGATGGTGCCGCCCAACTTCGCGCGTTGGCAGAGCTGGCTCAAGCCGCTGCTGGACACGCTGGCAATGTCGGTGGCCGGCACCGCGCTCACGGTCATCGTCTCGCTGCCGCTGGCGCTGCTGGCTTCGCCCAACACCACGCCGCACCCGGCGGTGCTGCGCGTGGCGCGCACGCTGATGGCGGCCTTTCGCTCGGTGCCCGAGATCATCCTCGGCATCATCTTCGTGGCCGCGGTCGGCTTCGGTGCGCTGCCCGGCGTGCTGGCGCTGGCGCTGCACTCCACCGGTATGGTCGCCAAGTTCTATGCCGAGGCGATCGAGCATGTCGACCCGAAGCCGCTGGAAGCTGCCACGGCGGCGGGCGCCAGCCGCCTGCAGGTGATCACGCATGCCGTGCTGCCGCAGGTGCTGCCGCAACTCGCCGACATCACGATCTACCGCTGGGAGTACCACTTCCGCGCCTCGGCGGTGCTGGGCATCGTCGGCGCGGGCGGCATCGGCTTCGAACTGATGGCGGCGCTGCGGCTGATCAAATACGACGAGGTGTCAGCCATCCTGCTCTCGATCCTGGCCTGCGTGCTGGTCGTCGACGGCCTGGGTGCGGCGCTGCGCCGTCGGCTGAAGTGAAGGGCAGGGCAAGCGTGAACCGCATCGTCGTCAGCCAGCCCCTCCATCCCGAGGTGCTGACGCGCCTGCAGACCGCCGGCGAGGTGGTGATGAACCCGGGCCCCGAGCCGTGGAGCGCCGAGCAGCTGGCCGGCCACCTGCGCGAGGCCGATGCCTGGATGGCCTTCATGACCGACCGCATCGACGAGGCGGTACTGGCCCAGGCGCCGCGCCTGCGCACCGTGGCCTGCGCGCTCAAGGGCTATGACAACTTCGACCTCGTGGCCTGCGAGCGTGCCGGCGTGCAGGTCAGCTTCGTGCCGGATCTGCTCACCGAGCCTACCGCCGAGCTGGCCATCGGCCTGGCGATCGCCGCGGCCCGCCATGTGCTCGAAGGCGATCGGCGCGTGCGCTCCGGCTATGCCGGCTGGCGCCCGACGCTGTACGGCACGGGGCTGCATGGCTCCACCGTGGCGGTGGTGGGCCTCGGTGCGGTCGGCCGCGCCATCGTCGACCGGCTTCAAGGCTTCGGATGCGCGGAGATCCTCGGCATCGATCCGCAGCGCCGCGATGCGCGCGTGCGCGCGGTGGGCCTGCGAGACGCCTTGCAGCGCGCGCACTACGTGTTGCTGGCCGTGCCGCTCACTGCCGCATCGCGCCACCTGATCGACGCCGCGGCGCTCGCCAATGCGCGCCCGGGCCAGCTGCTGGTCAATGTCGGCCGCGGCTCGATCGTCGACGAACGTGCCGTGCTTGCCGCCTTGCACAGCGATCGCCTCGGCGCCTATGCCGCCGACGTCTTCGAGATGGAAGACTGGAACCTGCCCCATCGCCCCGCTGCCATCCCCGAGGCGCTGCTGCGGCACCCCCGAACCGTGTTCACGCCACATCTCGGCTCGGCGGTGCGGGAGGTGCGACGGGCGATCGAGCGTCGCGCTGCCGAGAATCTCCTGGCGGCACTCGCCGGGGAGACTGTTGCCGACTTGGCAATGGCCAAGGGCGCCTGAGCGCATGGTGGACACGGTTGCCTTATTGACCGGTCACCTGAGCTTGGCCAACCGCAGGTCGGCCCGCTGGCGACTGCTTGTACCCAAGACAAGCTTCTGGCCGCTTGCAGGCAGCGTGAGTTCGCCCTGAGGAGTCGGCCGATAGCAACCGCTGTGGAGCCGCCAGTTGAACCCGTGAGGGAGTCACGGCGACGGGTCGATCTGGGCCGTTCGAGCGGGTCTTGAACCCACCCTCCGGTGCCAAGGCGACGGAAAGTGCGGCGATACCGTCACCGATGGGCCTCGTACCGTCATCGGTCCGATCGACCCGTGTCCGGATACCGTCAGACCTGCCGTTGACGCAGCGTTTCTGCATCGCAGATGGAAGTATTGAGAGCTTCATGGCCGACGGTAATAAGAACGCGGCGTCCCATGCGCTGACCAGCGACGGTAGAAATGTCGGTATCAGGCCGATTTGCAGCCGGCGAAGGCTCGCTCCCACCTATGAGCGACACCCGCCTGTTGACAATGGAGTGGGAATGACGGGTCGTCAAAAAATATTTAAAAATCAACGGCTTGCAATCGCTCGTTGATAATTCGGTCGCATTGTTGACACCCCGGCGCGAGCAGCTACGGGACCCTCTGGGACGCTCGCAAGGCCCATCGGGAATTCGAACTGACGGTATGAAAGGTCGCCGAGGGCGCGCGGTGAAGCCGGAGGGCACTGCCTGTCCGGGTAGAGAAGTTCATTGCTGGGCGCCCGCAACCGGCCAGGAGCGGCCGGCCAGCGGCGTGCCACAAAGCCGGCACTCGATCCAACAGATACACGAAGTCGCGACTCAGAGCTTCAGTCCCTTGACGGCATTCGCACGTGCCGTCAAGACGAGCGGCCCATCGCCCGCGCCTCCGATGCGTCCGCGCGCGCCTTGGCATATTCGTTGCCTCTCGGGTTTCGAGAGTGACGTCAACAGCTCGCGCAGCCGCGGGCTTCCGTAGGCCGTGCGCCAGTAGTCTTCAAAGCTGTCGAAGGTGCGGCTCACCTCGAACTGGCGCGTCTGGACGTCCACCAGACCGGTGCGTCGCCACAGGTCTTCCGATGCATCTGGCGCTGCCGCCCACGCACTCGGCGGCGCCTGCGACTTGTAGCCCTCGGAGTGGATCGCATCCAGGATCGGCTGCAGCGGTAAGCCTCCACCGGCCAGGTCCCACTGATAGGCGGCGACCGTCCCGCGGGCCTTGACCACCCGCGCCATCTCGCGAACGCCCTGCAGGGGATCCGGCACAAAGAACAGCACCAGGGCCATCACCGCGACGTCGACGGATGCGTCCGGCAACGGCAGGGCCTGGGCATCGCCTTCCAGGAAGCACACTCCGGCGTGGGTCACCCGCTGGCGCGCGTAGCTCAGTTGGGCCGACGAAGGCTCCACGCCGACGACCGTTCCGGGGCGTTGGTGCTCCACCAGCGACTGAGTGAACGAGCCATCGCCGCAGCCGTCATCCAGCCATGCCAGGCCGGTGGGAAGCGCCAGCCAGTCGAGGAACGGCCGCGCCACCAGCGCGCTCCACCGCCCCATCATCCGCTCGTAGGCGGCACCGTCGTCGAAGACGAACGGCGGCGGGGCCGGTACCTCAGCGGGCCCCGGCGGCATGCCTGCCTCCAGTGGGGGAGCCGGCACGCTGGCCGATTGCGTCTTTTGGCTTCCTCACGCGACACTCCCTCCCTGATGGACAAGCTCAAGGCCATTCAATACTTTCTCGCGGCGGCCCAAAGCGGCAGCCTGTCGGCCGCAGCCCGCCAGCAAGGCGTGACCTTGCAGGCCGTCGCGAAACTGGTCAACGCGCTCGAAGCCGAACTCGGGGCCACGCTGTTCCAGCGCGGCAGTCGCGGACTGCAGCTCACCGCCGATGGTGCGCAGTACGCCGAGGCTTGCGCCCCCCTGCTGGCGCAGCTGCAGGCAGCGGACGACGGGCTGCGACAGGCGCGACAGCGCCCACAAGGCACGCTGGTGGTGGGGGGGACACCGTTTCTCCTGCAGCACTGCATCGTGCCAGCGTTGCCTGCATTCCATGCCAGCTATCCGGACCTGACGCTGGACCTTCGCGCCGCACTGCACCTCGAAGAACCTGCCGCGAAGGACTGCGATCTGCTGCTCTTGCACGGCTGGTTCGAGGCCGGCCCCTGGGTGCGCCGCGAGTTGCCGGTGATGGCGCAGGTGACCGCGGCCACACCGGAATACTGGAAGCGCCAGGGCTTTCCACGCCACCCGCGCGAGCTCGCCGACCACAACTGCCTGAGCTATCGGAATCCCTACGGCAAGCTGCTGGACCTTTGGCGCTACCGGCAGACGGGGCCCCAGGGGGAGGTCGTCGAAGAGGTGGTGGTGCGTGGGTGGCTCAATTCCAACCACCGCGACAACCTGCTGGCGCTCGCCCTGGCCCATGGCGGCGTGATGCGCATCGCGTACGCTACGGCACAGGCCGACCTGGCGAGCGGCCGCCTGGTGCCTGCGCTGCTCGACTGGGAGTTGATGGACCCGCCGCCGCTGGCGATGTACTTCCGGCCCGAACTGCGCCGGACCCTGCGCCTGCGCGTCTTCGCCGACTTCGTCGCCGCAGTCTGCACCGAGCTGGCGCAGGTGACCGATGCCAAGGGGCAGGCCAGCGTCGACGGTCGCCCGGCCTGGCACCACGGCAACAGCCGGCGGGCGTCCAGTTGGCTGAGCCACCGCTGAGCCTCTGCAATCAGTCGATGCTGGCGCCCGTCTCCCGGACGAACTGCACGTACTGCGCCTCGGCCTGAAGCATCAGTTCGCGCGTCTCCGCAGTCGATCGCACCTTGCCGGCGATGAAAAGGCGCTCCATCTCCTGTTTGAACTCGGCCGACTGCGCCGCCTGTTGCGCGGCGGCAGCCAGGCGGTCGACGATGTCGGCCGGCAGCCGCGGAGGTCCCACGACGAAATGCGCGGTGATGAGCGGCGCCGCCGTCACGCCGGACTCGGCCAGCGTGGGTACCGTCGGCAGAGCGGCGATGCGTTCAGCCACGCTGCAGCCCAGCATCGTCAGGCGGCCCGCCTTCACGTGCGGGACACTCGCACCCACCGGCAGCACGGCGACCTGGATCCGACCTTCGAGCAGGTCCGGGAGCAGTTGGGGCGCACCCTTGTAAGGCACCCGTTCGAGGGCGACGCCGAACGCGCCGCTCACCTGCCCGGCGACCATGTCTTCCGACACGTTGTTCGCACCGCGCATCAGCGGCTTCGGACTGGCTTTCGCGTACGTGACGAACTCGGCGAGCGACTTGGCCGGCAGGCTGGCCGGCACGACCAGGCACTGCGTGTTGCCGCCGATCGCGGCAATGGGGGTGAACTCGGCGATGGACTTGTAGGGCGACGCCTTGCTGAGGTGCGGCAGACCCGCGTTGGACGCCAACGCGAACAGCAGCGTGTAGCCGTCAGGGGCAGCGCTCAGCACCGCGCCGGCTCCGATGCCGGTGTTGCCGCCGGGGCGATTCTCGACCAGCACGTCCTGGCCGAGACCCGCGCTCATGCCCTTGGCGAGCGCGCGCGCCGCCGCATCGCTCGGGCCGCCGGCGGGTGTCGGCACGATCAGTCGGATCGGCTTGCCGGGATAGGCCGGCTGGGCGGCAGGCGAGGCCATCCACAGCACCAGCGCGCCCATCACAAGGTTCCTCGACAACAGGTTCATTTCAGACTCCGTCCTGTGAATGGCGCCCAGTGTTCCCCGACGACATCCTCCTGGGAAGTGCTGCATTGGAAGAGCCTGCCTGAACTTCTGGTTCAGTCGGTGCGGCGCGACGGCTCCGTCGCCGGTGCCCATGAACGGGCCCGTCGTTCCCGCTTTCGCATGAACTTCTGGTTCAACGCGCCTTCACCGAACGGAGCATTCTCAAGCGCTGCCGGCATTCCGATGATGCGCTTCATCGACTTCGCGATGAGGGCCTCATGAGCACCACGACTGCTGCTGTTCGACGACTCCCGCCGGCCACCAGCGCCTACCTCGCGGCATTGACGTGGCTGTTCACGCTGTTCAACTCGGTGCGGGTGCTGGCCTACCTGCCCACCTTGTTGGCGATCTTCACCAGTGGCGACAGCAGCCAGCATTCGTTGCTGACCTGGGTCACCTGGGTGGGAGCGAATGCAACGATGGCGGCCTGGCTCTACGAGCACAACGGCCGCCGCCTGAACCGCGCCATTGCCGTCAATGCCTGCAATTCGCTGATGTGCCTTGCCACATCGATTCTCATCGTGGCCTACCGCGTCTGACGCACTGCACCGCTCGCGGATGTCATGGCGCCGGAGTGCCGAGCAGGCTACCGCCGGCAACGACGGCTCCTGCTACGCCTCGACGCCCGGAACGGGTCGGCCTCGGCCGTTCGATCGGGACTTGAGCTGCCGTGGGGCTGAGAACGAACGCGCCCTGTAACCGCCCGACAAGGCACGCCTTCGCGCGTCAGCCGGACAGCTGGCGTGCCGAGGGGCGGGCAGGGCGCTGGCCCTGCGCTGTGGCCTCGAAGTACGCCCGCGCCTCGTCGAAGCAAACCGACTTGCCGGTCTCTTGCCACTCGGCCAGGCGTTCTTCGGAATTGCGCTGGAACTCGTCGTCGGACTCCGATCGCTCGACGGCGCGCGCGATGGCTTCGGCCATGAATGCGTGAGCGGTCTTGCCTTCGCGTTCAGCCGCAGCCGCAATGCGGGCCTGAAGCTGCTCTTCCAAGAGGAGGGTGGTCGTGCGCATGCAGTGCTCCGTGACAATGTGGCAACGTAGTACAAACGTGCTGCAGGCCTTGAACGAAGCGCCGAGGTGACACGGACCACTGCGATACCGTCAGCTGTCAGGCGTCTCGGCAAGGCGACGGGTGCGGGCAATAGGATGCTCTGCGGATCCGCTTACAGGTGAAGGTCCCCCGCAGCCTCCGGCTGGTAAAGCACCCGCCCGATCCGAATGCGGCAGGTCCTGTCCGGGAGTCGCCAGTCGAAAGCATCGCCCTCCCGGTAACCCAGGATCGCGGTGCCGATCCCAGCACAGACCGACAGCCTGCGGGTACTGTCGTCCGCGTCGTCCGGGTAGACCAGCGCTACTTCCACCGCATCGTCGTCCAGGTGCAGCAAGGCGCGCGAGTTCATCGTCACGACATCCCGAGGCATCTGCCGGGAATCGACGACGATGGCGCGTTCGATCTCGTGCTCCAGCTCGAAGCTGGCCGACGCCGGGTCCAACGCGATCAGATTCCTGAGCCTTGCCTGATCGGTCTCGGCGATGTGGATGTGTTCGGTGTGACCCGCGGGGCTTTCGCGCAAGCGCCGGAGATAGCGCTCCGACGTCATTGCAAAGCTCACCAGGGCAGGGGTCTGGCTTTCGAGCAGGAATCCGGATCGCTGAAACACCTTCAGCGAGCGCGTGTTGTCCGGGTGAACTTTGGCGATGAGCCGCTCCGCGCGCATCTCGAAGAAGGCGCGTTTCATGGCTTCCCGGATGACGCTGGCGCCGAGCTGACGGCCCCAGTTGTCACGGTTGCCAATGACCAGGACCATCTCGCAGACCGGCCCCGTCTTGACGAGGCGCACGAACCCCACCGGCCGGTCATGCCCGTCGCAGACCATGAAGAAGCGGCCGCCCTGGTTGAACAGATGCGTCAGGATGGGCAACTGAACCCGACCGACGACCTGCTCGATGAACCGGGAGACATGGCGCGAATCGCTGAGGTGGCGGGTCACGCACTCGTCTTCAAGCCAGTCCATCAGCTTGAGCGCGTCAGACCGGGTGATCTCGGGAGACAACGAAACGAAGGGCGGCTTCATCTTCACTCCCATGGGCGGATGGGCTGACCAGGCATTCGGGTCGACAAGAGGACGTCGACATGGCCCTCGGCGAGCACCTGCCGGGTCACGCTGCCGAGCAGCACGTCCGCGGCGGCCGATTGACCGTGCGGGGCCAGCACCACCAAGTCGCAGTTGCGTGACTCTTCCTGCTCGACGATGCGCCGTGACGCGTTCCCCTCCACCACACAGAGCTCCCGCTGCGCGGGCGAGAGACCGGCTTCGTGGGCGAGTGCGTGCAGTTGTCGCAGTGCTCTCTCGCGCGCCCGCTGGCGGTAGATCTCGACCGTGGCGTCATCGACGCCGGCAAAGCGAAGCTTCCCCTCGAACGGCACCTCGAACACCGTCAGGATCACGAGCTTCGCGTTTGGCGCAACGCGCTGCGCGAGGATCAAGGCATGGCGCGACCGAGGTGAGAAGTCGACCGCCACCAGCACGCGCCGGTACGACCGATTCGCCGTCTGCCGCACGACTAGCAGGGGTCGGTCCGTGCGGCGCACCAGACGCTGCGAGGTGGTGCCCAGCACCAGGCGATGCAGGCATCCGGCGCCACGTGCGCCCAGTACCAACAGTTGCGCATCCACGCGTTCGGCCGCCCGCACGATCTCGTCCGGGGCGGAGCCGGCGGCTGCCTCGATGTCGAACTCGACGCGACGCAAGCTGCTGATTTCCGAGGCCAGTTGGTGCAACTGCCGGTGCGCTTCATCGCACTCCTTCTGCTCACGCACACTCGAGGCACCCAGCCATTCGCGGATCTTCGTCATCGGCTGCGCAGGCAGAACGTGCATCATGGTCAGCGCCGAATGGGTGTCGTGCGCCAGGCGGGCTGCCCTCGCGGTTGCATGGCGGGCATGCGCGGAGAAATCGGTTGCAACGAGGATGGGTCCGAACGGGGTCATCATGCCGGCGCTCCGCACGCAACGCGGTCCCAGAAGCCGCTCAGCAGGTTTTCGGGGCGCGTCCGCGACACCACACGCCCACACGAGGGCCATGCATCGCGGCGAGCACTCAGTCCGGCGTAGAGGCTGAATCCGGCGCCCGGACGGACGCTGCCGCCGCTCACGATGCACTCGCCGGCTCGGATGGCACCCTCGCCCGTGATGTCCGATCCAGCAACGATGCCCCAGCCGGCATCGATGTGCATGCCGCTGCGAATCGACTGGCCGACCTGGATCCCGTGCCCTGCGCGCAGACCTTCCGTGCATACCAGATGGCCGCCGACCTGCAGGCTCTTTTCGCAATGGATCATGCCGTTGACCTCGAGGTTCTCGGCCACCACGGTCGAACCCTCGCCACGCATCGCCGCGCCACAGGCCAAGGCTCCGCGGACCCGCAGGTCGCCGCCGCACGTCAGGGCGCCGTGCACCTCGACGCTCCAGGACGAGACCAGGTCGCCGCCGGTGCGCAACGATCCGAGTGTGCGCAGGCCAGCGCCGGCGTGCAGGTCGTTGCCGATCCAGATCGTATTGCCGGCGCGAATGCTGCCGCCTGCTTTCAACGAGCCACCCGTGCGAAGTACTGCGTCAACATCCACCTCGCCACGCACCTCGACCGATCCTGCACAGACGAAGGCATGCGCAGAAATGGCATCGACCACGAGAACGGACTTGATGGGGCCGAACTGGTCCAGCAGCCAGCAGGCGTCGTCGACGCGTCCGTCGGCGACGAGTGCGTCGATCACGCTCTGGTACTCGGCCGGACTCTTGAATCGCCGGGCGAACCAGCGGTAGCCGCTTGCACAGGAGCGCTTTGCCTTGAGTGCGGTTGAATAGATCTTCATCGCAGCGACTCCAGTCGACGCCGAGATCCGCGGCGATGGGTTTCGGCTCGGCCACTGTCGTGGACCATCACCTGGGGCTCGGCCTGCGCACCAGTGTTCCGAGTACCCTGCGGAGAGGCCTTGACCTGAGCCGTCGATAGCCCAAGCGCTCGCATCCACCAATCCGCACAGGCGGTCACGTTCAGGACGTGTTCGCGCTCGACCCATCCGTAGACGAACCATGCGATCTGGTGACTCCTCTGCGGCTGCATGTCCAACAGCGCGGTCCACGGCATTTGCATCAGCCTCATGACGATCTCCGCGACACGAATCGAGCCTTGTTGTGGATCCAATGGTCGTGAGTCAAGGCCCCGGCATGCGCTGCCGCGCTCTGGGCAAGGGCCGCGTTGTCGATGTAGTGCTCCGAGTTCTGTCGAGGCGCAACTGTTTTCGCAGCCTGTGGCGGAGAACTGTCCAGCGGCCGCGGCGCGATCAACATGTCGCAAGTCGCCTCGGACAGGACGCGGCTGCTGACGCTGCCGAGAAGGAGGTTGCCCAAGGTTGAACGACGCTGTTTCCCGGCAACGATGAGGTCGGCGCCGAGCCTGTGGGCGTGACGCAGGGTCGATCGCACTGGGTGGCCGTACGCCAGCGCATAGTTCATGGGCGTGCCGTCCAGGCCGAGTCTGGCGACCTTGCGACGCATGCGGGCGTTGACCGCGCCTTCTTCCATCAGGCGCGACTCCCTGATGACGTGCTCGGGAACATCGGCATCGCGCAGCACGGCCTCTCGCCTGGAGTTGATGGCGTGGAACACATGCATGCCCTCCTCGCGTCGCATCCGGTCAGCGACGCGAATCGCCGCATCCGACGACGCCGTGAAGTCGATGGGCACCAGGACTCGCCGATATGTCCCTTGCGCCGAGGTCTTGACGATGAGCACGGGACGCCGGCAGATTCGGAGCATCCGATCCACGGTTCTACCGACGAGCAAACCCTTGAAGCCGCCGTGGCCGCGCCGTCCGAGCACCACCAGGTCGACATGTTCCGACGCCTGCATCAGCGTCTCGAACGTGTCGCCGACGATGACCTCGACACTGGCGGTCAAGTCGTAGTCACCCGATATCTCGACGGCCAGGCGCCGGAGCGCGTCGCGCGCCTGTGCGGCCTTGAGGTCGAAGTCCAAGGTCGTTGAGAACCAGTCGCGCAGCGGCTTGCAGCCTGCCGCATTCAGAACGTGCAGGATGTGAAGGCGGGCTCCGTGCTCATGCGCCAACAGCGCCGCGCGGCGCACCGCATTGTTTCCGTCAACCGAAAAATCGGTTGCCGCCAGAATGGATTTGAATGACGTCATCTGTGTCTCCTCGAGAACAGTCGTGTTCCGACAGGCGGCAGACGAGCGTGTGCCTACGGAGCGATGTGCATCGCCCCGGAGATGGGGTTCAGGCCCGCCGTCGCCGCGATCGTGGTGTGCAGTCCGCCAGACTGCACGCGGCGGCTACATCGCGTAGTCGCCGCTCGACTCGGGCTGGAAGAGGATGGCCAGAATCTCGGCCGCCTTTTCGTCGCCAGCAGGGGTAGACCAGCGGGCCATGCTGCCGACCCGCAGGCCGAGCAGGGCACTGCCGACCGGGGACAGCACCGACACGAATCCAACCGCCGGCTCGGCGTCCGCGGGGTAACACAGGGTCAGCGTGTTTCGCTGGCCGGTCTGGGAGTCCTGCAGCAGGACCTGCGAATACATCGTCACGACGTCGGGTGCCACCTCGCGCGATGGAACGAGCGCAGAGGCTTCCAAGACGTCTTCGATGGCACGGACTTGCTGGGGTGACCCGTCACCGCGTGCATCGCGGCGGAGCAGGTTCAGGAGGCGGACATGGTCCAGTTCAGTGAGCGTGCGCTCGAGGGTGATCACTTCCACGGGGCATTCCTTCAGTGTCAAGCTGAGTGCCTCCGGATCGGAGACACGCATCTACGCGCGGGCTGGAAGCCCGGCGATCTGAAGTTTGCGCAAATGAGGTGGGGGTGATCGCCGGGCCTAAGGATGTGCGGCCGGCTGACGGGTGTGAGTCCCCATCCCGACACGCAACTGCGGCGTGCACAGCGACACAGCAGCAAAGAATGCCGCCTCGCTGAATGCGCCGCCGAACGCGGATCGGAGAAGGGTGAAGCTCATGGCGAGAGTCTATTGCCGCAGAGTGCTTCAAGCAAAACTTGCAGTGCAAGTCGCACTGGCGCGTAGGCGTATTGCATCCGAATGAATGGACCATCCAACTCGTCTGACCCATGGCAGCGTCGTCCCCGGCACCGCCGGCATGCTCTCGGCTGCAGTCCCGGGGTCCTGCGCTCCGCCACTGCTCAGTCTCGCCGCCGCAGCGGTTCGGGCAAGGGATCGCCCGCCAGTCGTCGTCGGAACAGAGCGACGCGTGCAAGCACGATGGTGGAGATCGGGGCCGTGATCGACAGCACGACGATGATCAACCAGACGTGCAAGGCAAGGCTTGCGTCCCGGGCGCTGAAGTGGACGATGGAGGCGAGGCTGACGATCCACGCTGCGAGCGTGGAGGCCAGGGCGGGCGCGTGCATGCGCAGGAAGAAGTCGGGCAGCCGCCACAGACCAAGCGCGGCCACCAAGACCACACCGCCGCTGCCCAGAAGCAGCAACGCCACCAGGATCTCGCTCAACGGCTGCATGACCGGGGGCATGTTCAGATCACCTCGCCGCGCAGCAGAAACTTCGCCATCGCCACCGACCCCACGAATCCAAACAGCACCATCAGCAGCGCACCTTCGAAGTACATCTCGCTGTCGTAGCGGATGGCCAGCACCAGCATGACCAGCATGCCGACGACGTAGATGAAGTCCATCGCCAGCACGCGGTCCTGCGCACTCGGGCCACCGAAGAGGCGCGCCAGCGCAATGCCCATCGCGACGGTGTACAGGATCAGCGTGGCGGTGATCGCCAGCGACAGCAGGGCGCTCATTCAAAGATCTCCTTCAACGGCTGTTCGTAGTCGCTCTTGTAGTGCTGGATGAATGCCGCCTCGTCGTCGAGGTCGAAGACATGGATGAGCAAGGCGCTGCGATCGGGCGCCAGCTCCGCCCAGACCGTGCCCGGCACGACGGCCGTGATCATCGTCAGCGCTGCGAGGGCATGCGTGTCGCGCAACTCGAGTGGCACGACGACGAAGGCCCCGCGCGGCGGGTTCGCCTTCGCGCGCCAGACGCCGCCAGCCACCTGCGCGGCCGACCAGAGCACGTCGCGGCCGACGCGCAGGATGAGGCGCACGAGCACCCCCCAGCGCCTCAGCGGGCCCGGGCGCGGCCGCAACGGCGCCATCAGCAGCGGCATCACCATGGCGACCGAGACGCCCAGCAGCACCTGACCCAGACTGAAGCTGCGCGTGAGCAGCAGCCAGCCGCCAAGCAGTCCCAGCGACAGCCAAGGCGAGGGCAGCAGGCGCTTCATGGTGCGGCTCCGCCGTTGCGTGCGACCGGACGCGCACCCATCACGGCGTCGATGTAGAGGCGGGGCGCATGCAGGGAATCGGCGGCCGCACGGGTGTACGCAAGTCCGGCTTCGGCCTGCAGAACCAGCGTCATCGAGGTGGCCAGCAGGACCGCGATCGGCAGGGTCTCGATCACGCGCAGGCGCGGCGCAGGGCGGTCCTGCGCGGTCCAGAAGTGGCGCATCCCCACCCGCATCAGCGCGATGGCGCCGAACAGGCCCGACACGATCAGCAGCGCAAACAGCGTCCAGGCTTGCGGCGTGCGCTGCTCCAGCAGCGCCGACAGCATGGCCAGCTTGGCGACGAAGCCGGACAGTGGGGGCAGGCCGGCCGTCACCAGCGCGCAGACCGTGAAGGCCACGCCCAGGAACGCCAACGCGGCCGGGATGGCGCGGCCGATGAGCGCCTGCTCGTTGTCGTCGAGGTTGGTGCCGGCGGGCGGCTCAGCGTCCAGGAACGAGGGCAGCGCGTGGTTGCCGTCATCCAGCTGCGGTGGGCCCACCTCGACCTGGCGGGAGCGCTCCAGCAACTCCACCAGCAGAAACAGCGCGCAGCCGGCCAGGGTGGAACTGGCCAGGTAGAAGAGCGCGCCAGCGCCCAGCGCCGGGGCATCGAAGCCGATCGCGGCGATCAGCGTGCCGGAGGAGGCGATCACGGAATAAGCGGCCAGCCGCGCCAACTGCTGCGACGCCAGCATGCCGACCGAAGCGAAGCCCAGTGTGGCAAGGCCACCCCAGACCAGCACGTCGCCACCGAAGCCCGCCGATGCGCCAGCGCCAGCGGGAAAACACAGCGTCCACAGCCGCAGCACCGCATACACCCCGACCTTGGTCAGGATGGCAAATACCGCTGCCGCAGGCGCGCTGGCGGCGGCATAGGCCGGCGGCAGCCAGAAGTTCAGCGGCCACAACCCGGCCTTGGCGAGGAAGGCAATGGCGAGGATGGCTGCACCGGCATGCAGCAGGCCGCGGTCGCTGTCCGGCACGGCGGGCAGCTTCTGCGCAATGTCGGCCATGTTGAGCGTGCCGGTCACGCCGTACAGCACGGCCACGCCGATCAGGAAGAGCAGCGACGTGACCAGGTTGATCGCGATGTAGTGCAGGCCGGCACGCACCCGCTCGCCACCGCCGCCGTGCAGCAGCAGGCCGTAGCTCGCCGCCAGCAGCACCTCGAAGAAGACGAAGAGGTTGAACAGGTCCGCGGTCAGAAAGGCGCCGTACAGCCCCATCAGCTGCAGTTGGAACAGCACATGGAAGTACACCCCCGCGTGCTGCCAGCGCGCCAAGGCATAGAGCAGCGAGGCCAGGCCGACGCAGCCGGTGAGCACCGCCATCAATGCCGACAGCCGGTCGGCCACCAGCACGATGCCGAAGGGCACGGGCCAGTTGCCCGGCAGATAGACACCGAACGCCGCCGGTGCCCCACTCTGTGCCACGCCCACCAGCAGTCTCACGGCGATCGCCAGGCCCAGGGCCGTCGACAGGACGTTGGCGATGGCTTTGAGACGGCGCCGGCCCTCGCCCAGCAGCAGCATCAGCGCGGCGGTGGCCAGCGGCAGCAGGACGGGGGCCACCAGCAGGTGGTCGATCGCAGCCGTCATGGACGCTCCTCCTGCCCGTCCACATGGTCGCCGCCGGACAGGCCGCGCAGCGCCAGCAACACGACGAGGAACAACGCCGTCGTTGCGAAGCCGATGACGATCGCCGTCAACACCAGCGACTGCGGCAGCGGGTCGCTGTAGTTGACGAGGGCGGCCGCCACGCCCGCCTTGACGATGGGTTCACGTCCGATCGCCAGGCTGCCGACGCTGAAGATGAACAGGTTGACCGCATACGACAGCAGCGTCAGACCGATCAGCACCTGGAAGGTCCGCGGCCGCAGCACCAGCCACACGCCGGCACTGGCCATCACGCCGATCGCGATCGAGATCACGACCTCCATCAGCCTTCCCTCGCTCCGGCGGGTGGCAGGCCCTGACGGCGGCGCGCGCGCAGCGACTGATGCGCAATGGCCGTGAGCAACAGCAGCGTCGAGCCGACGACGACGGCGAACACGCCCAGGTCGAAGATCGCCGCCGTCGGCAGATGCACCTCGCCCACCAGCGGCCAGTTGACGTGCGCGGTGTGCGTGGTCAGGAAGGGATGGCCCAGGGCCAGCGAGCCCAGCCCGGTGACCAGCGCGATCAGCAAGCCGACGGCGATCCAGCGCGTGGGCAGCAGGTGCAGGCGCTCCTCTACCCAGCGCGTGCCGCTGACCATGTACTGCGCGATGAAGGCAATGGCCACCACCAGCCCGGCGACAAAGCCGCCGCCGGGCTCGTTGTGGCCGCGCATGAACAGGTGGAAGGCGAACAGCCCGGCCACCGGCAGCAGCAGCCGCACCAGCACGGCCGGCACCTCCAGGTAGGGGGGCAGGTGGTCGTCGCCGTCACCGTCGCGATCGATCAGGTCTGCGCCGGCGGTGTCGGCGGAGGCCTGCTGCTGTGGCGTCGGCTCGGTCGTCTCCTGCGCCGGGCGGAAGCGTCGCAGCAGCGCAAACACCGTCAGCCCGACGATGCCCAGCACGGTGATCTCGCCCAACGTGTCGAAGGCGCGGAAGTCGACCAGCATCACGTTGACCACGTTGGTGCCGCCGCCTTCGGGCAGGGCTTTCTCAAGAAAGAAGGGCGAGATCGACAGCGGCGCATGGCGCGTCAGAAGCGCGTACGACAGCGCCGCGAGGCCGACGCCGATGGCCATCGCCAGCACGAGGTCGCGACGCCGTCGCCACCAGGCACGGGCGCGCGTGCGCGGATCGTCCTGCTCCACGCGCTTGGGCATCCAGCGCAGCCCCAGCAGGAACAGCACGAGCGTGACCACCTCGACGGCCAGCTGCGTCAGCGCCAGGTCCGGCGCCGAGAACCACGCGAAGGTGATGCACAGGGCCAGGCCGACAACGCTGAGCATGGCCAGCGCGGCCAGCCGGTGGAACTTGGCCTGGTTGGCGGCGCCGATGGCGCAGGCGCCGGCGATGACCCACAGCATCACGAACTCGGGCGTGACCGGAACGCGAGCGCGGTCGCCCCAGGTCAGCGGCACGATCAGCGCCGATCCCAGCCCCGCCAAGCCGGCGATGAGCAGCATCGCGAACAGCTGCGGCTGCAGCCGCCGCGTGCCCAGCCAGCGCACCAGCCGCCGCGCGGCGTCGGACATGCGGGCCAGGACGTTCTCGAACAGGCGCTTGCCGTCCAGGCCCTGCAGCAGCGGCGCACTGCGCGAGCGGCGCTGCTTGAAGCGCTCGGCGAAGCGCAGGTAGACGAGCAGGCCGCCCACGGTGGCGACCAGGCTCATCACCAGGGGGGCGTTGACGCCATGCCAGACCGCCAGGCTGTAGGGCGGCAGCGTGCCGCCCACCACCGGCTGTGCGGCCAGCGCGAGCACGGGACCGATCGACCAGGCCGGCAGCGTGCCTACGACGATGCAGGCCAGCACCAGCAGTTCCACCGGCACGCGCATCCAGTGCACGGGCTCGTGCGGCTGGCGCGGGCAGTCGGTGGGCGGCGGGCCGAAGAAGACGTCGTGACCGAAGCGCAGGGAATACACCACCGCGAAGATGCCGGCCAGCGTGGCCGCGGCGGGCAGTCCGACCTCGATGGCCGGGTGCGCCGTGACGAACACCGTCTCGGCGAAGAACGTCTCCTTGGACAGGAAGCCGTTGAGCAGCGGCACGCCGGCCATCGCCGCGCAGGCCACGATGGCCAGCGTGCCGGTGATCGGCATGAAGCGGAACAGGCCGTCGAGCCGGCGCATGTCGCGCGTGCCACTCTCGTGGTCGATGATGCCCACCGACATGAACAGCGAGGCCTTGAAGGTCGCGTGGTTCATCATGTGGAAGACCGCCGCCACCGCGGCCAGCGGACTGTTCAGCCCCAGCAGCAGCGTGATCAGGCCCAGGTGACTGATCGTCGAGTAAGCCAGCAGGCCCTTCAGGTCGTTCTGGAACATCGCCACGTAGCTGCCCAGCAGCAGCGTGGCCAAGCCGGCGCCGCCGACGATCCAGAACCATTGCTCGGTGCCCGACAGCACGGGCCACAGCCGGGCCAGCAGGAACACGCCGGCCTTCACCATCGTGGCCGAGTGCAGGTAGGCCGATACCGGCGTGGGGGCGGCCATGGCGTGCGGCAGCCAGAAGTGGAAGGGGAACTGCGCGCTCTTGGTCAGCGCGCCCAGCAGCACCAGGCCCAGCGCCAGCGGATAGAGCGCATGGGCACGCACCGTGTCCCCGCCTGCAGGACGGCGTCGAGCTCGAGGCTGCCGACGATGTAGCCCAGGATCAGCACGCCGGCCAGCAGTGCCAGACCGCCGGTGGCCGTGACGGTGAAGGCCATGCGGGCTCCGCGGCGGGCGTCCTTGCGGTGCGTCCAGTAGCCGATCAGCAGGAAGGAGAAGACACTGGTCAGCTCCCAGAACACCACCAGTTGCACCAGGTTGCCCGAGACCACCACGCCGAGCATGGCGCCCATGAAACCCAGCAGCAGCGAATAGAAGCGCGCGGCCGGGTCGTCGGCCGACAGGTAGTAGCGCGCGTAGAGGGTGACCAGCAGGCCCATGCCGCTGACCAGCATCGCGAACATCCAGGCGAAGCCGTCCAGCCGGACAACGACGTCGATGCCCAGGCTGGGCATCCAGGCCATGCGCTCCGTCACCACGATGCCAGCACTGATGTCCGGGTACAGCACCGCCAGCTGCACGATCACCACCGAAGCAAGGGCGGCTGCGCACAACGACACCAGGTTGCGGGCGTTGGTGGGCAACAGCGCGGCGATCGTGCTGCCGATGAAAGGAAGCGAGAAAAGCAAGAGGAGCGACATCGCACTCGAGTCTACGTGCGACCCAGGCGGCGACCCGCGCCAGCGGCCCAGATCAGCAGATTCGCCGGCTCGAGATCAGCACGTCGGCTGCGCCGTCGGCCACGACCATCCGCGTCGTGCTGCCCAGCAGGAACTCGTCGAGCGCGTGGCGGCCCTGGCGGCCGATGACCACGAGGTCGCAGTCCTGCTCCTGCTCCTCCTGCACGATCAACATCCAGGGCTCCGCACCGCTGGAGGTCCTCAGGCGCACCCGTTCCGTGTTCAGCCCCGCGTCGACCGCAAGCCCACGCAGACGCTGCTGCGCTTCGCGCCGCGCGGTGTCCCGGTAACGCATCACGGTGTCTTCGGCCACACCGGCCGTGCGCATCTTGCCCTCGAACGGTACCTCGACGGCATGCATCAGGACCAGCGAGGCCTCGGGCGCGATCTGCCGGGCCAGCTCGATCGCGCTGCGGCTCCACTCGGAGAAGTCCACTGGCACCAGGATTCGGCGATACGGCTCGTGGGGCAGTTGACGCACCATGAGCACCGGCCGTGACGAGCGCTTGGCGATGCGTTCCGCGGTCGATCCGAACACCACACCACGGAAGAACCCGGCGCCGCGGGTCCCGGTCACGAGAAGTCCCGCATCGACGTCCTCGGCATGCCGGACGACCTCGTCCACCGGGTTGCCGATGCTCAGGTGCGTTTCGACGCTGAGGCCGTGGGACCGGCCCAGCTCGCCCGCCAGTTGCTGCAGGCTTTGCCGGGCATCGGCCTCGATCACGCCGCAGGTCACGCTGTCGTCGGACAGCCAACGGCGCAGATCCTCGAGTGCCGATCCGCCGACCGTGTGCATCAGCGTGACGGCGCCCCCGCTCGCCTGGGCCAGCAGAGCAGCGCGTTGTGCCGCGTGCCTGGCCGGCGCAGAGAAGTCGGTCGCCGTGACGATGGCACGTAGGGGGTTCATGGCGCCGGCCTCCAGCAGTTGATCGGATCAGTATTCCAGAAGGTGGACCCGTGAGGCTTCCACCAGATCCGCGAGGAGGGTTGTGCACGTGACAGCGCGTCCTGCGCCGCATGGTGCTGCGGGGCGGGTCAGGTGTCCCAGGCCCGCGCTCGGAACGTCTCCGCCAGGAAATCGATCAGCACGCGCACCTTGGGCGGCAGGTGCTTGCGGCTGGCGTAGACCGCGTAGACGCCCAGTTCGGTGGAGCGGTATTCCGGCAGCACCTCGACCAGCGCGCCCGAGCGCAGGTGCTCGCCGACCATGAACGACGGCTGCAGCACGATGCCCTGGTGCTGCAGCGCGGCGGCGCAGCAGGTGTCGCCGCTGTTGCTGCGCATGCGCGGATCGACCTTGATGCTGACCGGCCCCTGCGGCCCCTCGAAGTTCCACGTGTCGCCGGAGGCCAGCAGCGTGTAGCTGAACACCGCATGCCGCGCGATGTCGTCGGGGTGGGCCGGCGTGCCGTGGCGGCGCAGGTACTCGGGTGACGCGCAGAGCACCAGCCGGGTTGCCGTGAGCTTGCGGCTGACCAGCGACGACGTGGGCAGACGCGCGATGCGAACGGCCAGGTCGTAGCCTTCGTCCACCAGATCGACGATGCGATCGGCCAGCGTCACCTCCAGCGTGACCTTGGGATGCAGTTGAAGGAAGGCCGGCCACAGCCGCGCCAGATGCAGCAGCCCGAAGCTCACCGGCACATTCACGCGGAGCACGCCAACCGCCTCGTCGGCGCGTGTCGTCACCTCTGCCTCGGCTTCCTCGACGCCCGTCAGCAGTTCCTGGCAGCGGGCGTGGAACACCTCGCCCTCGACCGTCAGCGAGAGCTTTCGGGTGGTGCGATGGAGCAGGCGGACGCCGAGTCGCGTTTCGAGTTCGCCGACCAGCCTCGACACGGCGGTCTTCGACACCTGCAAGGCCTCGGCAGCCCGCACGAAGCTCCCTGCATCAACCACGGCGACGAAGGTGCGCATTTCTTCAAAGCGATCCATGGCCAATTGTCCCAAATAAAGGAACAAACTGAATATGTAAGACGGGTTTATCTCCTGAGTTGGGACACCTAGAGTCCAGTCATCGCAGCCATCGTGCTGCATCACCGACCAGGAGAGTCCTCATGAAGATCATCGTCATCGGCGCCGGCAACATGGGCTCGGCGTTCGTCAAGCAACTCACTCGAGCCGGTCACCAGGTCAGCGTCACCGCGCGCGATGCCGCCAAGGCCGCGCAGGTTGCCGCGTCGAACCCGGGCGCCAAGGCGGTGCCCTCGGCCGGTGCCGCCGAAGGCGCCGACGCCGTCGTACTGGCCACCGGCTACGGCGACGCCGTTGCTGCACTGCGCAGTGTCGGCAACTTGGCCGGCAAGGTCGTGATCGACATCACCAACCCGCTGACGGCCGACTACATGGGCCTGACGCTCGGCCACAGCACGTCAGCCGCGGAAGAGATCGCCAAAGCCGCACCCGGTGCCGAGGTCGTCAAGGCCTTCAACACCGTGTTCGCGCAGGTGCTCGGCGAAGGCGCCGACTTCGGCAACGGCCGCCAGGTCGAGGTGTTCGTCGCCAGCGACAGCGAGCGTGCGAAGCAGACCGCCCGCACGATCGCCGAGAGCATCGGCTTCGCGGTGGTCGACGCCGGGCCGCTGAAGAACGCGCGCTACCTCGAGCCGGTGGCTGGTCTGAACATCTACCTCGGCTATGGCGCCGGGCTCGGGACGGGCATCGCGCCGGTGTGGATCCGCAAGGCCTGAATCCCATCCACGACATCACATCCACACAATCTCTGGAGACTTCGATGAGCAACTCCACCTTCCACCGCCTGCTGGCCACCGACGCCGGCCATGGCGCCCTCGCACTGCGCGTGCCGGTGGGCATCATCTTCATCGCCCACGGCGCGCAGAAGCTGTTCGGCTGGTTCGGCGGCTACGGCCTCGAAGGCACCGGGCAGTTCTTCGGCTCGGTCGGCCTGAACCCGGGGTACCTGATGGCCTTGCTGGCCGGCGCGGCCGAGTTCTTCGGCGGGTTGGCGCTGGTGTTCGGCCTGCTCGTGCGGCCGGCTGCAGCAGCGCTGGCCTTCGCGATGCTGATCGCCATCTTCGCTGTCCACTTCAGCAAGGGCTTCTTCCTCGACAAGGGCGGCTACGAATACGCGCTCGCGCTGTTCGCGGCCTCGGTGTCGCTGCTGTTCACCGGCGGCGGTCGCTTCTCGGCAGATGCCGCCCTGGCCGCGCGCGCCGACGGAAACCGGTGATGTCTCGCCTGCCCAGCCTGTTCGTCTCGCACGGCGCGCCGACCTTCGCGCTCGAGCCCGGCCTGGCCGGGCCGCAGTTGACGGCGCTGGGCGGAGCGCTACCGCGACCCGAGGCGGTGCTCGTCGTCTCGCCGCACTGGATGACGCCGAGCCCGCGCGTCGGCTCGACAGCACGGCCGCAGACGATCCACGACTTCGGCGGCTTCGATCCGGCGCTGTACCGCATCGACTACCCGGCGCCGGGGCATCCGCGCCTGGCGCACAAGGCCGTCGAGACGCTCAATGCGGCCGGTTGGACCGCGCACGCCGACGAGAAGCGCGGGCTGGACCACGGCGCCTGGGTGCCGATGCTGCATCTGTTCCCGCACGCCGACGTGCCGGTGTTCCAGGTCTCGTTGCCATCGCGCTTGGACGCGGCGTCTGCCTGGGCCCTCGGCGAGGCGCTCTCGCCGCTGGCCGACGACGGTGTATTGATCGTAGGCTCGGGCAGCCTGACGCACAACCTGGCGGAGTTCCGCGGCCACCACGGTGCCGACGAGGCCTACGCCGCGGAGTTCGTAGCCTGGGTGCGCGAAGCCGTCGTCACCGGCGACGGTGCACGCCTGCGCGGCACACTGGTTGAGGCGCCGCATGCCGCACGCGCCCACCCGACCACCGAACACTTCTGGCCGCTGCTGGTGGCCGCGGGGGCTGCGCCGGCGCAGGGCCTCTGGCAGGTGCTCGACGGCGGCATCGTCCACGGCGTGTTGTCGATGGACGCTTTCGTCTTCGGTGCTTCAGCGGGGTGAGATCACCGTGAGCATGCGCAACGACCTTCTCATCCAGCGACCCGATGCGGCCACGACACGGCACCTGCTGCTGCTGTTTCACGGCGTGGGGTCGAGCGCCGAGGATCTGCGACCGCTCGGCGAGGCGCTCGCTTCGCAGTGGCCAGAGGCCTGCGTTGTCAGCGTGCGCTCGCCCGATCCGTCCGACCTGGGGCAAGGCTGGCAATGGTTCTCGGTACGCGGCGTGACCGAGGCCGATCGGCCGGCGCGCGTCGCCGCGACCATGCCGCGCTTCGTCGACGCGGTGCGCGCCTGGCAGCGCGAGACCGGCACGGATCCGGGCTCCACGACGCTGATCGGCTTCTCGCAAGGCGCGATCATGGCGCTGGAGTCGACTCAGCTGCCCGAGCCGGCGGCCGGCCGCGTGATCGCGCTGGCCGGCCGGTTCGCTCAGCCGCCTCGCGTCGCGCCACCGCAGGTCGAGCTTCACCTTCTCCATGGCGACCAGGACCGCGTGATGCCTCCAGCACTCGCTACCGAGGCCATGGCCCAATGGCGCACACTGGACGGCCAGGGGACCGTGGACCTTTTCCCCGGGCTCGGGCACGGCATCGACGCACGCGTCGTCGGGCGCGTGGCCGCCCATCTTGGAGCGACCCCTTCATGACGCCATCCCCGGTTCGCCTGTGTCTGCTGGCGCGGTCCACCGTGCTCGAGTTCGACAGCGCCGAAACGGTGACCTTGCCGGTGGGGCTGCGTGACCTGGCCGAGGACGTGCTTCGCCATGAGCCGCCGACACCATCGGAACTCGAGCGAGCGATCGATGTCGTCGAAGACGCTCTGTCCGGCTCGCGCCTCGCGCACGGCGCACGAGGCGAACTCGCCACTGCGGAGGCCGTCCTGCTGAGCCTGCCGGGGCTTGACGTGCCGGGTGCATCTCTCACGCGCCAAGACGTCGAATCCCTGTTCCAGGGCCTGGCCTCAAGGGCGCTGGGCATGCCCGCTTCAGCGGTCGGATCGATTCACGGTCGGGAAGCCACCGCCGCGATCATCATCCTTCGCGAGTGCATGCACCACCTCGGCTTCGATTGCATCCGCACGAACGCAGCCTGACATGGCATCGGGTCGCGGCGTCTATGTCGCGGCCCTCCGCGGCAGAGGCGCCCCGAAAGGTCAACTTTCACGAGGCGCTGCGGCACTGCGGCGTGCTTCGATACCTCCACAGCCCTGCGCTACTCGCAGCCAAGTCTGGACTGCCAGGCCGGTTCGCGGAACCGCGAACGGCAGCAGAGAGGGGCAATCTCTGCCGTTCGCTAAGGTCTTGAGTTGCGTAGGGCCCTCCGAGAACGGCCGCCCCGCATACCGTCACACGGCGCGCTGATACCGACGGGACCGGCCAGCGGCGGCTGTTGGTACCGTCAAAGGTCCGCCCCATTTGAGAGGTGACTCTTACTCCCGGACGAGGTCGAAGGCCGGGCGGGGCGGGCAGAGGATGCAATACTGTCACCGACCCCAGGAATACCGTCATTGACCCCAGCGACTTGTCACCGGATACCGTCAAGAGGGGCCTTCGCTCCACGGCTTCTGCCTCGCTGAGGACAACGTGGCGAGCTTCATCGCCGAAGGTAATAAGAAGCGCTCACGAAATGCTCTGCGCAGTGACACGCAGTGACGGTAGAGATGTCGGTATCGTGGCGACTTGCGATCCGCAGAGGCTGTTTTCTGCCTATGAGGAGCGCCCGCCTGTTGACAATAGAGTGGAATGACGGGACCAATAAACTCTTTATAAATCAATGACTTGCGTTTCGTCTCTGCGTTGTCAACGAGTGCCACGTGCACGGTCTAAGTTGTTGATTCATTAGGGGTTCCGGGCTCTTCGCTTTTTCAGCAGAGCGCGCGTTTGACGGTATCGACGACGGTATTCCGACGACTCGTTTTGGCTTAGAAGTTTTGCCGTCAGCGCAGCGCCGACGATGTGACGGTATAGCCCGCTCGGATGCCCCAGATTCCATTCGAGTCCCAGGCGGTTGGGCATCTCGGTGAGGGTGGTAGAAGGCCGCCCCTCAACCAACGGCAATCAGATGCTCACTGACACCGCACTTCGAAACCTCCCGACTCGATCCAAGCCCTACAAGCTCACCGATCGCGACGGCATGTACGTCGCCATTTCTCCAACTGGAACCGTCGCCTTCCGGTACGACTACCGGCTCAACGGTCGGCGTGAGACGCTGACCATCGGGCGCTATGGCTGTGGTGGCATCTCACTCGCGGAGGCTCGTGAACGCCTCGCAGACGCCAGGCGCGCGGTCGGGGAGGGGAGGTCGCCAGCCATCGAAAAGCAGCGCGAGAAGCGCCGCCGGGCGCGCTCTAAGACGTTCGGCGAGTTCGCGGTTCAATGGCTGAAGGGCGCCCAAATGGCGGACACGACGAGATCGATGCGCAAGTGCATCCTCGACCGCGACATCGCGCCCACGTTCGAGCGCCGTCTGCTGGGTGAAATCAGCGCCGACGACTTGCGATCGCTGTGCCAGAAGATCAAGGGAAGAGGTGCGCCCGCGACAGCGGTCCATGCCAGGGACATCGTCAAGCAGATCGACGCGTTCGCGAGCCTGCACGGCGAGAAGACTCCGAATCCCGCCGACGATGTCGTGGCCGCGTCCATTGCAACCTTTGTCCCGAAGGACCGGGCGCTTTCCCCAACCGAAATCCGGCTCATGCATCGGCAGATGGAGGCAGTCGCGACTTATCCCACGACGCGGCTTGCGCTGCGCATGATCCTCCTGACGCTGGTGCGGAAGAGCGAACTCATCCAGGCGACCTGGGACGAGGTGGACTTCGACGCGGCGGTCTGGACCATCCCGAAGTCGCGCATGAAGGCGCGCCGACCCCACAACGTCTACGGGGGGTCGATCGCACCTGCGGCCGGCCCTGCTTGCGTTCAGCCGGAAACATCGGGCGTCGTCCATGATTGAATTGGAGGAATCACCAAGGAGGACAGAGATGGCA
>VFQN01001951.1_pt1 | contig 33107 bp, 38 predicted proteins | sample 3512371 | NCBI WGS metagenome assembly VFQN01 (sample SAMN10412370, study PRJNA504923) | tailings metagenome | isolation source: Replicate 2 from Balatoc abandoned mine | place: Philippines: Itogon, Benguet | collected 2017-08-28 | reverse complement strand
CTATGTTGTTCAAATCTTTCTTGTTTGGTTTGTTTTTGCTCCAATTAGCGAGATCCTTTGGTCGATTGAGCTTGTTCGGAAAGAGGCCTCGGAATAAAGATTGTAAAACAGATGAATTTGAGAAATATAATCTACCTGCAAACAGCTCAGCCAAATATATCGATGGATCATCTCCTGCTTTTTATTTTCGACAAGGAATAGATAATGGGGTCTCCAAATGGTTTGTGTACTTTGAAGGTGGAGGCTGGTGCTATGACATGAAAGCGTGCGAGGTTCGCTCGAAGATCCACTACGGAAGTTCATTGGAATATCCTCGCTGTGAGAAAGTAGATAAAGCAAACATATTTCTCACCTCAGACCAAAAGAAAAACCCTCTATTTTACAACTGGAATATGGTGCACGTCAAGTATTGTGACGGATCATCCTATGCCGGTGATCGTGACGTCGTTCAGAATGGGAAAACATTTTTCTTTCGCGGAAAGCACAATCGCGAACAAACTATTCTTTCACTTCTCTCTTTAGGGATGAAATCGGCGAAGGAGATTGTCATATCTGGTTGTTCAGCGGGAGGATTGGCTATCTATTTGGGTTTAGATCAAATGGTACATCAAATCAAAGAAGTAAATCCCTCTTCCTCGGTACGCGGGGTCTCCTTCAGTGGATTCTTTCTTGACTATTCTTCCACCAAACCACAAGCGGAAGGAAATAAGGACGATGGAGTGTGGAATGGATATTTAGATTATGCAAATTCGATGAAAAATCTTTATCAATGGATGAATATTCGGTCAGGTGCTAATCCTCGCTGTGTTTCGTCTCAACTCCAAAGACACAGAAACGACACTGATTGCATTTTTGCATATTACCTTGCGGCTCATATTAAGACTCCTATTTTTAATATTCAGGTAAGGAACTGAGTTTGGCCTCTATGAAACTTACTCCGTGTACCACTTCAGCCGAAATACGATCACTGGCAAGCTCTGCACATTCTTGGTAGTAAAGGCAACGTGGCGATCAATTCGTACGGTCAGAACTTGCAAAAGCAAATGATTGAAGCCTTTCATCATAGTGCCCTCGCTGATAAGCATGGAACTTTCATCGATTCTTGTAATCATCACTGCTTTGGGTGCAGTGTCGCTGAAGAAGATACGTGGAACGGACCTCATGTTGTTTCAACAGGAGATAAACTAACCCCAGCCACAGCTTTGAAAAGGTGGTATGAAGCGAGCCTAGAGAGAGAAAAGTCGCTGGAGGAAAAGACTCATCAGCATCGTTACTTCCAAGACTTTCCCTTTCCTTGCGAGTCTTGTTGTAAATGCAGTTGGTAGAGCGAACTGTGTTAGAACTTTCTTTGATGGCGTTTACTCGCTTTATTGATTTATAGTCTGTTGGGTGATATTAAGTTTTGTAGCAGTTTTGATATTTTCAAGCTTTTTAATTATTATGTATATTCCTAAACCTTTCCGTCTAATATCTTACCCCAGTTCATTTTGTCGGCATTCTGATCGGCACCAACAATTGATTGAGCATATCCTCCTACTAATGGTTCTATTTGATCGGCTTCAATATCGTTTAAGAATTGTCTGATTTGTCCACTTTCAACGAAGACAGCGGCGTGTCGAATTTTCTCAACATTATGATTAGATGGAACAATACCTTCCGTCATACCACATATAATCTTCATACTCTCTTTTTCATTAATTTCTTTAGTTGTAAGGACAGGCCCACCACACATTCCATCGGATAGAATAGGCTTGGTCGGGCAAAAGAGTTGATGCGTAGTGCGTAGGAGAGGCTTGCCAGACGAGCTGACGAAAAAGCGTTTTCGATCTAATGAGGGTGGTTTAAATGGCGCATCTTCTACTTCATGTCCAAAGAAATAAACGTCGTTTTCATTTGATAAATCTAATTGATCCTCATCCGTAAGTTGTAATTTTTTATTATATTGAATCATATCCAACAAATCAGTCGATGACTGTTCATCTTCAAAGTGTAATACCGCTAAATCTCTTGTAGAATGATAGAAAGCTCTTGGTAAAAGATCAAGTTGCACAAGCATGCTTCCATCTTCTTGTCGAGCCTCCACAGTGAAATGTGTGTGGTCGTTGTTCACAAAGCGTAGCCACTCTTGTGGATACAGTTTGGGATACCTCCAAGGGCCAGCAGCATGACCAACTGTGATAACATGAAATTTTCTTCCATTATCCCACTGAGGACAAGGTTAGTTCACTCCTTATTTCAGAATATTTATTCAACTCACTTGATTGCCGTTTGTTGGAAGAAGGAAAGCGGAAGCGCGACAAAGTATCTCAAAGTCCTTCATTCCTTGTTCTGGTACACAAAACCAGCTTGAAAAAGTGAGCGAAAATCTTTTGAAACCGATCTTAGGCTTTACTTTATTCATTGTTTGGCAAGCAACAATATCTTCTCTGAAGAAGAAACGATACTGAACGAGATCGATTAAAACGATGACCGTTAAAATTTCAAAATGAAAAAAAAAGTAGAAAAATTTCAATAATCTAACAAGCCTTCAGATTACTTTAAAGTTAATCAACCTTACTTGAAAGATGGAGGAAGATATGATTAATTTATTTGAGGAAGTTCAAATTTCCAAACGCAGTCATAAGTCTTTGGTGAAAAAGTTGAACAATTCCTACTTGAAACAATTCGACATTAAGACTAATCCTAAGCCAATGAATATTCTTCTCAACTGTGTTTTGGATCAAACGCTTTTACATGTGAAGAATAATTCCAACATTCAGCGTCTCATTGCATTCTTTGGTCTCGCTATTACTTCCTTCGACGATCAAGTGAAAGCTATCTGTTTCCAACATCTCTTTAAACGCTTAAAATCAACCCTCAAACATGTGCGACAAAGAGTCTGCCAATTGATCGAAGAGTTCTTGAGAAGTCTTAGCGAGCTGGGTATTGAAATCGACTGCAATCTTCTCTCTGAACTTAGTCTAAATTTGCTGACAAGACTGCGAGACAAGGTTCCAACAGTAAGAGCAGCTGCCGTTAATGCTCTCATCCACCTTCAAGATCCTAACGACAAGAATGATTCCGTTATTGGTGGTTTATTGGAGTTATTGCGAATCGAAAGTGCCGTGACTGTAAGGAATGCTGTGGTGAAGGTCATCTCCCTTTGTGAAATCACCAAAGATGTATTAGTTCACCGCTTGCGAGATGTATCAGCAGATGTTCGTGTTTCTGTCTTAAATCGCTTTCTTGAAGATTCTGATATTCGTCAGTTTTCTCGTGCTTCTCGTATTGATATTGTGCAAACGACCCTCTTTGATCGTCAACCGAGTGTTCGCTCTATTGGAGAAAAATTATTATTAAATTGGTTAAAGTTATTAAATCAAGATGTTCATAAATTTTTAACATGTTTTGGACCTCTTGAGAACGAAAAGACCGCTCTGTTAGTCGCCGCATGGTTAGCAGAGAAAACATCTACAGACAAATCAGATGACTTCGACGATGTAAGACAGTCAAGTAGTTCATGGAATGCAACCTTATCTGATATTGCTCCTGCGGAAATTATTTGGACAGTAGTTCGCTGCCAATATGCTGAACAGTTTATGAGCAAATTTGTTGCTGTACAATTGTTTCATCGCATCTTACCGCCACTTGAATTCTTTCTTACGACCTTTCGAGACTCTCAGACCATTACTGCACTCGACCGAAGTCGAATTTTTCAATTCAATTTAAAATATTTGATACAGTTGATTCCTTTCTTCTCTTTGGCGCAACATCAGAGTGATGACAATGAAGGGACGGTGAGAATTTTAGAAGATTTAGAAAATTTCATTTTCAAGAATTCAAAGATTCCATTTGATGTTTATCAAATCTTACTGGATGAATTATGGAAGATTGGTTACGTTAAAAAATCGAAATTTATGCAAAATATAATTATTCAATTCCGTCAACAGATGGCATTAGATTCCTCTGACGAAGAAGAAAGAAATAATATCAGTTGTCGAATTCTATTAATTGTGAAATCTATCTTACAGCATCAATCATGTTATCAAAGGACTGAAATGATGGAATTCTTCGCTTTTGTTCTCAATTGTTTGCAACAACCTGTTGCGAGTCTCCGAGCCTTCGCAACCAGCTGCCTCTCTATTTACAGTATCTTTGATGTTAACGTTCGGAAACAATACCTCCCAGTCATAAAGCAAGTAGCTGTGGGAGAGTTCGAAGATGAATTGGTACAAATCGAAGCCTTGAAAGGTCTTGTCGATGTTTGCTTAGTCGCAGAAATTGAAGAGTTTTCGAATCAAGATCGTGTTGAGATTGATGCGACTCTCTTGCGTCAGATGCAAAGAAATGATGAGAACGCCTATGACGACTTGAGCTTTCTTGCCATGGAATCAGTTGTAAAACTTGTCTTCCATGGCTTTTCCAAAGACCCGGCGCTTGTTACAAAGCTGTTACACTTCTTTTTTGTGGAGGGTAGTGACGCTAAGTTTACATCAACTTCCTTCTCTTCCACTGATTTGATTCGAATGAATCAATTGCTCAGTATTTTCCTGCACTCTTTCTTGGTAAATGAAGAAACGTGCTTTGAGATTGTGCGTCAAAGCTTACCATTATTTATCTCTGATTGTGTGTTGGCGATGAAGGATGAAAGAATGGAAGCAAATGCTTTAGGAAATGTAAGCTTCCCTTGTCTTACATGAGATTATTTTGAATTTATTGAATAGATCATGGAGAACCTGTTGGGTATTTGTCGTCAAGTGCTAATAGCGATTCAAAGTTCAGGCAAACAAAATGTTCTTCTGACCGAATCTTATCAGTTTTTGTCGAAAACAGCCTTTTCCTGTCTCTGTTGCGAATTTTTGAAGCTCGGAAATGATAAAACAGCTAAGATCATGAAAAAGGATTTTATTCGTCAACTGCACAATATTGAATTGGCTTGGTGCAGCAAGAACGAGGTATGATTCATACAGTAAGAAAATTTCTTATGTGTTGACATCAATTTTCTTTCAGATTACTTCTGTCAGCGCAGTCTTACAAGCCATCAAAACTTCTTCTGTGGACAAAACGTCAGAGAAATTGTTAGCTGAGTTGATTGCCTCTGTGGAAGATTGTAAAGTTACTTCAATTTCAAGGTAAGGTCTATTTCTGTTTCTCCTTCGCAAGTTAATCTCGTCCTTCAGAAATCTCACCTTCATGGATTGTGCTCCTGCCTTGCGTGAGTTGGCTCAAATCACCAATAACTACTGGGAAGAATCAGTCGTCATAGGCACGAAAAGATCTCGCACGACAACAAGAAAGCTCATTGAGACAGTGAAAGAGGAAAGTTCTGATGATGAAGACGAGTCGCTCGATTCTGATGATTACACCGAAGATAGCAGCGATGGCGAAGGGAATGAAGAGCCGTTGATCTTGCAGAATGACACAGAAAATCAAGCTCACTCAAATGAAACGAATTTAGATGATTCGATGTATTTCGAGGAGATATAGAGAGAATCTAGAGGGGGAATGGATGACGTAGGGATTTATGTTTTTGATTTTGGTTAAATTTTATCATACATATCAACGCAAAAGTTCCACCATTCCACCTTCATTCACGATCAATTAATTGAGTTGGTTGTCTCGGCATGCTAATTTAAAATTCAGACGACTAGTTCCATATGATGAGAGACAATGAGATTGATGACTGGAGGTTGAAATCATTTAACTTCTGTATCCTTCTTTACCAGCCTTATCCTTCTGGAATTCTGGGTTGAAATCAGCACCTGGGACTGATTTTCCTTTGTCACCCTCTGGCTTATCAGCCTTAACACCAGATCCTCCAACCTTTCGCAAAGTTGCTGGAACGATGTCGGCAGGTAAAGCTAAGTATTCACGAAGATATTCAACACCTTCATTAGTAAGGAAATAGTAGTAGTATTGCCAGTTGAAAGTTTCCTTGACGTAACCCTTTGATCTGAATGATCTTAATAAGGTTAAAACTTCTAAGTTTGGAATTGGTAAAGCGTCAGAGTGCTTTTCGGCATAGAAGTCCTTCTTAGCCACTAAGGTTCCCTCTACATGAACAAAGAAGAAACATTACATATGGCTGATCAAAATATTTGAAGAGACCTCACCTTTGAAGAGGTAAGAGTAGACCGCAATGCGGTTTTTCTTGGAAATGAACTAATGGACGAAACAAAATCAAATCAACGCCAAACTACAGCCACAATACTTACCATTTTTACTCGTATAAAGTGTTATGTAAGCAGATCTCAACAATTCGCTGAAAACTGCTTGAAGATAACTTTTGGTTGATATGAATGAGATGAAACTCGGTGTATTTGACTGGCTGGACTCAAAGCGTTGCCACACATAAACTTAGCCACGAATACTTTCACCCATGCCAAATACTTGGGTTTTATTTCCTTCTAACCCTCCTCCCGGCTTGACTTTTTCCGGAGAAAAGAAGTCGGCTTTTTGTTAACAAAGATATCGATAAAGAAAATAATTAGGGCAGTTACACATTAGGTTTTCGAATGGAGGGATATTTATTTAAGAAAGGACGAGGTGATTCTAGCCTTGGAAGAAGAAACTGGAAGCAGAGATGGTTTGTTCTTGATCAACAAGAGTTATCTTACTATGATGATTTCGATCTTAATTCTGGTCTTCCTGTTGGATTCAAAGGCAAAGTCAATATTACTGGATGCGAAGCTTATCCTGTAAATCATCATGATAAAAAGAATACATTTGTCATCATTCCAAAAAATGATAAGGAGATTCTCTTCCAAGCGCCTGATCCAAAGTTAATGAACTGTAGGTGTTTTCCCCCTCTTTTGTTCTTTCTTTGATAAAGCTTTTAGTATGGATGAAAGAAATATTGTCTGCTGCAAGAGGTGAAAAGGAGTCGGTGGATATCGACTATGAAGAAGCTTATTCACAACTCGGCCTGAACATCGATGACAATCCTTCTAGCAGTGACGTTAATCGCGCCTACCGTAAAGCTGCTTTAAAATGTCATCCTGACAAAGGTGGTGATCTCGATGAAGTAAGTTACGAGCAGCCATTGAACCCTGCTCTAAAATACCTTTCGATAGTTTGAGAAGATTCAGAAGGCCTTCAATAACATCATGGCGAAAATGGAAGAAGATGAGTTTGAGCGTCAACATAGTACTATTACATACGATGTAGTCCTGCGGAAGGTTTGTATCTACATATCTCTGTCTGTTGCTAAGCTTACAAAGCGCAGGAACCCGGAGAAATAGGATTGGGGCTGGTTGTAATCGAGGACACAACGAAGCGAGTGATTCAGATTAAGGTATGCAGCCTTTTATTCCTTTAGTCTCTTTCCTAAATACTTTTAGGATTTGATTCCAGGAATGCAAGTGGAGAGTCTTTCGTCTGAGGCAAAAGGTTCTCTGAAACCTGGTGATATCCTCGTCTTAATCGCCGGGGTAAATGTTCGTGGAATGCCGTTATCGAGAGGTATGTTAAATCGCCTTTGTTTTTAAGATATAAAACGGATTAATGTGGTTATTTTTAGTCGCTCAGAAATTAAACCAGTTTCGCGTTCCTGTTGGAAAAACGGTTAAATTAACTTTCGAACGAAAGGTTTCAAAAATTTCTTTAAATCCTGAGAATCGCGATGATTCTCCCGTCGAAGAAAAGGTAGTGTACTTTTATATCGTTCAGTATCTTGTGTTTTTTAAACCCCTGTGCAGACCGAAGAGAAGGCAAATGATGTGAAGCAAACACGCCCAACAGCCTCGAAAGCGCGTTCTGGTTCCCAACGCCTTTCTCAAGTGCTTGAACCTTCTGAAACGAAGCCTGAACAAAGCAACCAATCCCCTCCACAAGCCAGTCCTTCGCCACGGCATGATATCCATGAAGAGAAAGATGAGAAAAATGAGGAACCAACTTATACTGGAACCTCGGATGCTGTCCTCGCGGAAAATGATGAGTTGAAGACCGATCTTTTCGCCAAGATGAAGGCATTAGAAGTTCAAAGACAAGAAAATCAACGACTCGAAAAAGAGGTAGGTATTGTGACATTTAGCGAGGCTAAATATCATCTAATAAATATTATAGTTGGAAAGTTATAAAAGATTCTTAAAAACTCAAAGTATGGAACAAAAGCGGTTAGAAGAGCAGTTGAAGTTATCATATCTCTCCGCGAAGATAAGTAAAGAGCAGCTAGCAGAGTCTATGAGTAACCTTTTGAAAGTTTCTCAGAAAGTTTCGTCTGGGAAAGAATTACGGGTAAGTTGAGGGTTTTCTTTTTTTCTCTTTGAATTTAATCTGCGGTGATAGGCAACACCTGAAATTCAAAAGATTTTACAGAAAGAGAACCTTAGTGCTGAGAATGTGCGAGGTGACCAGCTAAAGGTAGAAAATTATTAGTCAAGCCTTAAATTCCTTTAATTTTCTAATTTTCTAATTCTCTGGTGATATCGTTAGGTTGCGCAAAGGATCGCCATAACCGCGGCACTATCCGTCGATATTTCTGGCATCACAGCGAATAAGTGGAATAACGAGGTATTCCACATTTTCTCGAATTCTTAGCATTGATCAATTCTTTCAATAGAGCGAGTCTTTGTCTTTAAAATTGATGCATTTTGAGCAGAAGATTCAAAGTTTGGATCTCACAGCACTATCAGCACTTGCAATTAAATTAGAGTCAAAGGTTGCAAGTCCTGATGAAGAGGCAAGTATTAAACAAGCAGGTTTAGGCAGAAATAGATTTGATTCCGGGAATAGTGTGAGCACTTTAGGTCTGGGGTCAGCATCTGCAACACATCAACGACATACCCTCGCGAAACAAAACTCAGTAGCTTAGACTGTAGTCACTGAGTTGCAATGAGTGAAATTTGTGAGGGTAATGGCTTTATTTTTTTAGTTGTTACGTTTGTATTTAGTTTGAAGAACTATGCGCGGATAAAATTTACACAACGATTTTAATCTTTGTGAGTGTCGATCTCAGCGATGGCATGAGCCGCCGATGACAATTGCACTACATTCACCAGCTGCTTCAATATACAAGCGGGGAGACAACCAAAGAAACAGATCTAATGGAGTAGAGATTGGAGTTAGATGCGAGCCGGATCTATGACACGCTTTACCTGATGAATGAGCGGGTGAGGATGATGATGCAACACATAGAGTAATATATAAAACAACTCAGTTCCAACACAACAATAACCAAAGAGGGGATAAATCGAGTAATACCATTGTAGAAGAGCATTCCGATGTTCTAATGCCTCCTTTGATTTATGATGGGCGGAAACACTCATTACATGAAACCAGTGACTTGTGATATCCAATACAATTAAAAGAATAAAATATAAGGCAGATGATGGGTAGAGATGCGAAATGACAACTAATAGTCCACATGTCGAAACTCTGTCAGTTACCATATCCAACACACCTCCAAATTTAGAACCTATGGCAGAATAACGTGAGGGTGTATATGAATTGAAGGGTTCCTTACATTGATTGAAAGCTCTCGCAACGTAACCATCAACCACGTCCCCAACAAAGGCAAGAAGATAAGATAGGATAGAAAGCTTCCAGTTTGTAGTTGCGGATGGGATAATAGAGGAGAACGTCATTCGTGGTTGTCATTCTAATATGTTCTAATATCAATTTGTCAAGATTTCCGAGCTTCGGATTTACCATTACCGCGGTACCGGGTAATTCGTGTTCAATAATCCGCCATTTTGTGAAAATCATGCAATTATGCACCTGAATTCATTTTTGACAGTTTCACCAACAAAGAATTGAATTATTATTAATAAGCATTGACAGAGACCGTGGAAAAGACTTCACAACAAACAAATTATATTTCCTCTAAGGAGACAGATCTGGAATCAGGATCCACTTGAGAATTTTTTTGAAGCCTGAACAGACATCACGATGAATATCAAGGCAGAAAGAATTGAACAGCTAATCCAACTTGTCAATCGCAATCTTCAAGTAATTTTATCCGGACAAGAAGATGGTAATTATGATTTTTCTAAATTCATGTCTTCCATCTTAGGACTCTAAATGTAGGTTTAGTTTCTTTTGACCATCGCCCGTTGCAAAAGGTTGATGCTGTGATCTTTGGACAAGATAAATTTGCGTATGAAATGGTTTACTTCTTAACCTCAGCGAAAGAAAAGCTTGATGAGTTAGATGAATCGACTTTCTCTCGCTGGGAGGCTAATTTTGTCTATGGTCTGGAGAGTCTTCTCGTTGAGTGTGCTGTCATTTCAGATGAGATCGAAAGAGATTGTTTTATCAGTCGGGTCTATTGCTGGTTTACTGAAAAACTAGCTGAGAGAAGAGAGGTTCCTCGAAAGTGTAAGTGTTTTGATTCTGATTCCAACAATCCTAAAATATTTTTTCTTAACCAAAGCGAACGTTACTATCGACGATTTAAAAAAGTCGGTCTCCAAATTCGCTGATACTGGGGAGCACACAATGAAAGCCTTAAACTCATTTGATCCGAGCTTAGTCGTTGATCATCGAGGCAAATTACTTCAAGAGCCCGTGAATACACAGGTACGCCTGCTCTCCATTCACTTTGACCTTTAAACATTCTCTACAGGCGAAGTTCGGTCCACCAGAAAGTAAAGCTTTACCGCCAATTAATGTTCGATTGCAAGCTGTGTATCCAGAAGGGATGAAGAAGATACCAAGCTATGTAAAGCACAACTATCCCAACGTCTTTCCAAGTCAGAGACACGATCCGGAAACATCATTTCTTCCGAAAATTCCTGGCGGTGATGACAATTATGGAATGCTTTACAATAAACCCGAGACAGAAGCTGAGAAGAAAATGAATGAACTTTGGTTAGCAAGGCGACGACAAGAGGTAACTGTGTACTTTTTAAGATGAATATATTTCATTTTCTTTGCATAGGCGTTTGACTATAAGACACAACAGCAATTGTCGATTGTTATGGATCGATTGGCTTTACATAAAGCGCGCTTAGAGAGTGATGCGTTGAGAAAGTAAAATGTATTCCCAATATTCCGACACCTCCCTGATATCCTTCTAGACAAGAGACTGAAACCATGCTGAAAGCAAACAAGAAACCTCGACCGAGTAGTGCGAATGATGCGCTAGGCGCTTCTCGACCACACTCAACGCTGAATAGCAAGGTCGCAATTAGTGGCACCATGACATCGTCCGCTAATGGCTCCTCTTCTATGAAGTATCGAGGCATTAACCATAAGCTATTAAAAGAATATGACTCGCCTCTCAACTCTCCTGAGAGAAAGCATAATAGGAGTCTTTCTCCTAAGGAGCGTCAAAGAGCTAAAGAAGAAATAGATCAAGGTAATAGCAGTTCCCAAAATCTACGAAGTTTGAAGAATGTCACGATTGAAGGCGAAAATAGTGTTGCAATTTCGATTAATGATGGAGAGGTAGTCCTACTCTTTTTATGTCCTTTACATTAACTGCGTTTTAGAGGGAGGCGATAATCCCTACCCCGGCTAGAATGGCTGTGATGAAGGGAGGAAAGAAGGTTAACGCTCCAATGCGCTTCAAGCTTGATCTTCCAGAGGGTTATGCAGAGCGTCAACAATACTACATGCAATTGTCAGATAGTGATGATGATGATAAGCCGGATCGACCTCCTCGAACCACTTATTCTTCCACGGTTAATCGAAGCGGTGGAAAGAAGAAAGGAGGGGCTGGAGGTGGCAGTGGTGCCGCGAAAGTTGAAATTCACTTCAAACACGAAGCACCTGTCGTAAGAGAGCGACCCGCTTCAGCAAAGCAATTTAGAGCGATCGCTTTAAATGACCCTGAGATCAAAGTGCATTATCGTCACACCAACTATCGTCGTATGCCGTTGACCACAGAGCAGGAACAGTGGCTTCAAGAAAGAGAAGTTGCGAGAACAAAAAGATCAGAGGAGTTAGCGAAGCAATTATTTGAGGCTTATCAAGCTAAAAATGATAAGAAGAAAGATGGGAAGGATAAAGGGAAGGATAAATCAGGGAAGGATGGGAAAGATAAGAAAGGAGGAGGAAAGGCAAGTCGACCTGGCACTGCGAAGTCGACAGCTGGAGGAACGGGTAATGCTGATGGAACACTCGAGATGAAACGAAAATATAAGAGCGCAAGTCAATTCATGTCCATTCATTTCCCCAATTTTGACAACGATGAAGATCTTGATAAGATGGCCCCAATGAGAAGAATGCAAATGATGGAAGTTGCCGAAGTTATGCAAACTTGTGAAGATTACAAGATTAGTGTAAAAGAAACCACGCTAAAGAAAGCTTTGGTCGTCCCACAAGATAAACCGGAAGCGATTTGCTTGGAGAATCTGAGAGGAGAGAAGGATGGATTGCTGCTGAATCCTAACCCGACAGAATATTGGAGAAAGATGGTCGTAAAGAAGGGAGGGAAGAAGGGAAAAAAGAAAAAGAAATAGATATTCTTTTCTTGTTCTGAGGACATGTCTTTTTTGGTTGAAGATAGACCGTATTTATCTTTTTTCTTTCTTTAAATCGTTTGTGAGTAAATTATTTTAATGTAACTACACAGAGAAATCAAATCATTTTCCCGGAGGAAGCAGATTTGTTCGAAGACTCGCCAGTAAACTCCTTAACAAGAAGTGAAAGCTCATCACTTTCACTTACTGGTGTATCAGGTTTGGGCAGAGGTTTCTTCACCTTCTGGAACTCCGCCTTCAATACATTAACCTTTTCAGTTGCGCTTTCCGCTCGATTCAACCTTTCCACAATGGTTTCCACCCATTCATCACTATTTATTCGCTCTTCGACATTATGTAAGATCTCGTCATTGATCTTTTCTTTCTCCTCAAGTTCTAGGCGTCGATTGCTTGTCTTGAAATTCTGATAGCTTACAGTGAGGACAATATAAATACCAATCCTAAAATTGAATCTAACAAAGAGCAAGAACATTTAATGAGGTTGTTTACATATTTAGCAACGCTTGCTTGTTGCCTGAAAAGAAATTTTGCATTCTTTTGATTGGGCCTAATTGTTCTTTGGTTTTCACGTTAGTTCCAGTTGACATCCATCTTCGAAACACATTTCCAGTCGACTTAAAGGCATGGAGGTTGAAACGCAACATCCCTCTAATTTTTGAACCAAGTTCTCTCGTTAAAAGAGAAATTGTGTGAAAAGGAAGGAAATTTGTGTGGAAAAAAGAAGGATATTTACGATTTTGTATGAATCAAGTGAGAAACAGAGAAGATACTTAGATTCTTACATTGCTTGATTGGTTTCAGAGATTTCCAAACACTTTCAAATCGGACTACACCGATGTTTGAGAACGAAGATGCTTGTAATACGAACTCTAATATTGGTTATTCACCACCTTCTTTTTTCATCATTGGAATCATTGAAGTCCTCTTTAGTTGTTGTATGACTATCGTTATGTTTAAAAGAAATTGTGTTCCATCAATAAGCAATGCAAAATTTGTCACATATTTCTTACCTTTTTATTTGTTTATTGTAATTCCATTAACATTGTTTTGTTTTATTATTGGTATTAATAGTATTATTGGAATAGCGCTTACAGATATTTATTTTGTTATGACAAAATGGTATTTATTGCGTTCATTTACAGAAAGTTTGTCTATTTTTCTTTTGCATCCTGGAATAGGTTTTAAATCAGTGAGAAAGTCAATTTTATACGGGAATCTATGGACTTTCCTTCATTTGTCTATTGTCCTTCTAACCTATCAATTTGGGGGATTAGATACTATGCTGATTGCAGTAACAATGATATTAGCTGAATTGTCATTTTTCTATGCCGGAATGTTGATGATTCCATTGCAGTATCTTCATCGACGTCCTGCAATTTATGGTTACGCTGCCTTGAACCTACTAATTGTCCTTTATCAGCTCGGAAGTGTCATTGCCTTCATCGCAGATAATAGTAGTGATAATACAAACTGTGCAGTAACCATATGTTTCTCTTTCAGTGAATTTCTTCAGATCTTTATTATTTTGTATGCCTTTGGAGAAGATTCAAGGTTTTGGCAAGGATTGTATGTCAATTCAGAGGTTAATTTGAATGAACCATTATTAGGGATCTGGGATATGAATAAAGATGCAGTAGATATGGTCACTCAATCAGTCTTTCATTTGGAGAGGAAAGTTGTTCCGATAATTCCTTTCAGTCATCTAAAGGTGGATACCAGGTAAGAACTGTAATAGTTGCAATTGTCACTCAACTTATCTATTCTGTTGGTTTTAGTATGTATTTCTCAGGTGGGACAGCGAGGGTTTATAAAGGCACTTATTCGAAAGAAGAGGTGGGCGAGTATATGTTTCATTCTCTTGGTATTTTGTTTTCACCTCTCGATTAGGTTGCAATCAAATTTCTATTTTGTATTGAGTTGACACCCGATAGAATTGTGGACTTTTGTAATGAAGCAACAATGTTAAACTCATTACAGCATCCGAACATCGTTAAATGTTACGGTGTTGCAATAATGCCCCCAGCAATATCACTTGTCACAGAGTTCTGTCATTATGGATCTTTGTTTGATTTCCTGCATTCCATAGAGGTAGATATGGCGGCAGACAAGCCAATGAGGGGAACAGGAAGTGGTAGCGAGCATCGTTCTCGAACTAGCACAGCGCAGTCAGTGGAAATTATGAAGAGTCCTCAACTCACGCGAAAGAAGATACTTCGAGCCACAGTGTTAGGTGGAGAGGACTCAAGTGACTCATCTGTTGTAAAATCGCCTATGATGAATGTTCTGGATGAAAATAACTCCTCATCAAATAATAATCCAGGAATGCGAGCCTCAACGGAGAGCACAATATCTAAATCTCAAAGAAACACAGATAACTCCATCAATCTTCGTGTTTCCTTTCAAGAAAATTATTTTGATGGTTCTTATGATGATCAAAGTAGCGGTACAGGTGGTGATAACAACAATATTAATCAATATTCAAGCAATAATATCTTAAAATTCCTTGACATCAGCGCGATCGATAATATTGATGCAGCTTCGAAGCTCGCTGATGCTCTAGCTAGTGAATACAACGCAAACCTCTCTTATCGAGGATCTAAGAGTGCTCATTTCTATTCCAAAAACAATCTCTTACATCAACCACCATGGTCAGCACTCTCTGCCACCTACAAGATAAGCAAGGAACTGGGTCCACCGACTACTACAACAAGCGTTAAGATGACTAACGCAGCCGCGGTGATGTTAACAAGAGAAATGGGTTTTGGACTTGGTCCAACAAACTCGGTACCCAGTGAAAATATCCTTAAATCACCAAGCACTTCTAAGAGGTACATAATTTCCTTCTTTTCTTTTCAAGATCATTTTATTCTTTTATTTAGAAAGTCGTTTAAATCTGGAAGCAAAGGAATTGAGAATGTGGGAAGTAGGAATGCGCGTTCTCGACTTCTATCGGTGGGAAATGCTTCAACTCACTCTATCGGAAATCTTTTACCGTTGGCAGTAAGACTGTCTATGATGCGAGATTGTTGCGCAGGTTTAGCTCATCTTCATTCAAAAGGCATTATGCACTGTGATATTAAATCATTGAATTTCTTGGTCACTTCATCGTTGAAGGTCAAGCTAGCCGATTTAGGAGAAGCACGAATCATTCAAGATCTTGATGTGAATGAAAAGAAACTCCCGAGGTAAGTCTGAAAGTCTTTTATTCATAGTTGTAATAATTATTTCTGCAGCAATATCAACTGGTCATCGCCCGAGACCTTGAAAGTGAATCGTGAACCTGTTACTGTCAATCAGTCTGCTGATGTTTGGTCGATTGGAATGGTGATGTTTGAAATATTATCTGGCGAGATCCCTTTCGATACAAATGACCACCGTAATATGATAGTTGATAATTTCTTAGAAGAGTTGAAGTCTGGTGTTCGACCATCTTTACCGAGAGAGTTTTCTCATATCACTTGGATCAAAAAGTTGGTGAGTATGCTCAATCACACACATCATTGATAATTTATAAATGATCTAATCGTTTTGCCTCCTATCTTCCTAGTTGGATTCAACGTGGGAGTATGATGCGACGAGGCGGCCGACTGCTTCGCGCTTAGTTCAGATTCTCGAGGATGCCATCATGCAAAAATAACTGAGTCTGCCGTTTGTACATGATTATTCGTATTAGAGCAAGTGATTTTTGCGTCTTTAGTTATTTGGAGGAAGCACCCTGAGAGATCAGATTCTTACCTCCAGAAATCCTTTCATTCTCTTTTGTTATTGTATTTTCCTCCCTCTTTAGCACACAGAAGATTTGCTTATTTACAGCTTAAGAAAGTAAATTTTCAACAACTATTATATGAATTTGTCTTTTCCTCGAGGAAGAACGACACCAAGGTCAGGCTTTGCAGTCGTGAGAAAATAATACTTGCTATCACCTAGAGAAATCACTGAAGCCCGAACTATGTCAAGAGATCGAAAGAACTCATGGACCACAACCTTATCAATCTCAGTCTCTCGAATATCTTCTCTTCGTATCACACCCTTCAAAGGAAAAGGAAGCTCTGTATCACCAATGCATAAAACATCTACATAAGCCTGATTGTAATTTGTTCTTACAACACGACCATAAATCACATCACCAACATTTACTACGTACTCCTTTGCTAGCCTCTTATGCTGAGGTGGTAGAACATTTATTCGAGGTTTGCTTGATTTTCCAGCATCTTCACCAATTTCTTCGACTCCAGTTTTCTCTTTCTTTTCACTTACAATATGCCCAACGACCGAGGCTCGTATTTCCTGTTTTTGATAGGCATAAACACCCTTTCCAGTTTTCCCATCATCTTTACTACACACCAAATCACCTGGAATGACGATTCGCGTTGATGTCCCACTCATTTCTTTCGATTTATAGATTTTGTAAATTTACCACACACACATTCTGTTGTGAGGGAAGAAAAAGGAAAAATGGTGATGAAGCTGTTCCTTCTCTTTCTCGTTTGTGAAATAATTTTTGTCAATTCTGTGAAAAGGAGAACGAAAGCATCGCAGAAGGCATTTTATTCGAATGATGAAGTTCCTGACGAATTGATGAAAGCATCATACATCGCTGATGTCCATCGAGTTGAGTATTTGCTTGATTTAGATCCTGATATAATTTCATCAGAACCTCCAGTCTTTGTAAACCGCATCGAAAGTCAGCATAAGAGAACTTCACTTATTGTTTGTGGCTTGGACCCTCAAACTGACGAGCGAGAACAGTTAGATAAAGATTGTCTTGATATTGCCAAAATGCTGTACAAGGCTGGAGCAGACCTCCATTACCAAGATAAGTATGGATGGAATGCTTTAGCAATGGGAGCGATTCGTGGAATGACAAGATATTGTGAATTTTTGATCGGAAAGAATGTTTCGATTGATTCGATGGATAATCAAAATCGAACAGCTTTGATGAAAGCCGTTGCTCATGCTCAACTTCCCACAGCGCGAATCCTCATTGAATCAGGAGCAAGTTTATCCCTCAAAGATTTGAATGGTCTAACAGCACTTCACCACGCGGTTCTTCTGGCTAGCAATAACGAAAGCTATATTCCCTTCTTTCAAGAAATCCTCTCGCATTATAATCTCTCTCTTATCGAAGGCCTTGTTGATTATCATGGAAGAAATGCTCTAATGTATGCCACGATTGAGGGGAGTATTGAGGTTTGTCGTATCCTCCTGGAGAAAGGTTGTGATCCCCGACGAGTTGACAACTTTCAACTCTCTGTGACTCAAATGCCTCGAGATCCGGTCCTCCGAGAACTATTACTGAACAAATCTATTGACTTTGTGGAAAAGGAACATGGCATGTGGATGGAAGCGATAGATTTAAACGGTAATGGGGTTAGTTGAGTTAGCATTACAGTTATTTTAGTATTTACAGATATATGCTTTCACATTTACAAAGAATGACAACTTCGAAGGTACAGAGTATCTCTGACCTATACTTTTATGCCTTTTGAGATTTCTTCTTCTCTTCAGCTAATTCTCTCGCGATTTGCGCTTCAAGCTCATCCATACATTCACTAGAACCAATTTCCTCAAAGTCGTCGGGATTAATATCTCCGAGTTCATCCAACTCAATATCTTTCATATTCTCTAACTCGAGGTCAAGATCATCAAGATTAATATTATCGATGGATTTCTTGTCACTTCCTGAACGATCTTCCTTCATCTCATCGCTTTTCAGGGACTTCGACGAAGAAGTGCGATCAACTGACTCAGTCTTCCCCACAACCACTGGAGAATTTTGAGTTGGAAGTGGAGCTTGTTTTACGATTGCAACAGTCGGGATCTCCAGTATAATATCAGAAAATTTGTATTTCTCAGATTCCTTCTGAGCCAATGGCCCATCAATACCAGAAGAACTTCTTAGATACATAACACGACAATAATAATTAAACCAAAAAATCTCTTCATTCATCTTTGGGCTAAGTTTAGCATGAGTTCGTGCGAGGTTACTATCCAACTGAAGGAGCTTTAAAGCGACAGGAATGAAGTCATTGAAAACGAATTCGATCTCATCAGCGTTTAAAGGCTTTTCGAGGAAGTTTCTCTCATTCAAAGAAAGAGTAAACACTTTCTCCATGAGAGCATCGCTAAGGATTTGTCTAGATTCAATATTCGTCTCCCAAGGTAGTAATTGGTGACTTCGAAGTGTTTCTTGACGCTTTCTTTCCTCTTCTTCTAGCTTCGTTCTCTCATTTTGGAGTTGTGTTTGAGCATCGTTCGCTTGCTGAACGATAGAGTCAGCGAAATCATCAGCTAGTTTCAAAGCCTGTTGTGCGAATGAAGTGAACCAGTCCGCCATTGTTATTCGTTCAGAGATGAATTGACCAGGTGTTATGATCGATTTTCAATATCTCGATTTTTATGAAAATCGAGTTTGATGTGCACTCACAACAAGAAATTGGTATCTCTCACATCTCTCATTGGATATCATCATGGAAATAAAGTTTCTGAATGCTGAGCTCATAGATGTTCTCAATATTGAAGATTTTGCTAGTAGAAAGGAATATGGTCGTGAAAGAGGTTTAATGCCATCCCCAACTGAAGCTCAAACACGATTAGTAGATAAAATTAGCCAGAAAATAAACGCGCGAGCACCAAGTCGAGCAGCTAAAGAGGACGATGAAGAGTCTTTGATATTTGATCTTAAATCTAAGCCTCGTGTGCATTTATTTGATGCCCCAATTCTCAAAAGATGTAAGTGAAATACTTCTTTAAAGAATTCTTAAAATCTAATCATTTCATGTACCAGCGACTACATCGATCGTACAACATCATGCAAAACGTCATGCATACTTATTCAATGATGTTATGCTCATAACATCTTCGACAACAACAACTTCCATGTTAAACTTTTCATCAGAAAAGCTGAACATTCATCAGATCTTATTCCTCGACCAGATTTCTATTAGAGACTTGAAAAACGTTGATGATAGCGAAGATAGTGCAGCTTTTGAAATTATTTCATTAAATAGCGCAGATAATGGGAAGAGTTATATTCTTCTCGCTGAGTCAGAGCAGGATAAGAGAATTTGGTTGGAGGAGCTTTCTCTGGCAATGTTTTGTATTCAAACCACGGTAGGAGCAAAGAAATTAGGTTGGTTTCATGAAATAGTACGTGGAACATTCTATTCTGCAGCTTACTATGGTGAAGAAGAAGTTTTGAAGAAATACATTCAACGACTGAAATCCTCTCCTTCCTCAGCTCCCACGACACCTTCCAACCGCCCAGCCTCGATAACCTCTCCATCAGTCTCATCATTAGAAAGCACTGATGAAAGCGGGATGACGGCTTTGCATTGGGCAACTCTTAACGGTCATCTTTCTTGTGTGAAGTTGTTAGTAGAAGCAGGCTGTGACGTGGATGTCTTAAATAGTGGATTAAACAGTCCCCTTCTCATCGCAGCTGGTTTTGGATATCGTGACATCATCTTCTATTTATTAGATCGTGGGGCTGATATCCATCTTCGCAACCTGAAGGACTACGACTGTCTTCTAATGTTGTTGTTGTTCGGTGCTTTCAGCTTTAATGTCGAAGAAATTATTAAAGCATTCACAGTCCGCGGTATTGATATAAATAAACAAGATATTACTGGTGTTGCTCCTTTACATGAATGTGCAGCAAGGAATTTACCTTTATCTATTCAATCTCTCGTAGATGCCGGTGCTGACATCAATATGAGACATGGGAGAAGTGGACTCACACCATTACAATTAGCTTGTTCTAGTACAGATCCTGATGTTGAGACTATTCGATCACTCTTAGATAAAGGCGCTCTGCCTAACTGGAAGGATGTGAATCGTATGACAGCGTTTGATTTAATCATTCAATCAAGTCGAAAGAATTTAGAGCTCATTAAAAATAATGATACAAGCACTTCCTCTGGATTAAAGAAAACTTTAGAAGATGCATCAGATTTTATACAAAAATGTTTACCAACATTGACGGAATTAGCTCGTAAAGGTGCGAGATATGCGCCAGAATCGGTTGATATCTTTAGAGAATCTTTTCGGGTAAGATTTTCGTCATTCGCGTTAATTCCTATATCTGAGTGATTGAACATAGGAAATCATTAAATCAGGTGTTGATCAGTTCAAACTAGCTGCAGAACCAGAGAACTTCCAACATTTCGTAAAGTTTAAAGGAGATGCTGCCTTCCGCCCCAAGCAGTGGTTATCGGACTCTGCCTCTCCTCATTGTCTACTTTGCCTCGAAAAATTCACTTACAGCAATCGTCGTCATCATTGTCGAACATGTGGTACCTTGTGCTGTGATTCGTGCTCAACGAAACGGTTAAAACTAAGCCTGGGAGGGGGAAATAGTCCTCCTCCTGCCGGCAAATCTGGTAAAGGAGATGGAGGAGCGGATCGAGTATGCGATAGCTGCTTCAATCGCCTCGTCTTTGAGGCAAACCGTTGGGAGATCGATCAAAATCGTCGAAGGAAGGAGCAACTGCGACTTGAGCAGAGTATGTTGGAGTCTGCTGCTGCGAACAAGAATGGCAAACTGATGGCAGGAAGTAAGTCGACGTCAAACACGGGTGGAAGTAAGATAGATGCGAGCAATGGAGTGATGAACGAGACGATGCGAGCTCTGGAAGAGAGAGGTCAGAAGATCGCAGAAGTTGCCGAAAAAAGCGAGGCGTTGACTGTGGTAGGTGTCGTGTGTACTTTTGTTCTTGACTTCTATAATCACAATCTTATAGGCTGCTGGAGAATTCCGACAAATGACCAAACAGCTTCTACAACAACAGCAGCAAAATGCAGCGCTTTATCAATTGCAAGGAAATGGTACATCACCAACCTCGAACAATCAGAACACAAATCAACAGAAGGAACAAGAGAAGAAGAAAAAGAAATAAAAGGAGTTGAAATCATTCCCTATTTTCTCCTTTTTGTGGTATTATTGTGGTAGTTGCAAGTCGTCGTGGTAGTAGTTGTTGAAGTGAGTTTAGTTAAGGTATTCGGAGATGCGAATAAAAGTTATCTCCATCATCCTATTTCATCTATTTCAAGTTATTCTATAAGAATAGTATCTTCCTTGTTCCTTCGTCTGAGTTAGCCTCAGTCCTCGATATCCTCCTCTTCTTAGTAAACTCCTTGCTTAGATCAAGCATCCACAAGTGTTTTAATGGCGATTAAAAACATTCGTGGCCTTGTCTGCTGTCAGAAGTTATCGCACTTCAAGACTCATCATGATGAGAGTTCTTCGATTCGTCAAGCCATTGCAACAAAGTATCAGCGAACAACTCAGAGAGATGTCGCACACCGCGTGCATTTAAATGTTCTCCATCCACTGTTTCATACCATTGTGTATATCCCCAATACCAAGGTAAACTCTTGATCAGTTCGTGTCTGACGTCGATGTAAGGTAATTCCCACTGAGCCGAGATATCGCGATTCATCGCACGATAGTCTTCAAGCATCGATATTTTCCTCCAGAAAGCATGATGTGTAAGAAAAGGTTGCTCACCTAAGAGAGCAGGTCCAGCGACTGCCATGTACTTCACTCCAGCATTCAAAGTTGAGTTAATGACGTAAGTGAGGTTTTGTTGGTAATAGTAACGATTCGTCGCTTTCTGAGCTGCCGTCATGCCGTATTCATTAATGTCACTACAATCACTATCCCAAAAGAGGAACAAAGCATCAGGAGGTCCAGCGATAGCTTTGGGAAGTCTTGCGGCAATCTCTGAGATCGTGTCCCCATCATGACCGAAATTCGAGATATTCATGGACATTCCCGTTAACGCGTTGAGACGACCTCGAAAATTAAAAAATTTACAAGGTCTATTAATCAACGAATCACCAAGTAGTGACAAATATAGTGCACCAGGAGGGGGCGTTTGATAGGAATCTTCATCATAGTCGAGGTTTAGGTGAAACATCTGAACAGCGAAGATACCAAATAAAATCAGAAAAACAACACACACAATAGTCAATAGGACTTCAAAATAGGTCGATAGACGAAAAAAATCAATCGATGTCTTTTTAAAGTTTGTGTTTGGAAGGAATGTTGAGTTAACAGAGTCTACTGAAATTGACGGTGAAGTTGGGTCAGAAAGAAGTAGTGGGTTCTCCATTAAAGATGATGTTTCTTCCATCTCATCTTGAGGAAGACGTTTATAGATCTCTTCTGTCTGTAAGAGCGGCGATCTGATTTGATTCTCCATGACAGTACTACCTCTTAGATCTGGATTCGAAATCCACAAACCCCAATTTCCTTGCCCCGATTTCCACAACCCAAAAGAGAGAATGCAATTACAAGAATTAGAAGAGAGAAGAAAGATCTCATAATAATAAGATAGTACAAGAGTCTCCCCTCCCCCTCTTCTTGTCCGTCCTTTATGATTTCATATTTTATTCAAATTTACTTCTTTTATTGCTTTTTCAATTGTGCTATTTGTTGCGTTGCTGATACAATGAGTTTAAGATATGCTTTAGTGACTGGTGGGAATGCTGGAATTGGCTTCGAGACAGCGAAAGAGCTTTGCCGACAAGGTTACTATGTTTCAATCTCTGCTAGATCTACAGAAAAAGGAGCAGAGTCGGTACAGTTGATCTCCCAAGATGTGCCTGGCGCGAGGATAGGTTTCTTTGTCTTGGAGCTGAGCAGTCTTGACAGTGTTCGATCCTTCGCGAACGACTATATTTCTTCCAATTTACCTTTGCATCTTCTGATCAACAATGCTGGTATTATGAATACCCCCTTTGAGATTACCAAGGATGGCTTTGAAGCGCAGTTCCAAGTGAATCACTTGGGACACTTCCTCCTCACGCACTACCTTCTCCCAATCATACAAAAAAGCGGTGGTGGTAGAGTTGTTAACGTTAGTTCTCGTGCACATATGCGATGGAGTGGACCTCTCCGCCTAGAGACTGTCCGAACCGAGACCGGTGCCACTTATGATGGTTGGGGATCTTACGCACGTTCCAAGCTGAGCAATATCCTCTTTTCCAGAAAACTTGCGAAAAAATTTCCTTTAGAAACATCTGGTATTACATTTAATGCTCTTCATCCTGGTCTCGTTGACACGAAGTTATTGAATGTTGCGCCTGGTTTAAGTGCGCAGGCAATCCCTCTGAGTGAAGGAATCAAGTGCTCAGTATACGCTGCTACTTCGCCAGAAGTGGAGAGAGTCACTGGCAAATACTTTCACAATAGTGCAGAGACCATTGATCCTAACTTCATTACTAAAGAGGCTCAGTCTGATGCTTATGCCGAGCAGCTGTGGACGGAAAGCTTAAGATGGGTCGGATTGACTGATGAGGCTTATGGTACTCAATCGTTGTAACAAGTAGTCTCTCATTGAAGATACTTCGTATGTATCGATTTATTTTAGCCTTGAATTCATTGAATCTAACGGCTAACTAAACTGGAGTATTTATGCTTTTCAGGAAAAGCATGAATTTAAAAGCGCTTTTTGTTAATGTGCTTTTCGCACAGTTGAGAATTTGTTGAAGTGATTGACTCAGCGAAAGATTCGAGAGAACATCGCAAAGAAGTTGCTAGACTGCACATGACCATGACCAATCTCTTCCTCTTCTTGTCAATACTCGGAGTTGTGACATCTTTTCGCGTTAACTCCAATGGTGAGGATGTTTATTACCTTCTGCTGTCTCTTGTTTAATCAGAGCAAAATAATGAAGGCGTGCGATTGCAAGCAGCGAAGTCTCAGAAACTGCAAATGAGCTTCAGTAATATGGTTTCAGGTAATTTGGTTGTGTTTACAACTTTCTCTTTCTCACAGTCGATGAAGGGCTCGTGATCGCCTCCAGTCTGTTAGGCAGCAGCTTTCACTCACCTGCACAAGATACTTTCCCGTCTATGATGATGGCAGCAACAGAGGTGCGACAAGGTGTTTATAAAGAATATACTGTGGAAAAGGCGGATCCTTTGACTCCTGACCAGCTGAAGAGAACTTACAAAACAGCCGACGAGACTGACACCTCTAAGAACAAGGTGGCGTCATCCTTTCTTTCGAATCCTTTTGACTTATATGTTCTTAGTATTGGACAATTCTGGCAGTGTTGTTAGCTGGTTCATTCATCATCCCTATGGTGCAGTACTATTGGTACGTGGCAGAGGAAGACTGAGACAACGACCTTCAATGACGTCAACCACAAGGAAGCCATGTCATGATTCTTGTTCAGTATATCCTCACCTCTATGAATTCTCCCCATTTGCAACAACAACGATTGTACTATCTGTAACATACAAACACTCTCCTCGCTCATACGAAGATGGCATTGTTATAGAGAGGACTGACGTAGCTCGAGGTGAGTGAGGAAGTCAATCTCCTTGATATCCAAACCCTCTGCTCGCCCTGTGCTTCCTCGACATCATCCATCACCCTTTTCACCCTACCGTAACAGGAATCAGTCACGTTCTCGACAGAATAAATCGTCACCTACCGATAAAGCTTGCCTCCTACGTCAGCAAAGTCGCTGTTCTCACACAATTCCTCGACTGCGATAAACTCAACCTCCTCGTCACCCACTTGTAATCGCACGCTGGAAGGTGCGGAGAGACAGTTATCGATGACTAAGAGATACTGCAACCTTCTGACGTCTGTACTCTTCTTCAGCAGTTGTCTTAGAGTGGTCAGAGAGTTCGAAGAGAGTAACGTCAGAGGCAGCACCAACATCGAAGCATTTGTCACGACAGATAAAGAAGAAGGGGAGGCAGATAACACGTCACACGAAGATGATGTTGGTGTCATCACCTCTCTGATGTACTTGGCTGAGAGGTGGTTCAGAGGTAATTTGGCGATGCGATGCAAGTAGAATGCGTCGTAATCTTCTCGAAGCCTCTGACAAGGATCTGATGCAATCAACTCTTTGTCGTTTCGTGGTAAGAGGAGGTGTAGAGGGAAGTGGTGCGTCAGGCCATAGTCATAGGCGAGGAAGAAGACTAAAGGAGTGACGTCAGCGAACACTATATGCGAAGTGGGAAGGAGATTCGCTTCGATCATATTGATCAGCTCTAACCAATGCACTAGAGACAATCGAGACAGCTCTGACGTCACCTCTCTTCTCTCAATTCTGTTCATAGCAAATGTGCGCCAGGTGTCATAGAGCACGAAGCTCTCTAACCTCCTCCTACTCCCTACAGAAGGCGTCTGATGCAACCACTGCGTCAGACGAGTTGAGATCTCTCCCTTCTCTACGTCAGAGGAGGGGAGGTGTGCAAGAAGGGGGTAAGGATGATCAGAAGCAAAGGAGCTGATGCGACGCTGATTGAAGTCGTATTGAAGATGCGCTAACTCCAGATCAGATGGAAAATAAGTCAATGACGTCACCAACTCCCTCAAATCTACCTCATACTTCCTCTCGAGCACTACAACCTCCTCCTTTGATAGCACTGATGGAGACTGACGAAAAATGACGTCTGAGAGTTCTCGCGGAAGAAGTCTAGCGAAAGATCCTGAAGTCTTTCCATAGTTCTCTCCCTTCTCTCGATGATTGGTGACGAGAGAGAGGTTTCCAGGGAGGTTCGAGTAAAAGCATTTCGCCCCGAACTCATAAGCGAACCTACAACGTCAGCCAATAAAATAGATATTAGAACAGAAAAATAGGTATGAAGTTCACTACATCTCACCTGACAATATAAGGCGACCATATGCGAGGATTTTGACTAATGAACATGTTTTGACAGAGATTCTCAGTAGCTGGGAAATCATCTTCTTGAATAACACCAGTGCTGGTTGTGGTGTTACCGGAGAGATCGTAGTTATGTAAGATCTTTTGCTTCAATCGCCAGCTCCACCATTCTCTAAATGCCTGCCAGATCGCAGGGAAGAAGAGTGGTCCCCATGTTCCTATAGGACTGTATAGGAACGGTCGATGTGCTGACGTCAGTCTCACAGTCTTCGGATATCGTTGAGCATCAAGAGGCTGTTTCTGCAAACATACTCCATACATCAACGGATATCCAGCGTATTGTGTGATTATGTCAGAAAAATCAAATAAATCTTCGTCAAACGGCGGGGAACGCGCCGAGTCATCACTTTCACGCTGTCGTTGTTGATGTTGTTCGATTTTAGTGTGAATATTGTTCGCAATAGACAAGTGAAGACGCTGAACCATATAATTGTTCTTGTAATAGCGATCAACGACACCACTGGCGTATCTGAAGAAGAATGGTGAAACCTCCAAGTCATCCTCGAAGATGAAGGCAATCTCAGTCATGGATGACGGTATCCACGCACGATACCACTGATTCGCGAGACCTATATTACTTTCCCTCCATACAACCCTATTACATCAGAACATATCTTAGAGGTCAAGCATACAATGCATGATTCAGATTACTTACTTCTTTGGACCAAATGACCAAACAAAAGCATCAGCCAAAGCTTTAACCTGATAATTCACCGCCTCGTCCTAAAACAATAACCATCAAATACAACGTCAAACATTGTTTCAATTGAAATGACCCTGACTTACCGCAGGTTTTCTGAAACGATCGATAATCACTTCTAGCGTAATATTACGATAATCCAGATAATCGGCAGTCGACAATGAAGTCAATAGTCTTTGCAGAGAATCCACTCGATTATATGCTAACACCTTAATAACATAGGACATGGAATCGTTACCCTTACCGCCTCCCCTGACGTCAGAATGATTGCCGATTAAGTTAGGAGGCAACGTCAGTCCAGCATGGGGCTCTTGGCGAAGTTTTTCCTTTTGTGTGAGGAGGTACTCCGTCATCTCTGTAAAAGACAAGCGATCATAATCCACTCCAAACCGAAACCGTCCCAGCGGATCCGAAGACTCACTCGAGGATGTGTTAGAGATGTAGAGATCGAGGGAGTTTTGAATGAGTGTCTTGGGCACGAGGAACATGAGTGAGACGAAGGGAGTATTCAGGACATTAGGGCGGTAGTAGAACATCACTCGTCGCTGATAGCCTAGATAAGGCTCTGAGTTAACGTAAGCGTGAATGAGAGAGGTTGTCATAGGAGGTGTGTGCTTCAACTGAAGGTCTCCCTCTAATACTGCTCTGGCAGCTATGCTAAAGTCAGAATTGTCTCCTGATGTCATCTTCTCTAATACTTCATTGTGATACGGAGCATCGATGTGATAGTACAGGAAGGGATTCGAGGTCGTGTTTGAGACAGTAGCAGAGTTAAAGCGAAACCTCGCCAAGTGAGAGAAGAATGTCTTCCACTCGTTATGATGGAAGGGAAACCCATTAAAGTGAGATGGGTGACAGTACAGTGAATTCAATGTTGATATTTTCATTCGTTTTCTTTCATCTTCGGCGTCTTCTCTGTCATCAGAGGTGGTGATAGAAGGTGGAATGAAGAGCCAATGGCCATATGTAATTAATCGACGATACCGCAACCAACGATCCCTCTTTTCTGCTTCCATGTCATCGTTGTAGCTGTAATAATTGTTTCCCAATACAACCATCGCTGACATCACAGTCTTTCTTTCGACATAGTAGAGGTAAGGGGTGGTGAAGTAATGAAGAGAGAGTGAGCGATAGTGCAACTCTCCGTCATACTCCTTCAGCACAATGACGTGGTCGAGAACATATTGATAGAACTTTCCTACTTTCACATAAACGGCGTTACTCTGTGCAGAAGATTGGGTCATAAATTCATTGATTTTCTCCTCCAACAGGCGATAGAAGCGAGTTATTACGTGTTCCCAAAAGGCAACCGTTTTCGAATTTGCTTGCATAACAAGCCAGTCAGCGATTAGTAGGTTGTCACTTACTACATACGCCACATCATATGTGGCGAGTTGTTTTGGGAAATTAAAGATGCGTACAGGACGTGAGGAGGAGGCTGCGGAGTTCGAGTTGTCATTGGATATAAGGTGGGGAACTGGGTCTTGCAACCAAAGAGAGTGGATGGAGTTTATGATAAGATTGACACCAATCTTGAGTACTTCGGTGACGAGTGACATCTGGCAGAGTAAGAGGCGATCGTCATCCTCTAACACAGCTTTGAAGGTGCCAAAGCCATGCAACGAACAAACGCTATCCGACAGGACAGCGAAGGAAAAATTCATATTTACGATAGACATATCACTGGTCAGGACGAGCAGAGGGAGGTTAGGTCGACTCTGACTCGCTGGATACAACAGGCTGATGTGGCATAGGTAATTTGCGAATTCCTCTAACTCGTCACCTGTAACATAAGTCAGAAGAAGGAAACGATCCCTTGTGATGTAATCATCCACCACTTCAGCAAAGTCTGCGATAAAAGAAGAAGAAATCTTCGAGGAATACGAAGTGGGAGATGAGTAGGAAACTTCAGAAGCGCTGGGTGTGGCGGCTGATGTGGACTCAACCTCAAGAACAACACGCTCCTCAGCAACTTTCCTTTTAGCAGTTTCAATATCAATAACGGCATCTTCATCCTCGAGAATATCAATAAAGGCAGCTGGCGAGAGAATCGTCACATCTTCAAACGAGTATAAGTCATCAGCCATTCCATCCTCAGGCTTCCCCTCTCGTTCTCGTTCTCGTTCTTTTTCTTGCTCTTGAAGGATCTGAGCATCCCTCTCTTCATCTAGGATTTCAGTAATAGTCTTGTTTGTTAGCTGTCTTTTCTCATAGAGAGAAATATGCTTTGTGTAGTCCGTTACTCGCCTTTCTCCAGAATTCCCGTCATAAGAGATCAACTGGTCTATGCAACGTCCAGAATTCTCACAGATTATGTCATCTTGATTGAAAAAGCGCACAGAGAAGATGTTATTAGGGCAGTAAGAGTCGGTGAGGAGCACCATGGCAGCATTCATAGCCCTTAAATACGAAGTTAGAAAATAGGTAAGTGAGAACGCGCGTGAGTGTACTTACGTTTCAGGCGAACCGAATCGAAGAATCTTTTTCTGAAAGGCTGGATTAGAGAGAGGATAAAGTACGATCGTATTAGTGAGAGAGCAGAGGAAGTTTTGTATTGTGATATCCTCGTAGCGCATCTCACGACCTGTATCGAAGGAGAGAAAAATGAGGCGCTCCCCATGCTGACGATTGTAGGGATTATTGCATATATTCCAGCGGTCGAAGACTCGCTTGTAGATTCTCTCACTACAACGAAGATGAAGAGAGGAGGACGAATAAATGGGTTATGACTCTTACGTCTCTTGTTTATGCGCGGAAGCGTCGTATTGTCGGAGCAGATCTGATACCATGATTATTATAAGGACTCTTAGATTCAGAGATCAATTGGTCTTACTTAGTAGCGAGGATATATCAAATGGCAGCGTGTTAGTTGGATCTGTCATGATGAGAGGTCGCGTCTTTCTTACTTCTCTCGTCAGTCGAAGCTGCTCAGCCGCACAGTCTACAATCTTCGACACCCAGTGAAGATCATCAATCTCTACGATGATGTGATCCTTAATTGGATCAAAATCGATCGCCTCTAACGACGAGGCAATGGATGAAGTGGCAAGAGTGAGAAGATCACGAGAGAAAACATCTTTATCGACATGATCAAATCTCAGATCATCGCATCCTTGATACAAAGAACTGATCAACTCAATCTCATTCGTCTTAAGATCTATATCCATATAAAAGTTCTCTGGCATAACATTAAGTTGCAGTCGTTGGAACTGCAGTGCGACGAAGATATCACTCGTGACGAAGAATTGATGCCTTCCCTCGGGACTATAGTCTGTCTCTAACCAATACCATAAAGGAGCAGATTGAACACTATCTGAAACCATGATAAGGTGTGAAGAAATGAGATCGAGGACTATACAGGAATATCTGCTCTCATGATCTTTGAAGTACTGAGGAAGCTTATCTTGTTCATAATAGCTCAAAAGAGTTGTCGCATAATCTTTTGTATAATTTACACTAGCTTCAAAATTTCCTGTGCAGGTAACAAGAGCTGTTTGTTGAGCATTAATTGCAAAGGCCCAAGAAGGTTGACCGAGTATTCCACCTTTTTCCAACGCAATAAGTTTCCACGAGTTCACAGCTTCCACATCCTTCCATATTGTTTGATTCGTAAATTTCCAATATTCATTCAATGTAGTCACAAGCGAAGCCAATGGAAACAGAGTTGATATGAAGAAATGCATTGAAATGTTGTCGCATTCACTGTTGTGTTGATTGAATAAAACCGATAGTCTGTTAATAACATATTATCGGCTCATCCAAAAAGAAGAAGGAACTGATTTCTCTTCATATTAATATTTGCGATTACCAATCAACAAGACCTTTATGACCAATCCGCTTTCAGATTCAGAGAAACATTCCGCTCTTCGCTCACCTTTGAAAAAAGGGAGGAAGATCCTCGTGCCTGAGGCGGAACCTGAGTTATCGGAGAGTTTGATGGATGGAACATCTTCTCCCTTGAGCCCGAAATACTCTAAATCAACGCTAAACTTTGTCGATGAAAATGCTAATTTACCTCTTCAAAGCAATCATAATGAAGAAAGTGAACTATTTGGACTGACTGATACAAGTACAATCTCTGAGTTGGTATCAGTATTATGTAAACAGGCAATTCCCACAATCATTTCCTTTTTCCTCAGTATCGGGGGTACTTTTATCAATCTTCTTTTCGCTGGTCATTTTACACATGAGACCGGGGATACAAGTGCAATCCTGGCTGGAGTCAGCATGGCAAATATGTTCGCAAACGTCAGCTGCTTATCGGTACTCATCGGCATGAGCGGCGCAGTAGAGACTTTAGGCAGTCAACACAACGGTGCAGGCAACTATAAAGAAGTCGGAATTATCTTACAACGATCTTGTCTAATCCTTGGTCTATTGGCGATTCCAATCTCCTTGCTCTGGTTCTTCGTCGCTGATATCTTCCGCGCTCTTAACGTTCAGGTAGGAGAGACAGTGCTGGAGGTAGTGCAGCGATTTATTCGAATACGATGTCTTACTATTCCGATGGACGTGTTTAATGAGAGCTATGAGAAGTATCTCATGTCCATTGGAGTGATGAAGCCTAGCATGTGGGCCAACGCCTCCTTCAACGTCAGTCTCCTTCTCTTCAACCTCCTCTTCGTTTATGGCTTTAAACTGAACTATGAATGTTTAGCCTGGTCTTGGGTTATCTCGTTATATCTAAGTAGTTTTGTGCAGTTTGGTCTGAGTTTGTCTTATGAAGAGGTGCAGAGGACTCTGACGCCGCCTGATCGCGCTGCGTTAACAAATTGGAAGGAATTCATCTCTCTGGGCCTCCCAGGTACTGTCATGCTTTGTAGTGAATGGTGGGCGTATGAGGTATTAGGAATCTTTGCAGCTTTGTTAGGATCTGTGGAAGTCGTTGCCCAGACTATTATCATTCAGACTGCGTCATTGGCTTTCATGATTCCTCTAGGTCTCGGCATTGCTTGTGCGTCATTAGTTGGTAATTCTCTTGGAGCAAAGAAGAAGGATCTGGCAAAGAGAATCGGAAAGTTGTCGGTGAAATCTATTTTTATTGTTGAGATTCTCGTCGGGACTATTATGATTCTTTGTGGTCGTTTCTTCGTTGATCTCTTCACTCAAGACCCTAAAGTCATAAAATGTGCAAATCGTGCAATCCCTTTTCTTTCAGTATTTACTCTAGTCGATGGTCTACAGGGAGTGTCTTCAGGTGTATTAAGAGGTGCCGGCAAGCAGTTTATCGGTGCTGTTGCTAATATTATCGCTTTCTATGGCATCGGGCTTCCAATGGCGTGGTTCATGTGTTTTACTCTTCAACTAGGAGTCAATGGCCTCATGTTGGGCATATCATGTGGCACAGTTTTCCAAGTTATCGTATTGCTCTTCTTAATCTTCATTAAAGAGGACTATATTTACTCAGCTGATGTAACAAGGAGGGATGGCTTCCAGAAGCTTAGAAACATTGACGATGAAGAGATGGGAGAGATCGTGCTCAATGAATTGGTGCATGTGAATCCTCTCCCGATTCGTAATGATGATCTATAGTGTTTTCACTATGTGCAATGCTATCATATTTATTGTTTATATCGTACATTCTTTGCAATGCTCTTATCTTGTTTCAAAACAAAATTCAAAATTTCCATTGATCATTAATAATGAAAGTTTTTGTTATTCTCAAATGAAAATGACTCTTGACTAAGGGAAATTTTGTTAGAAGAATGAAGTATTCCATGAAATTTGCAATCGTTTATTTATTTACGGTTGAGAATCACTGTCACTTCTTTCTCGATATTCGATTGAATAGACTTGAGTAAGCTAATATGCTTCTCAACACAGCCATTCACACAACTTCCCATCAATTTCTGCGCCGCGTCACGATCACGATCTGATAGATTACCATTCAAGTTAAATTTCTCGCCAACCTGGTCCTGACAAACCATCGTGCAACGTGTTAGCTTTTCTTGGAATTGATTCATTTCGTTTTGAACAACATTCTGAATGTTCTTTAGAGGAATAGTACAGTTATTTGCACAATGTTCAACTTCATGTGCACTTGCTGTTTTGTTGCTGTAACAATCGGCAATTTGCCGATGAGTTTGGGCTTGGATTGGTCTCAAGGTGTCTCTGTCCAGCTATTTAAACACAAGTAATGGTAAAGGACGAAAGAAAAGACGAGGAAAGGAGTTCTTGCACCTTTTCCAGCATAGCATTCACTGAATCTTGAAGCTTTCTTTGTAAGGCATATTCATCCATCTTCGTTGCTCTTTGTAGTGTGAATATAAGTGATTAAAAAAACTTCTTATCAACTACTTTGATTTATT
>VFQN01001950.1_pt1 | contig 33129 bp, 18 predicted proteins | sample 3512371 | NCBI WGS metagenome assembly VFQN01 (sample SAMN10412370, study PRJNA504923) | tailings metagenome | isolation source: Replicate 2 from Balatoc abandoned mine | place: Philippines: Itogon, Benguet | collected 2017-08-28 | reverse complement strand
TGTTCATCCACCTAACATGATTGATATGCTACACATAAGTCAATAACAACCTCTAGCCTCCAGTCAGCAGCTCAGCCCTCAGCGATAGCAGCGGACAGTCCACAGCCTGAAATTCCCCAGGAAATCCCGAAAGCCACAAAAATCGACCTTGCCCACCTGGTGCCACTACATGCCCGCTACAAGATCAGTGAATGGTCTCAGGCAACAGCAGTCGTCGTCGACGTAGATGAGCAAAACGGCACTTTGCATGTCATCAATTCGTTTGGCCCATGGGAATTCAAGCTGGCGCTTGTGAATGAGAACATTACGTTGAAAAGTGTTAAAGGGATTGGTTCCAGAACCGACGCTTCAGGGAAGCCCCGGCCACCCAATCTCTTTACAAACATACGAGTGGACTGCTCAGTAACGAATACAAATGACGGCAGGAAGCTTGTATTGGAGGGTTTCTGGGATCTGATCCTCTTTGAGACAGGCGAAACAACAAAAGACTTGCCGGTCAAATTGACGTTTGTGCCAGAGTTGGTGCAGTAGCTCGTACAGCCAATTCGCTCAGCGGAACTTTGCCAGCAAGAGTGTCGATCCCGGCGATAGTGCGTCCCAACAGCAGCCTGTGAGTTTCTCTCTGGAGCCATGCGATCAGTTTGTCCGCAGTTTGCGCGTCAAAACATTTGAACTCTGCCGTTTTGTGTCTGCGGCGCCGTAATATCTACCTCAAAAAGGATTTCCGACGCGACCAATTATCGCATTCACTTCTGGCCAGGTCCGCCTCATCTCCACTCTTGCGCTATGCAGGCAGCCATAGCCTAGATTTACGCGGACTCCAGTTTCTGGACAAGTTCCCGCTTGTCTGTCCGTAAGCATCACGGCTTGCGACCATCGAAATCGACAGCTTCAAGCCCGGTAATATACCGCCCCGTGGCACTCCAGGGGCTTCGCGCAAACCCTTCCGGCACGCAGTTTCTGCCGATGTCTGCGCCCATCACCGCCTCTGGCGACAAAACCAGGGAGACTCCCTTACGTTACCTTACGATTCTGATGAATCTGTGGCTTGAAGCGATCTGCCTGCCGATATCGATTTTGCACGCTCTTACAGCATGGCAACGCAGGACTGTCGTCAGGTAATTCCAGGATGGATGACGGCAGAGTGGCGTTGATTTCAGCGTGGCGGGGGCCACTGTCACCCTCCCGGTGAACCGGGACAGGACTCGTCCTCAACGCCCGGCAGAGGCGACGACAGCTGCAGGAAATTTAATAATGAGATGGAACTCTCTCGCGGTCAGGACATTCAGGGCTATAGCGCCATCACGGATGATGGCGGGCCTGATGTCCTGCGGTCTGCTGATCACTGCCGCCGGATGTCAGATTCCCGCCTTACGCGGCGCGGAAAGCGGGCCTGTGCTGCCCTCTGACTTTCGCGGCAAGGCGGAGGCTGCCAACTCGGCGAATATCGGGATTGATGAGTTCTTCAGCGACCCCACCCTGACGCAGCTGATTCATGACGGATTTGCTTCCAATCAGGAGCTGAAGATCCGCAATCAGGAAGTGCAGATTGCCAGCAACGAAATTCTTTCGCGACGCGGGGCCTACCTGCCGTTTGTGTCGCTCGGGGCTTCCGGCGGCCTGGACAAACCCAGCCTGTATACCCCGTTGGGAGCTGCAGAAGATCAGCTCACCTATCCGGGCGGCGGGCGGTTTCCCGATCCCTTGCCGAACACGCGGCTTTCCGCCAATCTCTTCTGGCAGATCGATATCTGGCGCGAGTTGAGAAATGCCCGCGATGCCGCCATGCAGCGCTATTGTGAGACGGTCGAGGCCCGAAACTACTTTGTCACGACGCTGGTCGCAGAAATTGCAGACAATTACTACGAGCTGGCCGCTCTCGATAAGCAACTGGTCTTTCTGAATCAGACCATTGAATTGCAGGAACAAAGCCTCGAAGTGGCCAAGGCCCAGAAAGCCGCAGCCCGGGGCACCGAACTCGGCGTACAACGGTTCCTTGCTGAAGTGCGCAAGAACGAAAGCCAGCGGCTGATCGTCCAGCAACAGATTATTGAAGTTGAAAACCGCATCAACTTCCTGGTGGGGCGTTATCCGCAGTTTGTTGATCGCGTCGGCTGGGACTTCATCAGTCTGGACTCCACGCCCCTGAATGTGGGTGTGCCGGCCCAGTTGCTGAGCAATCGCCGCGACATCCGGGCGGCCGAACGTGAACTGGCCGCCGCCGGTCTGGATATCCTGGTGGCCCGGGCCCATTTCTATCCCCGGCTCGATATCTCGGCCAACATCGGCTTCGAGGCTTTCAACCCCAAATACCTGTTCGACCCGGAAGCCTTCATTGCCGGTGTCGCGGGCGATCTGGTGGCTCCGCTGATCAACAAGAAAGCCATTCAGGCGGAGTACATGAATGCGAATGCCCGGCAACTGCAAGCCGTGTATGAGTACCAGCGAACGATCCTGAACGCCTTCACCGAAGTCGTCAACAGCATGAGCAAGGTCGAGAACTACCGTCAGAGCGTGCAGATCAAGCAGGAACAGGTCCATGCGCTCGAGGAATCCGTCCGCGTGGCCAGCGACCTTTTCCAGAGTGCCCGGGCCGAGTACGTGGACGTGCTGTTTTCACAGCGTGACCTGCTGGAAGCACGGACCAACCTGATCGAGACCAAGCAACAACAGCTGTCGGCCATCGTCAAGGCTTATCAGGCACTCGGGGGCGGATATCTGATCTCGAACTCGGGTCATGGCTTCGCCGATTTGTATTGCCCCAACATGGAACTTCAGCCAAACGGAGTTCCCTGCCCCGTAGCTCCGGGATACCAGATGCTGTCGACGACCCCGGGTGAGGCGACACTACCGCCGTCACCGGTCGAAGCCGGCATGCCGCCTGCTGCTGATGCGGACGAACCGACTCCGGTCCCGGACGATGCCGCGCCGCAACCTGCTCCGGAAGCTGCAGCCGCTCCGATGCCCGCAACATGGACACCAACTCCGGCAACCGCCCGCGCCGGAAGCTCGCCGCCTCCGCCACCAGACTCTGCCGATCCACCGGACGCAGATTCCGGCAAGGCCAGTCTGTAGCGGTGTTCCGCCGATCAGACGAGCCAGACCAGTCACAACGACAGAGCCGCGGGACAACAGTTCCGCGGCTCTGTCGTTTTCGAGAACAGCCACGTTGTCCTGAATACGCGCTGAAGCAGTCAACGAGAAACAGGCATCTCGTTGAGTGCGGCGATGAGTGGAATTCGTCCCGTTTCGACTTCAAACCAAAGCTGGAACGCTCGCCAGTAACCTCGGGGAGATCGCTGGCGGACATCACCTTCAATCGAATGACGAAATCTCCTGAAGCCGTGATGGACGCTCTCGCTACGACAGAAATGACGGCCTTTTCGCAGCTGGTCTGATGGCGAGTTCGGGTGTCGCACCATCCGGGCGGCAATCGCCGTCGGGATGGTCGAGACCGTATTTAGTGCCCAACCGATTGTACGAGTAAAATTCGATTTGCTGTCGGGTTTCGTCGAGAAAGAGGGAGCGGTTGCTGTCGATCAGGAAGGGGATTTCTGCCATATTCGCAGTTGTGGCTCGCAGTGGCGGGGCTGCTCCCCGTCGCTGGAATCACGGACAGCGGAAATTCAGAATCCCGCAATGAGCCTGGACGGGCAGCAAGTTCGACCAGCTGCCGTGCAGAGTCCCGCCCGAAATATGAACATAAGACCACTCCGGAGGGATTGTGTCCGGGCGGCGTATCGTTATACTGGCCAGTTCGCGCAGGCCGTGACAAGAATGCAGTCTGACTGCCATTCTCCCCGGGAATTCATGATAACGGATGTCGGAGCAGACCTTGACTCTTGCGGACCCCATTGACATTTCGTCCATTTTGCAGAATCGCAACCCGGTTCAGTTTGACGATTATCTCAAGCTGAAGCGCGCGATTGCTTCGGATCATATTGCCGCAGCGCGCGTGGAAATTGACGCGCTGATCCGGGCCTCGGAAGAGGGTGGGGCTCCTGTCGGGCAGTTGGCCCGGGCCGGCATTGGTGCATTTCTGCTGGGTCAACACAAGGTCGCCGATCGCATTCTGTCGCAGGTGCCCGGCGATCCGGTGGCGATGTTCGTCCACGCTCTCGTGCTGATGACGCTCGACCGGCCGGCCGATGCAGAGGCCAAATTCGCCGAAGCGCAAAAGGCCGGGTTTGATACCATCGACTCGACGCTGCGTCGCGCCGGGGCCATTCGCGTCCAGGGCCGCCTGGAAGAAGCGGAAAAAGTGCTCCGCAGCACCGGCACGGAAGGTGCCCGTCGCGCGGAATACTCCTATCAGATGGGATGTATCCTGTCGGACCGCGGCGACACCTACGGTGCCATCGAGTATTTCGAGCGGGCCGTGGATATGGACCCGCATCACCCGCAGGCCCTGTTCCGTCTGGCCGGCGAAAATGCGCTGCATGGCAACGACAACGAAGCGATCCGCCTGTACGAGCAGGCGTTAAGCAAGCCGCCGTATCACCTGGGAGCCCTGATTAATCTGGGGCTGCTCTACGAAGACAAGGGCAACTACGCTGCTGCAGCGTTTTGCTTCCGCCGCGTGCTGTCCTATGAGCCCAATCACGAGCGGGCCCAGATGTACATGAAGGACATCGAAGCCACGCAGGAAATGTTCTTCGATGACGACATGGCGCGGAACGAAGCCCGCATTTCCACGCTGCTCAGTCGCCCGGTGACCGACTTTGAATTGTCGGTCCGCAGCCGGAACTGCCTGGCCGGTATGAACATCCTCACGCTGGGCGATCTGACCCGTGTTTCCGAGCAGGATCTGCTGGCAGGCAAGAACTTCGGGGAAACCTCGCTGGTCGAAATCCGCGAGCTGATGGCCCAGCACGGCCTGCGTGTCGGCCAGAACCTTGCGACTCAGAAACCCCCACGGGAAGCCGCTCCTGGCGGCGCTGCCTGGTCGGGCGGCCTGAACTTCCTGCAGCAGCCGGACCTGTCGCCTCAGGAACAGGCTCTGATGTCTCGTCCGGTCTCGGACCTCAACCTGTCGGTTCGCGCCCGCAAGTGCATGACCCGTCTGGGGATCACCACGCTGGGCGAACTGGTCCAGCGAACACCGGACGAAATGCTGGCGACGAAGAACTTCGGCGTGACCTCGCTGAACGAAATCCGCCAGCAACTCGCCGAACACGGTTTGAAGCTGCGTAACGACTGATCGTTACCAGTTATGACTCGCGCCGAACACCTGCCAGCCCTCGTAATCACAACGATTGCGAGGGCTGGTTTATTATGACAGATCATTCCCCACAGGTGCTGAAACCTGCCGGGAGGCTTGCACCGGTCTGCCCCAACTACCCCATCCACCCTGAAGTGGATACCAACTTGTCTTCTACCCTTGTCAGAATCGGAAAAGTCGTTGCGACCATCCCCCCCGGGTGATATAGTCACCGCCGGTCTCGCAGGAGCGACTCACAGATCCGACTCGCAAGGAGGTTAGCGTGCAGATCGAGATGGAAGTTTCGGTTGGCGACGTGATTCAGATCGGTGATCATACTCTGCTGGTGGTCGAAGCTCATCAGGATGAAGTGACCTTCAAGCTCTGCTCTGTGAACGACGCCGATTACAGCCGGGCAGCCGGACGATTCGATCAGCCGCGCTAGTCCTGGTGACTTCCGACCGGAACTCGCTCCAAGACGGCCTGCTCGTTCCCTTTGGCATCTCACGCTGCGTCCCACAGGTCGGAATAACTCCGGAATTCGTCTCCGGCTTCCGGACAGAAGGGACCGGGGGCCGACTGGCCGGGATCACAGCGACGGGCAGGATCACACCGACAACCGGTCGACAGGGACAGCCCCCCGAAACCCGACCGGCGTGGCCGACAAGGATTGCTCCTCTGCTCTCCCTGATTCGGAATTTCGCTTCGTCTTGCACTTTCCTCACCTGCGGCCTATCTTGCGGAAGCGCACAGCGATTTCCTGGCCTGTCCAGGCAGGACGATGTTGCGGAGTCTGATGACGACCGTCATCCTCCGGGCTGCAGTATTCGTAGGACCAGCGGTCGACCGGATGTTCCCGCGTGGTCGACGCCCGGCCGGGGCCAGTGAGGCACCGGAAAGCGTCTTGTCGACATAACATTTTGTATCAGAAAGACTTGTTGTCCCTATGGCCGATCTGGTCCCCCCACATGGCGGGTTGTCCCAACCTGTTGATCGTACGGTTCCCGAAGCTGAAATCGCCGCTTTCAAGGCCGAAGCCTCGTCGCTGCCCCGCATTCCGGTCTCCGCCGCCGATCTGTCGTCGGTCTACCGTTTCGGCGATGGTACGCTTAGCCCGCTGACCGGCCCGATGGACAGCAAGGCCTATCATCAGGTGCTCGATGAATGCACCGTCGACAGCAACGGCAAAAAGTACGCCTGGACCATTCCGATCGCCTTCCCGGTCACCGGCGAAATGGCCAAGTCGCTGAAAGTCGGCGACAAGGTGGCGCTGGTCGGCCCGGATAGCGAAGTCGTCGCAACCGTGACCCTGAGCGACGTTTACGCCTGGCCGAAGCTCAAGTATCTGCAGAAGGTGTATCTCACCGACCGCATCGATCACCCGGGCGCGAACATCGTGCTGCAGGGCGATGCTGACAAGTCCCACCTCATCGGCGGCGAAATCACCGTCCTGCCGCAGCCGAAGAATGCCAAGTTCGGCAAGTACGTGCTGCGTCCGACCGAAGTCCGCAAGCTGCTGGCCGACAAGGGCGTCGATGCCGCTGTCGCATTCCAGACGCGCAATCCGCTGCACCGGGCTCACGAATACGCTCTGGTTCACGGTCTGGAAACCCTGATCCGTGAAGGCAAGAACGCACTGGCAGTGCTGAACCCGCTCATCGGGGAAACCAAGGGCGATGACGTGAATGCGGAAATCCGCATGGAAACGTACGAAGCCCTCATCGACAAGCGCCAGTTGGGCGACGGCGATAGCGACCAGTCGCTGTGGGGCCCGCGCAACGAGCAGGTGCCGGACCGCGTGGCTCTGCTGGGCCTGGACATCAAGATGTTCTACGGCGGCCCCAAGGAAGCGGTGATGCATGCCATCTACCGCCAGAACATGGGCTACAGCCACATCATCATCGGCCGCAAGCACGCCGATGCTCCGTATGCCAACGGCGAGAACATCTGGGGCGACTTCGATGCTCACCAGATCTTCGACAACCTGAACGGCGATCTGCAGATCAAGCCGCTCAAGGTCGGTTTCGCTGCCTACTACGACTCGGTCGGCCGCGTGGATCTGACCGAACGTCATCAGGGTGAAAAGCCGGTCTCGATCTCCGGCAAGGACATTCGCTCGACCCTGCAGAAGGGTGAAGCGGTTGATCCGCGAATCATGCGTCCCAGCACCTCCGAGATTCTCGGCAAGGCGATGAAGACCGCCTGATTGTGGTAACTCCGATACTGCTGTGATCGTACGAGAAGCCCACCCATACAACTATGGGTGGGCTTCCGTCATGTGGTGACCGGACGAATGGACGTTGACGTCATCGTGATCGGGCAAGGTCTCGCCGGGACAGCGGTCGCGTGGTCGTTGCTGGAACGTGGTCGGACGGTACTCGTCATTGATCGCGAGCACCCGCACACGCCGTCGCGAATTTCGGCCGGACTGGTCACGCCGATCACCGGACAGCGGCTGGCAGTGAGCTGGCGATTTGCGGAGTTCTCTGCTGCGGCGACTGAGTTCTACCAGCGAGTGGAACAACGCACCGGCGTCGTCTGCTATCAGCCGCAGTCCATGATTCGCGTGCTGGCCAGCGATGACGAATGTTCCCGGCTCGCTCAGCGTTTGCCCGAGGAAGCGTTTTCTCGCCTGGTACGAGTTCCGCCCGAACCTGCCTTGAACCCGCAGCAGTTCGATACCGGCGCAGGCAGTTTTGAGATGACCGGTGCCGCACGCTTGCAGGTCGATATGTATCTCACTGCATCCCGAAACTGGCTGCAATCGCATTCCGCCTATTCCTCTGCCGACCTCTCGCTGCCGGATGACATCCGCCTGACGGCCGGCGTGGAAATCCCGCGATTCGGCGTGACCGCCAGCCAGATTGTGTGCTGTGAAGGACTCGCCGCCCGAGAGAACCCGTGGCTGCAGCACCTGCGCTTTCAGCCGGCCCGCGGAGACATTCTGACCGTGAGGATTCCGGAGTTAACCGAGCGGCGCATCGTGCATCGCGGGATCTGGCTGGCTCATGAACACGACGATGTCTATCGGGTCGGCGCGACCTACGACTGGCAGGACTTTGACCTGACGCCGTCGGCAGTGGCCCGTGCGGAACTTCTGGGCCGATTGCAGCAACTGATCCGCGTGCCCGTCGAAGTTCTGAACCAGCAGGCAGCCGTGCGTCCGATTCTCACAGGGCAATTGCCAGCATGGGGACAGCATCCGGAACATCCACAGCTATTCTATCTCAATGGTCTGGGGTCAAAAGCGGCGCTGCAGGCCCCGTTACTGGCGCAACAACTGGCGGAGCAAATGCATTCCGTGAATCTGCCGGCCCGTGCAGTGAACCACGCCCGCGATCCGGAGATCCGGCAATGATTCCGCTGACAGAACAGGCCCATGCTGTGTTGCGGGCAGCGCTGGAGCCTGGCGATGTGGTGATTGATGCCACTGTCGGTAACGGCCACGATACGTTGTTTCTCGCCACCTGTGTCGGGCCGCAGGGACAGGTATTTGGGTTTGACGTGCAATCACAAGCCATCGAGCAGACACAACTGCGATTGCAGGCAGCCGGCGCGGCGCAGGTGCGTTTGCATCTGCGGGATCATGCGGAAATGGCGGCAGTGATTCCGCAGGCAGATCACGGCCGGGTGGCGGCGGTGATGTTCAATCTCGGTTACCTGCCCGGAGGTGAGAAAACGCTCGTCACCAGAACAGAGACGACTCTGGCCGCGATCAAGGCTGCATTCGAGTTGCTGGAACCCGCAGGCCTGTTAACGGTGATCGCTTATCCCGGACATCCGGGCGGTCGGGAAGAAACTGAGGCCCTGACCGCTTTTTTCCACCAGTTGTCTGCGACAAATGCGCGGGTCCGCCAGATTCCGGCGCGTGAGAACTCCGTGACTGCTCCACAATTGTTTGTGGTGACGCGGTCGATCATGGCATGATGAACGTGCCGTCGGGAGCCCGCCGGGACTTGTGAGCCAGTGGAGACGTAAACGGATGCATGGAGTTGGAGATTCCCTGGGTACGGGAATTTGCCGCAGGCTGTCGCCAGCCCTGATCGCGCTGGCATTGACAGTCCCTGTCCTGCCCCGGCCCGCACAGGCCGCAGAACTGACAGCCGAGGTTGTGCTGCGCTCCATCTCCGGTGGGGACCGTTACCTCGTCTCTCGACAGCGGCCGGACGGTTCCTGGCCTGCCGATCCGGAAGGAGCCGAGGGTGGCCACGTGGTGGGGGTGACCTCACTGGCGGTATTGTCGCTCCTGAACAGCGGGCAAACCTTTCGAGATCCTGCGATCCGAAAGGCACTCGGATATCTGCGCAATCTGCCGGCGAACAAGCCGGATCAAACCTATGAAGTCTCGCTGCTGCTGATGGTGCTTGCTGCTGCGAAAGATCCGACGCATTCGGACGCAGCTCGCATGGCATCACTCGCCGACTGGCTGGAGCGGGCCCAGGTGACGCGCGGAGAGCGTGTAGGCGGGTGGTCGTATACAATTGAGCCGCTGGGGAGCGGTGATCCGAGCAACGCACAATTCGCAGTGCTGGGCCTGCATGAGGCCGCAGAAGCCGGGATTGTGGTCGATCGCCGTGCCTGGGAGCTGTCGCGACGGTACTGGGAAGGCCTGCAAAATGCCGACGGCGGCTGGGACTACGGCGGCAGTCAGCGCAGCACCGGCAGTATGACGGTCGCCGGGGTCACCAGCCTGACGATCATCGAGCAACATCTGCGGGAAGACAAGAATATCGCCCCGGATGGGACGCCTCCCTGCTGCGTGCCTGAGGAAGTCAGCCCGGCCCTGGAACGGGGACTTCGCTGGCTGGCGAACCACTTTGCCGTGGGTCACAACCCCGGCAACAGTTCCTGGCTGCTGTATTACTTGTACGGAGTGGAACGGGCCGGACGCCTGTCCGGTCGCCGGTTCTTCGGTGATCATGACTGGTATCGCGAAGGCGCGGGATTTTTGATCAACAACCAGGACGCCCGTGATGCCACCTGGAAGGGCGTCGGGCCCTACGAGAGTCGTCCCGTGGTCGGCACGGCGCTATCGTTGCTGTTCCTGTCGAAGGGACTCGCCCCGGTCCTGATGAGCAAGCTCAAACATGGAACGCGCGACCCTGCGCGTCCAGCGGAGATCGTGGGCACCGACTGGAACCTGCATCAGCGGGACGTGCGGAATCTTTGCTCGCACATCAGTGGCCTGCCACGCTGGCCGTCGCTGCTGACCAGCCAGGAAGTCGATCTGGCGAAGGCTCAGGAAACGACCGGCGTTGATGCCTTGCTGCAGGCCCCGATTCTGTTTTTGACGGGTTCAGAGGCCTTGAAGTTCCAACCGGCTGAAAAGGCCCTGCTGAAGGAGTATCTGCTCCAGGGCGGTTTCCTGTTCGCCTGCCCGACTTGCCAGAGTACCGACTTTGAGACCAGCCTGAAGGAACTGCTGGTCGAGATTTTACCGCCGGGCGAAGGCGAGCTGAAACCGCTGACGGCCGATCATCCGGTGTATCGCAGCGAACATCTGCTGCAACCGGACGGAGTGCCGCTGTACGGCGTTGACGTTGGTTGCCGCACGGCCGTGATTTATTCTCCGGAAGACCTGGGATGTCTGTGGGGCTACTGGCAGCGGCACGATCCGCCGCGTCGTAATCCCCAGCTTCGCATCCGGGTGCTGCGCGCCATGCAGATAGGCGTCAACGTCGCGGCGTATGCGACCGGACGCGAGCCGCCGAAGTCGCTCGATGCCCCGCGGAAGGTGAACGATGATGGCGAACTCGATGCCATCGAACGCGGCCTGCTGCAGGTCGCACAGATTCGCCATACCGGTCAGTGGAATGCTGCCCCGCGAGCCTTGCGCAACCTGTTGCTGGCACTGAATGAGACCGTTGGCCTCGCGGCTTCAACCAAACCGCATGACTTGCCCGCGGACGACCCCAGCCTGTTTCAGTATCCGTTGCTCTACATGCACGGCCGCACGCGATTTTCCCTGACGCCGGAAGAACGCACGCAGGTAAAACGTCATCTGGCTCGCGGCGGTCTGCTGTTCGCAGATGCCTGTTGCGGATCACCGGCTTTTGATCGCAGTTTCCGCGAACTCGCGCGGCAGTTGTTCCCCGATCAGGAACTGAAGCCGATTCCCGTGACCCACGAAATGTTCAGCGAGGAAGTCGGCCACGATGTCCGCAGTGTCCGCCGCCGGACTATCGAAAATACGAATCCCAACGCTCCGCTTGCCACGGCCACTCGCGTCGTCGAGCCATATCTGGAAGGCGTTGAAGTCGATGGCAGATATGTGCTCATTTACAGCAAATACGACATCAGTTGCGCCCTCGAACGCCAGGCGGCCTTGAGTTGCGAAGGTTACATCCCCGAAGACGCCGTCAAACTCGCAATGAACATCGTCCTGTACGCAATGCAGCAGGAACTCCGACTACCAGACTCCCCCCCATAGACCAGACTTTTTTACCAGCCCGCATCGCCAGCGAGGAGATCTATCGCCATTCTCGCTGACGTTTCCTCATATCCGCATTTAAAGCAATCTGGCGACGGCCCTTCACGCCATCAGGTACTACTGCCACCTTCCCCGGGTTCATTCGCACAACAATTGATCCTGACACTGCCTGGCACAACGCACGGCCGGCAAGCGTCCGCCATGTGAGTATCCTGGTCGATACCCGCCACTGGTCGATGCCCGACAGCCGTTACGCAGCGAAGCAGTCGCACCATTTGCAGACCGTCCTCTGCGGCGCGCCCGGTTCAGTCGAAATGTCCCTGCTCAACTGGTCGTCGACAATCAGCAGGATGATCTTCAACTGCGTCACTCACCATACCGGCGTGGACTTCTCCGCCCTCCCTCATCAGAAAGGCCCGTTCGTGATGCGTTCATTCGATCGTCAGAGCCCATCGCATCACTTCAGCCTCTTCTGCAAGAATGAGAACTTCAAACGACCGCACATTTTATTGAGATGCGCGAAACATTCCGACAGACGTCAAGTCATCAACAACGGTCACATGCGTAGAAGTTCATCTATTGCCGAATGGCATGGAACTCCTGCGAGGGGAAACTGCCAGATTGCCGACAGTAACATCCCGCTTCCAGCGGGTTTCGGTCACAAGCCATCGTTACTGAAGTTCCGGGTGCCTGTCAATTTCCGACTCTGGGAGAAATTCCTTTACGAGACTCGGGGGTTCGCAACATTAATCAGGTGTCAGCAACCTGCTGACAGCCCGAACCATCGCCAGAATTACCAATACTGAGGCCGTAATGCCTTTGCTGGCATGACCTTCCTCCGCATCGTCACGCGCTTGCCGACCGTCGGCAAGCATTAACCGCCACAACTGAAGAGCAATATAAATCATGAAGCTTTTTCAGCGGATCTCTGACATCATTGCGGCCAATTTCAACGACATCGCCGAGAGCTGGGAAGATCCTGAAAAAATGTTGCGCCAAGCCATCCGCGAGATGGATCAGTCCATCCAGGAAGCAACCCAGGAGACCGCCAAAGTGATGGCAAGCCAGAAGGTGCTCGCCAAACAATCTGCCTACAATCAGCAGGAACTGTCCGCCTGGCAACACAAAGCCGAACGTGCGGTCCACGCCGGCGATGATGAACTGGCCCGTAAAGCCCTTTCGCGTAAACGCGAGCACGAAAAACTGGTGATTGCCCTGCAGGACCAGTTACAGGCAACTGAAGAGGCCAGTCGCACATTGAAGAATCAGCTGGCGGGAATGCAGGCCAGGCTGTCGGAAGCCAAACGCAATCTGGCCACTCTGGTTGCCCGCAAACGTGCTGCAGACTTCCGCAAGAAGATGCACTCCATGCCAGGACTTCTCGACTCTCCGCTGGATGACAAAAATGCGTTCGCCAAATTCGATCGTTTGCAAGCCCGGGTCGAACAGGCAGAGGCAGAGGCCGATGCTCTTGCAGAATTGCGTGCCACAGACTCCAGCGGTACTTTTCACACTGAAGAATGTCAGGAACTCACTAACGACTTCGACGAGGAACTCTTAAAGCTCAAGGCCCAGCTCGGCCGGTAAGTCGCACGAAACCAGCGAAGAACCGGGGATGGGGCGAGAGACAGGTGACGGGGGGCTGTCGCCACGAATCACCGCGGATTCGGGCCAGGCTGATGAACAGACGATGGCTGGTCATTGAACGCTGGAGTGAAGGGTTCCGGCGGCAAAGATGCAGACTCTTGTGCTGTTATAATCACCGGAGCGAGTCGCTGTTGACAATCGGCTACGGTGTCTTGTGCCACACCTGCATTTCGATGAGATTCCGATGGTCAGGGCTGAGTCCGCTCCTGAATTGCCGCCAGATGTTGCAAAGCTGCCAAGTTCGGGCGAGCCGCTGCCGGTCCATTTGCTGCTGGTGATTGTCAATCATATTGCGCGTCAGGTCTCTGTGTTGCATCACAGCGGCAGGCTGCACCTGCAAATTCACAGAACCGCTGTGGAGTGGAGCCCGGAAGCGAAGGCGGTGTTGCGGGACAGTGCGTTATCGCGGCAGTGGTCGCGCAGTCCAGTATCGGCGGAGTCGCTGCCCCGCGAGTTGCAGGACATCCTGCCGCTGGAATTGCCTGTCGAACGGGCACAGGCAGAACAGCGTTTGCGAGAAGCCGGGGTGACCTTTGATCCCCGTCAGATCGATTTGTATCAACTCGGCACGCTGATGGGTCATTTCGCGGCGAATGCGGGACCGGAAGAGTATCTCCGCAGCATCCGTGTGAAACAGCGAGTCCCGGCAGAATTGCGTCCGCGGCTGGAACGTGCCTGGGGATTCAACGGCCACTTGCGGTATCGCGATGTGGACGAATTCTGCAGCGAGCTTTCGGAGCTGTTGCCCCCTCATGCCGTATCCACGGTACTCGGGTTCGACTCGCAATCCGGTATTGCCGGCAAGACGCCGACGTCGACCATAGTACTGCCGATGCAGCTCGGTCCCTATGAGTTGTCGGAATGCATTGGCGCCGGCGGTATGGGGGAAGTTTATCGCGGTTATGATCGTGGGCTGGCGCGCAATGTCGCCATCAAGATCCTGCCGAAGGAATTGGCAGCCCACCCGGAATTCGTTGCCAGATTTGTGGCAGAAGCCTCGGCAGCGGCCAGGATTCTGCATCCCAACGTTATTCCGATTCACACCATCGGAGAGGCTGGCGGTCGCCACTATTTTGTCATGCCGCTGATTGAGGGAGAGTCGCTGGCGGCGCGCCTCGTCCGGCACAAGGGGTTGCCGGTCGATGATGCACTCACGCTGATTGACGATGTGCTCGCCGGATTGCAGGCGGCTCATTCGCAAGGGCTGATTCACCGGGATATCAAGCCGGGCAATATCCTGCTGGATCGACATTCAAATCGGGCGATTGTCGCCGATTTCGGTCTCGTGAAATCAATGCAGGAGGAAGGAGAGCGGACGGCCACGGGCGTGGTAATGGGCACTGTCGACTATATGTCGCCGGAACAGGGACGCGGCCGTCCTGTTGATCTTCGGTCGGACCTGTATTCGGTCGGAGTGCTGTTGTTTCAGATGCTATCCGGCCGTTTGCCGTTCATTGCAGATAGTCCAACAGGTTTGATATTCCAGCATGTCTACGAGCGTCCCGCTGCGTTGCCGGAACTGGTGCGGGAAGTCACCCACCCGCTGTGGGCAATCATTGCCAGATTGCTGGCCAAGTCCCCCGAGGCCCGTTACGACAGCGCCCGGTCGGTCCGGGAGGATCTCAAGGCTCTCCGTCAAAACCGCCCTCTGCCCTCCGGTACGGAAGATCGCGATCTGGATCGCTTCTGGCAGCCGGTGATGGCGCAAAGCGGAGAGCGAGGCAGCGTTATCTTCGCACCGCAAATGGACGAATTCCCTGACCAGGCGGAAGCTCTCTCGACCATCGGACGGTGGACCGGCATTCGCGGCGTCCTGGAATCGTGGTGGCGGTCTCATCGGCCGGGCTGGGTCGCCGATCTGGAAAACACACAGCAACAGGTCGATGGCGCCATTGCCGAATATCGAAGACGACGCGACCGGCTAAGGAGTCTGGTTCGTGAAGCGGAGAGCGTTCTCCAGCTTCTCGGTGATCAGCAGATTGTGCATGCGGATGCCGCCGAATTGCCGGCACTGATTCACGACCAGGCCGGGCAACTGGCGACGATGCGCGTCAGACTGGCTCAGGTCGAGGCGACGTTGAATCGTCTTCGCGCTCAACGTGATCTTCTGAACGCCCGATTGAAAACCTCGGAGGCCCGGAAGCGATTGCAGGGGGAAAGCTCCTCGCCCATTCCCCGGTTCCTCACCCGCCCGTCGCCGGTTCAGCTGATGACCTTCCTGGCACTGTGTTCGGTTTTGGTCGTGATTCTGAAATATCGCTGGCAGGAACTTACAGACTTCAGCGATCCTGGCAGTAAGCAGCGCCAACAGGCGCCAGGCTCGCTCCAGACTTTGATCAGGAACACCGCGAACACTACGGCTGGCGGCAACATCAGACTGGAACGCCGATTGACAGTCTCCCGTGATGGCACGCTGGCAGTGACGGCCCAGTACCATTCGGAACTCAGGAATGGTCAATACGTGCCGGTCCAGGGAGAAATCCCGGAACTGAAAGCCTGGAATCTCTCGTCGGGATCGGAGCTGGTCAGTCTCGCTCAACCGCACATCAGTCAGGACATGACACTTTCGGGCGACCGGAAGTGGCTGATTTCGGCCGGATCTGATGCGGTCACCAATGCTGCAGAGGTGCGGATCTGGAACATTGAAACAGGACAACTTCATCATCAGGTCGAGGGCGGTATCTCCGGAAGTCGCACAGGACTCGGCTTTTCTCCAAATCAGCGGACCGGATACGCCATCATGGGAACTCCGGATGTTGACCATCTGGCGATGATCGATCTTTCCAGTGGCCGGGTCACGAAATTGTCGATGCCACACGCCGCCGATCAGATCACGTCGGCGGCATTCTCACCCACGTCCGATGAAGCCGCGATTGTGATCAAGCAATCCGGTTATTACGGTCGCAATTCGATAGATATTCAGGATCTCCGACAGAAACGGATGAAAATCAGTCTGCGACCGGGGGACAATCTGCACACCCAACCGGTTCACGCCGTCGCTTATTCCCCGGACGGACTTCTGCTGGCTGCTGCCACCTGGCAATGCATATATCTCTTCGATACCCAGGATTGGACGGAAGTCGCCCGGTTGTCCAGTCGTTCGCCTGCGCTGACGAATCAGCGGCTGGCATTCTCCGGGAATGGTGAAATTATCGCCCAGCTTCGTAACGGGGAAATACAGGCGTGGGACGTTGCCAGACGCGCGGCACTCCCGTTTTCATTCTCCGGGATCATACAGGATTTCGCGTTCGGCGCGGCGGACATCCTGATCGCGGTGACCCCGCAAACACGGTTCAATTTTTTCAACATGAAGTCCGGCAAGGAGCGATTGTCTCCATTACAGTCCGGACCATGACTTTCCCTTCCGCGGTAGCATCACAGTGACATCGATCAACAATGAGACCGCTCTTCCTCTGTCCGGAAATTCCCCACCCGCGGTGCTCGGCGGATATGAATTACGCCGCCTGCTGGGCAGCGGTGTCCTTGGTCAAGTCTATCTGGGTTACGATGCCAGGCTTGGTCGCCAGGTGGCCGTGAAGGTTCTCGATCCAGAACTGGCCAGACACGCCGAGACTGTACAGCGTTTCCGGGCAGTGGCGTCTGCCGCGGCTGCGATCTCTCATCCCGGCGTCATCTCTGTCCATGACATCGGAGAAGATGCGGGATGGCACTATTTTGTTATGACCCATGTCGAGGGCGTCCCACTCTCACAACGGCTGGCAGCACAGCAGAGATGGAGTGTCGGGGAAGCCCTGACCATTGTCGATCAGGTGCTGGCCGGACTACAGGCAGCTCATTCGCAGGGGGTGATTCATCGCGATCTGAAACCGGACAACATCCTGCTGGAATCCTCAAGTCAGCGAGTTATCCTGACTGACTTCGGACTCATCAAAACCCTGGGGGTAGTCAGGGGACGTACCGCGACAGGCGTCATTGCCGGGGCCGTGGAATATATGGCTCCCGAACAGGCTGGCGGTGACGTGGATCACCGTTGTGATCTTTATGCCGTGGGCGTTTTGCTCTATCGAATGTTCGCCGGCCGTCTGCCATTCGAGGCAGACAGCCCCTCGGAAATCATCTTCCGTCATGTCTATGAACATCCCGATTCGCTCCCGGACCTGGTTCCTGAAGTGCCGCTGCCCCTGTGGTCGGTCATTGCGCGGCTGCTGGCCAAGTCGCCCAACCAGCGATATGCCGATGCCCGGACCGTTCAAATCGACTTGCAGGCGGTTCGCGAGCAACGTGCACTTCCGTCCGGCACCGACCATGTCCCTGTGGAAGATTACTGGAACGCCAGCGGACAGCACCCCGAGGATACTCCGGAAGGTTTAATTGTCACTGCCCCACGGTTTTCGCCGGATGCCGGATTGCCTGCGACGTCGACACTGCGGCCGTGGTGGAGCTGCCTGCAGAAATTTTGGAGGAACTGGCTGTCACCCGGAGATCCGCGCCGGATTTCGGGGATGGAATCGACGCAATCCCTGATTGACGTGGCGGTAGAAGAATACCGGCGTCGCCAGCGGTTGCTGCGTGATCTGATCCGCGAAGGGGGCAGCATTCTGTTGGCTCTGCAGAGCCAACAACAGCGTTCCTGCACTGATCTTGCTGGACTCATTGAGTCTCAGGCGGGCCAGCTGTCGGACATGAGGCTCAAGCTCGTCGAAGTGGATGCTTCACTGGCGCGTCTTCAGGCGCAGCGTGATGTGCTGGCAGCCCGACTCAAAACGGCCAGTGCACGATCGAAAGTCGACGGTCGCAGCCTCAAAAGTACAAATGTCGCCCGCGTGACGATCGTCACGGCCGGAGCATTCCTCCTGGCTCTCGGAACGATCTGCAGACTCTGGTGGTCCTATGAATTGATGAGGAATGAGTTCTTCACGGCCTCGCCTTCATCGGGCTTCGCCACTTCCCAAATTGCACCGCTGGCAGGGCCTGATCCGTTCTCAACCGAATTTCTCAGTGATCCTACCTTGCGCATCCCGTTGTCATCAGCTGATACGGTCCTGCTCGGATTTGCGAAGGACGGTAGCTCACTGAATGTCGTGACCGGCACGGGAATTGTGGAATCCCGTAGTCCTGCCGATGGACAGCTCCTCAGACTCCTGGAATGGTCGCCGGGTGAATCTGCGAGGATCATCACTGATCCACATGGCCGCTTCGTTGCCAGGACGTCTGCTCAATCTGGCAACGGAACAGGGCAAACCATTGATGCCTGTCGCGTGCTCGAGCCCGAATCCCGGATTGCAACCTACGCCATTGCAGACGATGAAGTCCCGTTGTTCCTGAGTGGTGATCGCCCCGCCGTCGTCACCTGGAATCCATCGCGCCGGGAGATACAGATCCGAACTCCGGATGACCAGGAGAATTCACCGAGGATCTGGCAATTGCCCCCAACGGCTGCAACACCTGCTGCGATCAGTCACGACGGCCGGTATCTGGCAATGGCGTCCACAACGGACGAAATCTATCTGTCTGATGCGAACTCATCATCAGGCACCGTGACGCATTTGTTTCCAGCGGCAACGTCGGTGATGCTGGAATTTTCCCCTCGCCAGCCGTGGCTGGCGGTCGTTCCCGCTTCCCGGGATCGCGTCGTTCTCTGGGATCTGGAGACCCGCCAGCCCGATGCAGAACTGGTGGGAAACGATGGAGAGATCCACCAGATTCAGTTTGATCCCGGTGGCCGAAAACTGGCTGTCATCACACGGCGGCAAATCTGCATCTGGGATCTGGATCTCCGGTACGTGCGGATGGTGCTTCCCGTTCAGGATGCTCAGGTGGCGGCCTTTCATCCGGACAGCACGGCGTTGGCGGTCGTCGATCGCCAGGGGGAATTATCGGTCTGGCCAGTGACATTCATCCGGGGAGTGACCAATTTACCAGTCTGGTCGCAACAATTGAACGACACGCGCCGGGCAGCCCTGAATCAGCATCATCCTGCACCTGTGACCTACAATCCCCGGCGTTCCGTGACCGCCGATGGCCGCCTGGCGGTTGTCGTGGTCAGCAGTGACTCAATTGGTATCGAAGACGCAAGAAACAACCGGCAACTCTTTCAGTTTCCGGTGTCGTCATACACGCTTGCCGCGGCTGCTTCTCCTGATGGTCGCTGGGCTGCTACAGCCGGCCGCGATGATGATCCGCTTCGAGCTGACGTGCGGATCTGGAATCTGCGCAGCGCACGGGAGATCTGTTTCTGTAGCGGGCTCCAGGAACGAGTTAGCCTGGTGGCTTTCACTCCGGACAGTCAGTGGCTGGTGGGAGTCAGCGTTTCGCATCTTTACGTGTGGGATGTTGCGACAGGTGAACTCCAGCGCCGCTTTGAATCGAGATTAGCCATTCCGAAAGGAGTGCAGGTTTCCCCGGACAATTCCCACGTGGTCGTCTGGCGAGATGAATCTGCTCCAGCAAAAGCGATTGTAAGTTCCTTTCTCACGGGTGAAACGCTTTGGGAATTTGATCACTGCGCTCCGGGATGGGCATTTGCGCCCCCCGAAGTTTTCAGCGAGCAAACAGCCGGATTCTGGCAGACCGTCTCTTTTGCCGTCTCAGCAGGGAGTCATCCATAATGCGGCATGGATACCGACCGCAGTTGCTCTTCTGGTTGATGATTATGTTCGCAGGCGCTGGCTGCTCATCAAAACCGGCAGCCCCCACTCCCGGTCGATCAGCCTCAACCACTGCCAAGTCCAGCACCGCATCCAACCTGACTTCAGCACCAGATGATCGGGATGAAGGCGGATCGCTTGCGCAACAACTGTGGAGTCTGTATGCGTCCTGGTCCAGTTCCGGCAAATGGGATGTGAAGGAACTACAGGCCGGTTTGCAGCCCCTGAGGAACAAGCTGCCCGAACTCAAGGTGACCACCGGCGACCAGGCTCTTCGGTGGAATTCGCTGGAGTTGCCGGGATTGACGCCCGCTCTTGATGGTACCGAACGGCGATTTGCGGCCTTCCGGTTCCGTTCGCCTCTGAGCCAACCGGCAGACTTGCACTGGGCCTATGCGGTCCCTCAAAACACGGGCAACTGGTACATCGTACCGCTGGACGGACAGATGCGGGGATTTTCATCGTTCCAGCAAGCCTGGAATCTCAAAATCCCCGCTCTGACACTTCCTCCCGGGAATACGGTGATCTTTCAGGAACTGACCGGCGGACAGATTCTTCCTGGTATTGATTACGTGATCTGGTATGTGCCGGGGAAGGGTTCTTCTGACGAATTTCATACGGCCTTGCGTCTGAGTCCCCCGGGAACCCACCAGAGGGGTAGCAGCCGCGAAAATCTGGCACAGATTCTCGGCATCGATTTGCAGGAGCAGACGTTTCCCGACTCACCCGCCGGCCTGAGTCAGGTCTACGATCTGGCCGTGCGCATGATCGCGAAATCCGGGGACAGCCCGGGAACCCTGCATTCCGCCCTGCGGTCCGTGCGGATACAAATTCCGGAAATCAAACTTACTGACGGAGAATCACCCGTCTGGAATACCATCAGTCCTGACGTGGACTTTACATTCCACACTGTGCGATTTACCTGCCCACCGGGACAACCCGCCGATCTGCAGTGGTGCCACACGGTGGAACATGATGCGGTGGAGTGGGGATTTATGCCGCTTTCCGGCTCTGCGCTCGCAATTCCTTACCAGGTATCGAGGAGGTATTTTTTTCAGGTCGATTGCCCCTTGGGCCTGCCCGGTCGCAAGCGAAACCTGACCGTCTTCCAGAACATCCCCGGCGGCCATTTCCTGCCGGGCGAAGAGTATCTGCTCTGGTTTCGACCCCGGCGAGCGTTATTGCCGGATCTGGATCTCGCGTTGCGATTGACCCCGCAAAAGACGCTTCCGGAGAACGCTGACGCGCGGGCCATCGGCAAGCTTATGGGGCTGGATATTCCGGCAATCCCTGCCCCGGATCGCGTGGCCGCCACGCTGGAACGCGTGCAGCAAGTCGTCCGGGATCTGCGCACCGAGAGCGGTGATATCAACCGTTTGCTGGCATTCGCAGCCCCCGCATTGCCCGTCCTGTCGACCAGTGACGCCTCGGCGATCTGGACAAAGATCGACCTGGACACCATCGACGGGACGGCAGTTGCATTTCGCCTGCCCCTGATCGAAGGCCCACAACGGACAGTTCTCGCTGTCGCCGCTCAAAATTCGGCAACTTACTGGGGGTGGATTGATGGCAAAAAGAACATTGTTGAGATGCCTGGAGCAAAAATCCAGCTGAATGTCAAACTGGAGGGGCTGGAACTGCCTGATAAAAATGTATTGCAAGTATCGGAAATGGCTAATTGGGAACCTGACAACGGCGATTCTCCGATCGTCATGTTCTCGCCGCGAACCCGGGAGCCTGTGACTGTATATGTCAGTGCTCGTTCCGAACCGTCAACTTCCACGCAGAGAAGTCCGGATCTTGAAACAGCACTGCGCGTTCTGCGAGTACGCTTTCAAGGATTCGCCGATCCGGGAGGGCTTTTTGCCCGTCATGACGGCAAAGTTCTGGGCGTTGTGTCGCAGCCCGACCAGAATCGCCTGTTGAGTGTCGCGACAGATGGCACATTCCGTATCTGGGATCTATCCCGTCAAACAGAGGTCAGCCGTTTTCACGAACTGGATTCCCCTCCCCGGGTGATGGCGGCTTCTCGCGATGGGCAGCGTTTGGCAGTCCTGTTCGCAGAGCGGGGTCAGATCCGCGTTTTTGACACCAGAAGTGGGCAAGTTTTGTCCGAACTTGCCCTGCCTGTCAGTGACCGGACTCTGCGGCTGGCATTGTCGCCAAATGGACGCTTCCTGCTGGCCGTCTCTCAGCGGGACTGGACCGATCAAACCGACAAGCTGATTCGATGGAATCTTGATCGGCCGGAACGGCTTCCACAGATTCACGCAGAAAACAGCGACGTCCGACTGGTTTTCGGGACCTGGCATCCTGCTGGCGATGCAGTCCTGTTATCCGGGACAACCTCAGACATACCTGCCAACAGTCCGGCAGGGTCGTGGATCGTTGGAGTCATTCGGGTTGTGGATCCGGAGACATGGGAGATCAGGGCGGAAAATCGCGAGATCAATTCCAGCTGGTCGCAAATTGCCCTGTCAAACGATGGCCGACGTCTGGCAACTATTAATCAGTCCGGCCAGATAATGATCTGGAATTATCCCGATCTGAAACTGGTTGGCGCCATTTATTCAACCCAGCTCGCATCTCCTCTGACACTCAATCGTGATGGCAGCCGTCTGCTGGCGCGAACTCCTGATGGACGCTTGATACTCTGGAATGTGGAGAGTGGGCTTCCGATCCAGTCCTGGCCGGCCTCTGCAGAATTTGCGGCAACGATCACGTTTTCGCCCGACGGAAACTCTGTCATTCTTGGAGGGAACGATGGAGGTCTGCGGCAACTTGAGATATCCGAGCCTCCCGTTTCGGCCACCGATGACCTGATTCCTGCGAAGCTTCAGAACTCGCTCGATATGCAGCTGATCCGCGTTGTTGCCGGATCATTCCAGATGGGAACGCCTCCATCACAAGTCTGGCCTGCTGACTCACACGCCTTCGACAACGAGCGCCCCCAGCACACCGTCCGGATCACGCGGTCGTTTTATCTCGGCGCCCACGAAGTGACGGTTGGCCAGTTCCGACGATTTGTGGAGGCGACTGGCTACAAGACGACCGCAGAAACTTCCGGCAGGGGCGGTACACACCTTCTGGCCGACTCTCAATATCGGAACAATCCCACGTTGAACTGGCGAAATCCGGGGTTCCCTCAGTCGGATAATCACCCGGTCGTCCACGTCAGCTGGGATGATGCCGTCGCGTTCTGTCAGTGGTTGAGCGATCTGGAAGGACACACCTATCGACTCCCAAGAGAAGCCGAATGGGAATATGCGTGTCGGGCGGGATCGGCCATGCGTTGGTCAGCCTGCGACACCGTGCTCGGGCTTGAGAAATTCGCCAATGTGGCCGACCTTGAGGCCCGCAAACACTATGGTGGCTACGAACACGCCCTGAACGCTTCCGACGGCTATGTTTTCTCAGCCCCGGTGGGAAGTTTTCTCCCCAATTCCATCGGCCTGTACGACATGCACGGCAACGTCTGGGAGTGGTGCCAGGACTACTGGGACGCCGTCTATTATGCTTACACACCGGACATTGACCCACAGGGCGCCAGAAACGGCAGCGGCCATTGTCAGCGCGGCGGCGGCTTTCTCAACCGTCCGTCGGACAGCCGATCTGCCCATCGTGACATGGGGCCGACCGATCAGGTTCAAAGCAGCCTGGGGTTCCGCGTGCTCCGCGAAATTTCAGAATGATGCTTTGACTTTCGTGTCTGCCGTGCCCTTCGTGTCTTCAGTGGAACCGGATTCCGGGTCTTCAATTTGACGTTGCCCATGGATCAGGCACACAATAGTCAACTGCCACAGGCCACAGCGAACGGCCACAAACCTGACTCGACAGTATCACGGTGCGGAATGTCGTTCCCCCAGACACGACACACGCTCATCCAGCGAATTGTTCTCGACGGATCCGATACGGACTGGCGACAGTTCCTGAAAGACTACTGGGAAGCCGTGTGCCGCTTCGCGCGGTATGCAGGCCGTCTATCAGAATCCGATGCCGAAGATGTGGCATCACAAACGTTTGAGGCAATCCTGCAAGCTCGCCTCCTTGAGCGGTGGACAGAGTCCCGAAGTGCAAAACTCAGAACACTGATTTGCGCTGTTGTTCGCAACATTCTGTCGAACCGGTCTCGAACGGAGCAGGCTCGCACACGGCTTGTTCAATCAAACGCCGATCAACTGACACGCTACTTCGGTGAGAATGGCGATCGGAGCGTCGCCACCACCGATAACGACCTGTTCCATAGAGCATGGGTCGAATCGCTTGTGCATCAGACGATCGAACACTTGCTCGACGAGTACAATGCCTCAGGGCGCGGCGATTATTTTCGGGTGCTTCACGGCCGAATCTGCGAACAGTTGACGATTTCAAAAATTGCCTCGGCTCTGGAGATTTCCCCCTCAGCTGTGGACAACTATTTCCGCCACGCCAGACGCCGGCTCTCCGAAATTCTCAAGGAACTCGTGCATGCTCATCTGCGCCGTTATAGTGCAGCCGACAGCGACGAATTCGAGCGAGAGTGGCAGAGCCTGTTTGAAACACTGAATCGTTGCGGAGGACTGGAAGCTGCGATTCGTCAACTCAACCAGGTCAAGGACGCTTAAATCTCGCGTGTACGGGAGCTATAGCTGCCGCAAGTCGGACCCTGTCGGGAGGCGCACATTTCCAGGGAAGTTAAGTGCGCCACCAAACCACAGTTGGCCCGTCGGAAGTTACAGCAGGCGATCGCTGCCGTGATTTTAGCGAAAGAAATCGCACCGTCTTCAGTCGCCCTCTCGCTGATCGTTGCACGATCAGATTGAAGTCGCTTCACCTGCGATCTCGTGATGTGATCGAGTGCCGGGGTGTGATCAGGCTCTGGACGAACACGGCTTGACAAGGATCAGGACACGCACCTGGGACGACTTCTGCCTTGATCCGTGTCAATTTGTGTTCGTCCGCGGCTAGAATCGCTTTTCATTAGCGCAGACCGTCAGCTGACGATCGACCGTGGCGTTGCAATCTTTCGAGGCAGATTTTCGCTGGCTGTCCGTACGATCGGTGCAAGGGAAAGAAAGGTCAAACAGTGACTCGCATGGCCATTCTGCTGGCAGGCTGCAGCCTGCTGTTGTCGGGTTCCCTGATTCCTGCAGCAGAGAACCAATCCGCGGTTGACCAACCAAAGGTTCCGTGGCCCGGGGCCACTGCGCTGGTGATCGGTCGCGATGACCAGGGCCATCCGGTCACTGCCTGGATGGATCACGATGCGCTCAATTGCATGGCAACAGGCCCGCTGGTCGCTGTGATTGTGGGCTCGACGGCAGCAAATGACTCTGAACGTCAGTCGCTGTCGGTGCTCCGTGATCAGTTTCACCGCCAGATCGATCCGGACACACGTTGCGTCGTTATTCCAGGAGGGGCCGGTCTTGTCTATCCCCCCCAGGGTTCGGCCTATAATACGGACGGACAGCGCACGGCGGCTGCGATCTGGAGGTCTCTGGGATGGCTGGGACCGGACTTCGTCGTGGAATTGACGACTGCGGGGAATTCCGGCCGCACAAAAGAGAAGCCGCTCTGGCAGGCGGTCTCAACGGAACCGGTCGCGCGGATCGGCACTGTCCCGTCGCTGTCTCTGACTGTCGCGAGTCTTCAGCAACCGGACGCTGCGGTTCGCCGGATCCAGACCGCTTTCCGCTGGCAGACCGTTGTGGGAGAGGCCCCGCCATTTTCGCCGCTGCGGGCAGAACTGCGCCGCCGGCATGAACGGACTGCCGGGCAATGTGCGGATCAACTGGCCAAGGTCTACGGCCACGAGTTAAAGACAGTGATGTATCAACCTGCCCTGGCGATCATGGCCCGGTTGGAACGAGCTTCCCGGACTGGCGACGCCAGCGTGGAACCCGATGTGCGGAAAATCCTGGAGCCCTGGCTGGCGAAAGCCGATGCGGGATCGACGATCGACAAAAAGTCTGTGAATGGCAGTGTGAATGCGGGCCACCTGATCTTCGCGGCATGGGCAGACCGGACTGGCGATCCCCGGGCAGTGAAACTGGTGCAACAGGTGGCGGATCTGGCATTCACCGCAGACGGCCAGCCGCTGGCAGCGATGCCCGCCCATCAGGAAATGAGCGACGCCGTCTTTATGGCCTGTCCGATTCTTACCGCGGCGGGTCGTCTGACCGGTGACGGCAAATATCTCGACATGGCCCGGCGGCAGTTGCAGTTCATGCACAAGCTCTGCCTGCGCCAGGATGGTCTGTATCGCCATTCTCCGCTGTGTGAGGCTGCCTGGGGCCGCGGCAACGGGTTTCCCATGCTGGGACTGGCCCTGTCGCTGACAGATCTGGACCTGATCGCCCGGGACAGTGCCAGCAGCGCTGCCCTGAAAACGCAGGCGGCGGAACTCCAGCGCGAGTTCCGGGATCACCTGCAACGACATGCTGCGGCATTACTGAAGCATCAGGATGCTACCGGTATGTGGCGACAGGTGATCGATGAACCGGGTGCGTATCGCGAAATGACAGCCACCTGCATGATTGGCTTTGCGCTGCAGCGGGGCGTGCAGAGGGGCTGGCTGGATCGCACGACGTTCCAGTCAGCTGCCGACCGTGCCTGGACGGCCGTGTCGCAGCGTATCTCCGCCGATGGGGTATTGTTCGACGTCTGCACAGGGACAGGCAAACAAAAGACGCTGGAAGACTACTTCAATCGCACGGCGATTCTGGACCGCGACGAGCGCGGGGGAGCGATGGCGCTGCTGTTCGCTGTGGAACGTGCCGGGCATTAATGTGCTGAGCACTAAAGTTTGGCATGTGCCACAGGCGTAACGCCGCATATTCCATTTTCGGGCCGCATGTTCCCCTGGAATTCAGGACGGATTTCCGGTCGACGTAGCCAGGTCGTGGTCCACCATCATCCGGACGAGTTCCTCGAATCTGGTCTGCGGCGACCAGCCCAGTTCCCGCTTCGCCTTTGCGGCGTCACCCAGCAGCAACTGGACTTCTGCCGGTCGATAGAATGCGGGATCAACGACGACGTGATCGTTGTAGTCCAGGCCGACGTGGGAGAAGGCCAGCTCGCAGAATTCGCGCACGGTGTGGGTCTCGCCGGTGGCGATCACGAAGTCGTCCGGTGCCGGCTGCTGCAGCATCAGACGCATGGCCTGCACGTAATCGTACGCATAACCCCAGTCGCGTTTTGCATCCAGATTCCCCAGCGGCAACTGCTTGAGCCGGCCGAGTTTGATCTGGGCCACGTGCCAGGAAATCTTGCGGGTCACGAATTCAAATCCGCGCCGCGGCGACTCGTGATTGAACAGGATGCCCGAGCACACGAACAGGTCGTAGGCTTCGCGGTAATTGCGGGACAGGTCGAAGCCGGTGACCTTGGAGATCCCGTACGGAGAGCGGGGATGAAACGGCGTGCGTTCGGTCTGCGGCGTTTCCGCGACCTTGCCGAACATTTCGCTGGAGCCCGCGAAATAAAACCGACATTCCGGCGCTGCCTGGCGCATCGATTCGAGCAGGTAATGCGTGCCGTCGATGTTTGAGCGGAACGTGGAGAACGAATCCTCAAAGGAATAGGACACGAAACTCTGGGCCGCCAGGTGATACAACTCGTGCGGCTGGACCGACTGGACGATGCTGTACAGGCTCGCGAAACTTTCCAGGCTGCCAGCGTGCAGGTGCAGCCGATCCCGGAAGGCGGTGATGCGCGACAGCCGGTGGCTCGGGTCTTCCAGCGCCACGCGCCGCACGAGTCCGTGGACCTCGTAGCCCAGGTCCAGCAGATGTTCGGCCAGATACGAGCCGTCCTGACCAGTGATTCCCGTGATGAGGGCGCGTCGCGTTGCCGTCACTCGATGTCTTCCTGTCCACAAAGTCTGATCATTGTCTGATCACAAAAGTCTGATCAACCAGGTCTGTCGCGCAGTTCCTATGGCTCCGGCGATTCCTGAACGGCATTCGCCACCGTCTTTGCCACCGTGCCAACGGGGTTTGCGACTGCGTCCGGACCGGATTCTGCGCCAGCCGGCATGCCAGCGTCAATTCCGACAGCAAATCTCCTGCGGAACCATGGCCAGAAAAGACGGCCCTGCGCGGGCCGCTCTCACCAGGCGAACGGTTGCTTTCGTTCCCGTGCCGGGTAGCTTCCTGATCAAGGCGCTGCCGGTGGATGGCTTGCTCCCGACCGCCATTTTACGTTCCCAGCCTTGCCACTGGGGAGCAGTCTTGGCAGTGTAAGGAAGTCGTCAGTCGCCTCGCGGAGCATCGAACCCTGACCCGGCGCCATTCAGGGACGGAAACTGGTCGGTACACGGAAGGAGAGGACATGCACTTTGCGGCAGCCGGTTCGCAGGAGCCAGACCTTGCCACGGCGATTTCTGCGGCCGCCCGCACCCTGATCCCGAATCTGGGAGGGAACGCGGTCGATCTGACCGTGGCATTTGTGAGTCATCACCACCAGCAGCAGTTTTCTCAGGTGGCTGCGAGGATTCAGGCGGAACTTCCCAGTCGCGTCCTGCTGGGAGTGACCGCGGAAACCGTGATCTGTGGAGACCGGGAATGGGAAACCGGTCCGGCCATCGCGCTCTGGTCAGCCTCGTTGCCGGAGTACGAACTGCGCCCCTTCCAGGTCGCGTTTGAATCCACGCCCGATGGCGTCATCAGCACCGGAATTCCCGATGACCTTGCCGACGACGCGTCGCGCACACGGGGCATCCTGACGCTTGGCGAGCCCTATTCCTCGGCTCCACACGCCCTGATCGAGCGATTTGCCGACGACTGCCCGGGTGTGCCGGTTGTCGGCGGGATGGCCAGTGGTGCCAGCGGGCCCAATGAGAATCGCCTGTTCTTCAAGGATGCTGAGGTCATGGAAGGTGCCATCGGCGTGGCCCTGCTGGATGGTCCGCCGCTGCGAACCATGGTTTCACAGGGTTGCCGACCGATCGGCGAACCGTTCGTGGTCACCAAGGCCGAGAAGAACATTATTCTGGAACTGGGAGGGCTGCCCTCACTGGCCAGGATTCAGGAAGTCTATCAGGCGACGCCGGCGACCGATCGCAAGTTGCTGGAAAACGGCTTGCTGGTGGGAGTGGCGATGACGGAGCTGCGCGACTCCTTCCGGCAAGGCGATTTCCTGGTCGCCAATGTGCTGGGAGCCGATCGCGGCAGTGGAGCCATCGCCGCCGGCCTGCCGGTCAGAATCGGCCAGACGGTTCAATTCCATATTCGCGATGCGGAATCGGCCGATCAGGATCTGGCGATGATGCTGCAACAAGTGCGATGCCCTGGAGAAGCCCGGCCGGCAGCGGGCCTGCTGTTCAGCTGCAATGGCCGCGGCAGCCGCATGTTCCCGGGTTTGCATCATGATGCCGTCGCAATCCAGAAGGAACTGGGGCCACTGCCACTGGCGGGGATGTTTGCTGCCGGCGAAATCGGTCCGATCGGGAAGCACACTTACCTGCATGGCTACACCGCCAGTGCCCTGTTCTTTCCCGGGTGAGTGAAATACCTTGCCAGAAAGTCTTCCGGAATATGCTGACAATGACTCTCGAAAGCGTCTGCTACAGTGCCCCGTAAAACTTCTCCAGTTTCGCTGACCCGCTCGCTCCCTCCAGCACGACCGGAACGGTGAGCGAAGGGCATTGAGTTCACCGCCCGGGATGTCGACTGTAGACCAGACGGGATCTGAGTTCAGCCAGTCGCAGTCGAAACGATCACTTCAGACACTGCCAGCCTTTGCCCGACCGGCGTGTCTCATGTAACTGACAGGCAGCCTGCTCCTTCCAGACAACGGGAGCAGTCCAGGGTGCTGCCGAATCTGGCGGTAATGATCCCCCGGCTGTTGAGGATGGCAGCCCCCGAAACGGTGTGACAGGGATGGCAATGATGATCAACCGGGGACGACTCGCGGTCGCAATCTGTTTGCTGGCGATGCCGGCCGTCGCCGCAGCGGACGGCATCCATCTGAATGGTCTGTCCCCCCGTGCTCTGGGACGCGGCGGCACCAACATCGCCCATGCCGATAACGGCGCGGTGCTGTTCGACAATCCCGCCGGCGCGGTCTTTGTTCCGGGAGACGGCCTGTTCGACGTCGGCGGCAACCTGTTGCTGATGGACTTTCGCTATTCCGATCCGATGAACTCCGGCGTCTCCGACTTCGGACTTTCGCCGCTGCCATCCTTTGGGCTGGTGCAGAAGTCAGAAGACGGAAATTTCGCCTATGGCCTGGGCGTCTATGCACCGGCCGGCTTTTCCCAGACCTACGAGATGCAGGGACAGTTCCCGTTCGGTGGCGACCAGACCTACAAGTCGTTCGGAGCCCTCGTCAAAATCCTGCCCGGAGTTGCCTGGAAAGCGACAGACCGGTTGTCTCTCGGCGCGACGTTCGGACTGGGCATCAGCCACACCGAACTGGAAGGGCCGTATACACTCCAGAACGCAGGACTGCTCACCGGACTGCCAACGCGTATCGACTTGCAGGGCACCGGAGTGACTCCGGTGTTCTCGTTTGGAATGATGTACCAGCTCACGGACGTGACCACGTTCGGCGTCACCTATCAAAGCGAAAGCCGCTTCGGGATGGATGGCAATGCGGTCGCCCAGGTGCCACTGCTGGGAACGGCCCATTATGACGCTGACATTCGTATCACCTGGCCGGAAACCCTCGGCTTCGGTCTGCGGCACGAAGTCAATGCCACGAATGTGGCCTCGATCGATCTGGTCTGGTTCAACTGGTCACAGGCATTCGATGACATCGGCATCACCCTGAAGGATGCCGATCGGGTGCTGTTCCCGGACATCCATGAGACGTTGCCCCTGGGCTGGAAAGACACACTGTCGGTCAAGCTGGGGTGGGAACATACGCTGGAAAACGATCATATTGTGCGTGCCGGCTACGTCTATCATCGCAACCCGATTCCCAATGCCACGCTTACGCCCTATATTCAGGCCATCTTCGAGCACTCGTTCTCACTCGGTTATGGCTTCCAGTGGCGAAAATGGGAACTGGACACCTCCTACATGTTCCTGATGTCTCCGAAGCTGCACGTGGGCACCAGCAGCATTGCCGGTGGCGACTTCGATAACAGCACTCACCAGGCTTTCATCCACGCTCTCGGCCTCTCCGCCATCCGCCGTTTCTGACCTTTCCACCTGCGTTCACAATCGCTCCTCAACCCGCGCAGCCACCGCTCGCGGTTTCGCGATCCTTCCCCGGACCAATCCCTGACCCGCTGAACGTGCGTCGCTCCTCCGTGATGAGTATAGTTGAGCCACAGTTCTCTGCATCTCAACTCACCTGCATCACGGAACCGGCAACATGCGGATTGCGACCAGACTTCTGTCTGTCATTACGGCTTTTGCCCTGTGCGGACCTGCCTGTCTTCCAGCAGCTGATGTCCAGCCCGTGCGGATGGGCAGCGGTCTCATGACCTTCGACACCGTGCCTGGCTGGGGTCTCGGCGAGGATGGCAAGTCCGTGCTGGGGCCGACTCACGGCGGCGTGGTGATCGACAAGGCCGAGAACATTTACACCAGCGCCCAACTCGGGATCTTCGTCTTCTCGCCTGACGGCAAGGTCGTGCGCCGCTTCCTCGGGGACGACTACACCAACATCCATGACCTCGAAATCCGCCAGGAGGGCGATGCCGAGTTTCTGTACGGCGCTCGCAACGTCGCCGGGGAAGGGATCAAGATCCACGCGGAAACCGGCGACGTGATGCTCAGGCTCAGGTTCCCGGAAGAGTCGGACCTGATGCTGAAAAAGTTCAGCCCGACTGCGATCACGGTCGCTCCCAACGGCGACATCATTCTGTCTGACGGCTATGCCAGCAATCACATCTTCAAGTTCGACCAGACCGGCAAGTATCTGAAGCACTTCGGCACCAAAGGCAACGGCCTGAAGGAATTCAACACCGCCCACGGGATGACGCTCGATACGCGCTACGATCCGCCACGGTTGCTGATCTGCGACCGCAATCACACTCCGAAAGGTCGCCTGGTGCACTACGACCTGGACGGCAATTACATTGAAGAAGTCGTCACCGGCCTGGGGATGCCCACCTCTGTCGCGATTCAGGGCGACTACGTTTCCGTGCCCGATCTGCAAGGCAGGCTGGTCATCCTCGACAAGAGCAACACCATCATCGCCGTGCTGGGCTGCAACCCCGATCCCGGCAAACGCGGCAATTTCAAGGTGCCGCAATCCGAATGGATCGAAGGCATTTTCAGCGGCACGCACGGTTCGTACTGGGACGCCCACGGCAACCTCTACATCCAGGACTGGAACATGTCCGGCCGCCTGATGAAACTGGTCCGCGTGAAGATCCAGTAAACTGCTGGCGCAAAGGGAGCCGTTCACCAGGCTGGAGCGCAAGAGTTCCGGCCTGCTGGAGCGTAGTGTCTGCGGAGAGTACCGGCAAAGGCACCCCGTCTACGGACCAGAAAACTCAAGGCTCCATCGGTGGGCTGTGCAGAATAGTTATCGTCACGAAACGCAGCAGAAGGTGCCGCCAGGATGCTTCGGTGTCCGTCTCAAAGCAGTGGCAGTCTCACTCCGGGAACAGCCTTAGAAACTGCGGATCAGACGGATTCCGAATTCCGGGAGTGTTGAGTCCGGGCTGAAGTTGACTCCCAGGCCCGATTGCAGCATCCAGTGATCGGTGATTTCCCAGTGAACCTGCGGGGTTAGCAGCAGCGCGCCTTCACCGTCCAGGGCTTGCGACCAGTTGGATTCCAGGCCGAAGGTGGTATGGGGGTTCCAGTCGTAGAACAGGTTCAGGTTCAACAGCCGCTCGGTTCGCTCGCGCGTCTCATCAGAGCCGATTTCGGTGCGGACACCGACCATGCCCAGCACGCTCCAGCGTTCATCAATTCGAATTCCGGCGAGATAGAGCAAGGTTGGAGACCAGTGACCGCTGGCTTTATCGTAAAGCAGCAGTCCCTGAGCGCCATGAATGAACCGCTCATCAAACGCAGTTCCAAACGTGTATTGAATCCCGGCCTTGTACGCGGCCAGAGTGGCATCTTCAAACGGAAACTCGAATTCAATCGCCAGTCCATCCCGGATGGCGAATTCAATCTCTGGTGCCCATTCCGGCCGGGGCCGCTCTCCTGGTTCGAGGCCAATCGGATCAGGGACATCCGGCAAGCGCGCCTGGCGATTCAGCGGAATCAGGGCCAGGGTATTGATTTCCAGTTCGCCGCGTTTGGCTCCCAGCGGTCGTACCAGGTCGAAGACCAGCGGTTCCGGAATTCGGGGCG
>VFQN01001949.1_pt1 | contig 33142 bp, 46 predicted proteins | sample 3512371 | NCBI WGS metagenome assembly VFQN01 (sample SAMN10412370, study PRJNA504923) | tailings metagenome | isolation source: Replicate 2 from Balatoc abandoned mine | place: Philippines: Itogon, Benguet | collected 2017-08-28 | reverse complement strand
AGGGCAACACACACAAAGCAGCACGCTGGGGGCACACATGCAGCCTGAGGCTCCCCAGGGCTCAGCCACCCGAGTCCAACACCGTACCAACTTGAGGTCTGGATGCATGAGGTCTGGATGCATGAGCGAGCCGTATCGCAGTTGGCGTACGGTGAACAGCGTTCCTATCTTCATCGGATGGTTCGAAGCATGCGCATTTTGGGCTGATATTCTCCGAAAGTCACTGGGGCCCCTATCCGAAAGACACGGGCCCGTGAGGGGGGGCCGTTCGGGGGAAACGGGGGGTTTGGCCGTTTGGGGGGGGCGGAGCCCCCCCAAAAGCAAAAATTTGGACCCCCCATCCGAAAGTTGGGTCCCCTGGAGGCACCTGTTTCGACGCGCCATCCGAAAGCCCCCACGGAAGATCGGAACACTGACGGTGAAGTCCTCCGGGGTCCCCGGTCCACCGGACTCGTCCTGCTTTGCCGAAACAAAAGTCAAAAGGAGCAGGAAGGAGGTATCAGCGAGAACAAGTACTACTGTACTGTAACACCACACCGAACGCGTCGGCGGGGTCGGTCGGTCGGCACACGTGCGGGCCATGGCCCATGTGACGACGCTCTGCTCTTCCTGGCTCGCCTGCAGCACTAGCATTTAGCAGTTGAGAGCCTTGGAGTGCACGCCATGCAGTGCTGCCCAGGATTTGAAATCCAAAGCAGGACCAGACATGAACCAAAGCAGGACCAGACCACCTGGGCAAGACAAGAAGGGACCACTGCCAACCCCGTACTACCACAGCGCGGTGAGTACAACCTCAGTCTGGTACTGGGTGTATCGGCTATTGGCATGCTGCCCCGAGCCTGGACGGAGGACAGCCGCACGGGTGCATGGTCCACCTTACCGCGCATGGGAGTCGCACGTGCCTTCACCAGACCCACTAGCACAGGTGCGAGCCTGGCCTGCAAAGCCCGACCGGGTCGTTAAACTGACCGCTTGCCAGCATCTTTACCGCCCAGAGTTGCGGAGCATGAATGCCCTTGCAAGTGCTGGTAGCAGGGTTTGGCAGAGAGGGGCGCGTTCAGTTGGCTCCTGGGCGCGTTGCCGTGCTCCACTCACGGCGAGGCATGGTGTGACAGCGGATGTCCCCTCGGCATGAAGGACCTCACGAGAGGCACCTCTTCCCACCCTCTGGAACGCGCTTTTCCTGAAAACTGACAACTCGTCTTCTGGTTCTCTAAAAGGTTGAAAACGCTAGCATACTGGGGTCCGCTATTCGCGCGCATAAGTTGAGATCTCTGCGTCCCCGACCATAAACTCAGTGCCTTTACCACTGTCCTCATCATTACTGCTACATTTTGCTGAAAAGTCACTGATCTAGGAGAGCACAAGGCGTACAATGAGCGCCAAGGCGTTGGACTTCCTAGAGGGGCTGCAAACAGACTTCCCAGACCTCGCAGAGGATGTACAGGAGCTTGCGAATCTATATCAAAGGAAGCTATGGCACCAGCTGACCCTGAAGCTGGAAGCCTGCTTCCACAGCTCGGCGTTCAACCGGGGCGACATTCCTGTTCGGCTGTTCCAGCAGTTCGTTATTGACTTCGCCCCCAAGATCAACCACCTAAAGCTGGCACAGTTCGCTGTGCATGCGTGCAAATTCCAGCCCAACCCGGCTGCTGCCGTGGACATGCTCACAGCGGTCATAGCCCGGCTGGAGGAGCTCAAGCAGCCGCGCGTGACGGAGGCGGTGCTCTTCCTGCGCATGCACGTAGCGCAGCACAAGCTGGAGACCGGGAGCGTGGCGGAGTGCAAAACCATCACGGAGGCCGTCACCGAGCAGCTCGCCACGCTGTCGGACGTCGACCCCTCCGTCTCCGCGGCCATCTACTACGTCACCTCCCTCTACCACAAGTCCCAGCAAGCCTACGCCGACTTCTACCGCTCCACGCTCATGTACCTGTCCTACGTCTCCTCCGACTCGCTACAGCCCGACTTCAAGCTGCGCCTGGCGGTGGACGTGTCCCTGGCCGCGCTGCTGGGCGAGCACCTGTACAGCTTCGGGCAGCTGCTGCAGCACCCCATCATCAACGCGCTGGACGGCACGCCCTCGCAGTGGCTGCACGAGCTGGTGCGCTGCTTCAACAACGGCGACATGCACGCCTACGACGAGCTGTGCGTCAAGTACGCGGCGCAGCTCAACGCGCAGCCTGCGCTGGTGGCGCACGAGCGGCGCCTGCGCGAGAAGATCACGCTCATGTGCCTGCTGGAGCTCATCTCGTCCACGCCGGCGGAGGAGCGGCGCATCGCGCTGCAGCGCATCGCGGAGCGCACCAAGCTGGACGTGGACGGCGTGGAGTTCCTGCTCATGAAGGTGGGCATGGGCGTGTGTATTAACAAGCATGGGTGTGTCGACAGGCAGGCAGCCAAGGCACGTGTATTGTTATTAGCAGCCAGCTGGTGCGTGCGTGTTGCAATGGGCGGGCGGAGATGTGGGTCGGTTGTTGGGGCACAAGTAGGCGGGGTGAGGGGCGGCTTTGTGCAAGGGCCAGGCTTGTGCGGGGCTGGCCCACTGGAAGGGGGCAGGTGGTCTCGGTGGTCTCGGTGCCCTTCTTCCCACCTGCACGCTTACCCCCCTGTCACCTGGCTTCCCCAGGCGCTGTCGCTGCACCTGATCGAGGGCGTCATCGACGGCGTGTCGGGGCACGTGGACGTGACGTGGGTTACGCCGCGCATCCTCACGCGCGACCAGCTGGCGGGGCTCAAGGCGCGGCTGGACGGCTGGGTGGGGCGCGTGGCGGGCGTGGCGGGCGCGCTGGAGGACGAGAGCGTGGGCATGATGCTGGCCGTGGACGGCGTGGCGGCGTGAGGGGATACGGCACACGTGGAACGGGAGGAGCCGTGTGAGGCCATCTGCGGGCGTGGCTGCTTGAGGGGCGGGGGGTACGCGTAAAACGCGAGAAACCGTGGGGCTGGGGGGGGGAGGGGAAGGGGGGGAAAGGGGGAAGGGGGGACCCGGGGCTGCGCGTCGGTGGCTGGGCGTTGAGGACGCCGTTGGAAGGCAGCGAGTGGTGATGAGGATGGCGCAGCGCCGGAGGGCCCCGAGGGGTGGGAGTGGAGGGGAGGGGGGATGGGAGGAGCCGCCAAATAGCGCCGGGGGTTGTATAAGCTGGTGCGTAGTCGAATTGTGCGTCTGGAGGTGCGGTGGGACGGTGTGACGCGGGCGAGTTGGCCGGTTGACCGAGGAAAACTGCATGCAGGCGTTGGAAGGGAGGTTTCTGGAAGGTGGGGAGTGGGAACGGAATCACGAGCGTGGTGTAGGGCAGGGGAAGGGAGGGCTGTGGCATGATGTGGGGAGGACAAGGTGGGGCTGCGGCAGACGGCGCGTGGCGCGTGGCGTGGCGGTTGATTGTGGTGGGGTATGGCCATGTCGGGTGCTTCCTCATGGTGGGCATGATGTTGGTCAAAGCCTTGACGGCGTTGTCACGAAACTCAGCTGGGGTGCGGAGCATTATTCCAGTCCCAAGCTGCGCTCTTCCATTGCGGTGCACAGCACGGCACACGATCGGCCTGGACCTCGCTGCTTGTAACCACATCCCCGGGGCGTGCGCAAAGGCCAAAGCAACTAGGTTCGCGTCATTTAAGCTTGTTGTGACGGCTAGTGGTGGCACTACATTGACCACCGGGGTCGCCCACGGGGGTCGCCGCTGTTCAGTGGCGGTCTACGGGCTGCCGTACGCCTTGGCTCCTTGAACGGTGTTGGCGCCATGCTGTGTTTACACTGGCTGGTACCTGCAGCAGGATAATAATTCCTGGTAGGTGTGGTCGGGACCAGTAAGGAACGTGTGGCCACACCAACCGGAATGTAACATAAAATGCCAAAAAGCAGCAGCCCTCCCCAGCGCCTAGGTCTGCCCCAGTTCAATACGGTAGTTACCGGTACGGCATCATAGCTGTCGTGTGATAGCCCCTGATGGCCAGCGGCATGGGGACGGCTCGTGTACTCATGTCAGCCCAGATGTGATCTGGGTCAGGCATACCGTATGGGCCTGCACCAGCAGTACACTGTACACATCCTCCGGGGCCCTTTACTCGTACGGCATCGGGCAAACCGGGCACAGCCGCTAATAGCCAGCGACACAGCCAGGGCCTCTGCAGTGTTCCGGCCTTGTTTGACGTAAAATTCTGAGCGTTCATAGTTTCGGAGCCTCGTGGTCTGAAAATCCTGAAACCAGTGCCCTTTCCAGGATTTCTGGGCAACTCCTGGGTTCAAAGCCTCCGGAAAATCCTGATTCGCGCAGAATTTTGCCCTTTAAAATCCTAACAGGCGGCCTAAACGGCCGCCAGAATAAAAATAATTCTGAAGACCGGGACATTGCGGCCTGCACACAGCCTAGGCCAGCTCAAGCACCGCACCAGCCACCTCTTCTCAACACTCTCTGGCTCTCTAGCTCGCTCAAGAGACGAGGCACGCAGGCACCAGCAGGGCAGCACACTCGAGCGAAGCCACCCGCACAACCTTGCCATTGCCGCCTCGTGATCAGTCCACATGCTTGTGCCCTCCCATGCAGTGTCGCAAGCAGCTCGCCGCAGTTGCACAAAGTATGGCATTTCATCATTAGCCAATCTGGACGGCGTTTTGTTATTGATTCATAGCAATTCCCTCAGCCACATGGAGGCATGCGAACTTGCACCAGGCGTGCTGGCTGCTGCTGCGCAACACGCGCCTTGCGATGACGGCCACCTCCGCCATCGCCACGCCCATGTCCACACAAGCGCAATGCGTGCATTTTAGACCAGGACACAAAGAATGTACGGCGACCTCAGCGCCGCTCCAGCCCACCATAAGCGGCTACTGCCTCTCCGTTCTCACGGCCTATTGCGTGGGACCCGTCTTTGGCCCGTGAGCGCTTCCACAGCGCACCTGTGAAACGGTGGCGAGGTGTCGCTGCACGCAACGCTGCACCCACGCCTGCCATCTTTGCAAAGCCTGGCGTAATGCTTATAAAGATCCAACACCCAAGGCCCTGTCACAGCAACGCGCAAAGATCGTAGACCCTGGACACAAGCCCTACCTAAGCAAGACGAAATAAACACATGGGCCAACAACGGCTGCGCATGCTTCGGCTGCCATGCCTACCTGCATCCCGCCTGCCTACCTGCATCACCGCCAACCGACTCACCGTCCGATGAATACCACAGCCGTCGCAACGGACTCCCCTCCCACCTACCCACTACCACCACACCCGCCTGCGGCCTCTGATCACGGCTTGTACATAGCAAGTGCTCGCACGAACCCTTATGCAACAATCCACCCCAACACCAGCCAGCCGCACCCATCCCAAGCGCACGGAATGCGGTCCACTTCTGCCCTACAGCAGCCCATCCTGCGCTCACACTACCTTGCACCTCACTCCCGCCCCTCCGCTCCCCCGGCCCCGTACCCCTCAACCTCCTCCCCCATCGCGGGCCCCGACAGCGTGCACTGCGCCAGTCGGTGTGCCGAACCCACCCCCGGCATGCTCCTCAGGTGGTCCAACAGCCCCCCACTCCCCGGGCCCCCCTCCACCAACCCATCCAACGCATGCCCGCCAAACTGCCCCGCGCTGAACCCCCGCGGCCGCACCGCCACCCCTCCCCCGCTCACACTCCGCCTCGGAAGGTATACATGCGGGCCGCCCGCTCCCCCCACCCCACCCACGCCGGTGCTGCTGCTGCTGCGCGCCCCCCTGCCGCCCGCACCACCCCTCAGCGGCGACCCCCCGGCTCCCCCGCCCAGCCTCGTGACACCCACAGGTCCAGCCATGGCCGGCAACGGTCCACTGCTAACACCCCGCGCCCGCCCCTCGCTGCCCATCCTAGCTACCCCACCCATCGGCGCCCCCACCACGTGCGGCAGCACATCGCTCGCGCTGCCCTCCCCCAGCACTACGCTATCCCCCTGCTGCGCGCTGCCGTACGCCCCGCTCGACCCACTACTGCTCACGCTCGCCGGCGACCGGCCCAGCACGCCCAGCCGCCTCGCCAGGTCGACCACGTCATGATCCGTACGGCGCTCGCTCGCCTCCTCACTGTACGGTGCCGTACCCGCCCCCTGCTCCGGCTCTCCGCTGTCCGCTCTCCCCTCCCCGTCCTCCACCCCCTCCTGAGGCCCGCTTAGGTGCGCCCCACCCGGCGCCGGCAGCCCCAAGCTGAACCCCGTACCGCCGCCCGCAGCCGCCGCCCCGCTGCCCAGCCCTGACGGGGACGGCAGGCCCATGGCCCCCTGCACCCCGAACGACAGCGTCGCGCCCCCTGGCGCCCCCGCCCCCTGCAGCCCCACGCTTCCCAGCGACGCCATGCGGGATGATCCAGCCGCACTGCCGTTACCGTTGGAACCGTTAGAGCCGTTGCCCGCGGCGGCGCTGCTGCCCAGGCGGCCGCGGCTGCTGAGCGCCACCGCGCTGCCGCTGCCCAAGCGGGTGTGGCCCGCACTCGAGCCCCCGGCCCTCAACAGGGAGGGGTCCACGTCCACCATGTCCGCGGCGGTGGCCAGGCACACGTCGGTCATGTGGCCGGTGCTGCCGGCGCGGCAGGGGGCACCCGCCCCCGCCCCCGACCCCCGCGCCTCTCGTAGCAATTCCTGCGCCTCCCCGGCGCCGTCTCCGCCGTCGTCCACCGCTGCGACAGACTCCGCTGCTGCAGCCGATGGGGGCCGTATCACCGACGCGCCGGGGGCGTCGCCGTCCGCTGCTGCCCCTCCTGCAGCAACGCCCCTCGCCCCAAGCCACCCCGCGACGGCCCCGTGCCTTGCCTGGGGCATCGCGTTGGGGGTGGACTGCGTCCGAAGGGACAGCAAGTGCATCTCGTCGTGGTCGTGGTCGGCCTCCGCCGCCTCGGAGCCGTCGGCCGCAGCGCCGCCGTCAGCGGCTGCGGCGGCCGGCTGCTGCTCCGCCCTCAGCGCCGCCGCCGCCGCTCCTCGCCATCGCCCCGACAGCCGCGACGCCGCCAGCTGCAGGAGCAGGGGAGAGCCCCCGCCGGCGCGCGCCGGCGCGTTGGACAGCGACCGGCGGCGGTCCAGCCCCGAACCCGAACTGCTGTGCGTCCGTACAAGGGGCGCGCCCGTGCTCGCACCCCCCGCCGCCGCAGCAGGACCACCGCCGCCAGGGGGCGCATACCCCATGTCGGTTGGCCCCCGGGGCCGTACGTTTGCTCCCAGGGAGGCGGGCCCTGGGCTGTTGGGGTGCGCGTGGCGGCCTAGGGACGACGGCCGTCGTAGCGCTCTACTGCCGACGGGGGAGTTGGGGCGACCGATCCCTGGGCCCATCTCGGAGGCGTGGTGCCCACTGCGGAATGGGGAGTGCTGCTGGTGGCGTTGCGCGGCGGCTAGCGCGTTGTGGGCAGAGATGGTGGTGGGGGAGGCGGCGGCGGAGGCGTGGGGCGGGTGCTGGAGGTGGGGCGGGGGGTGCGGGTGGGGCTGGGGAGGAGGGTCGTTGACCACCAGCGAGCGGACCTCCAGGGCGGAGCCGGGAGCCACCTGCATCAGCGCCTGGGGGCGGCAGCACGGGTGGGAAAAGGGACGATCGGGTGTGACATCGATGCACGTGTACCCACAGTCTGTGGGGTCTGGTGGCGGGCAAAAGGGGTTGAAGAGATGGCCCGATGGGCCCACTCTCCGCCACACCCTTCCCCTCCCCGTTTTCGATTAGGTGTAACGACCCCAGCTCAAGCACGCTTTCCTTACCCTGCCTTACGAAGCACTGCCGCACACTATGCACCTCGTCCGGGCAATCACCCGCCTCTGCTGCCGTGTGCGGCAACCCACATCCGCCCCAACCCAGCATCCCTGCCCCCCACCCCATTTTGTGCAGCGCCACCACCAGCGCCCCTGCATCCCGTCCTTGCGCCAACACCCCACAGGCCCCATACCCTTCATTGCATCGCGTCCAACAACCCACACCCGCCCCCGCCACACTTTGCGGCTCCGCGGTTAACCCACCCCACCTTGCGCAGCGCCATCACCAGCGCCCCAACCACCCCTTCCACCCCACTCCTTGCGCCCCTACCCCACAGGCCCCATACCCTTTCTTGCATCGCATTCAAGAACCCCGCCCCCGCCCCCGGCCCACCTTGTGCAGCGCCACCACCAGCGCCCCCGCTGTGGGCCTCCGCCGGGGGTCCTGCGCCCAGCAGGCGTGCGCTAAGCCACGGTAGTGGTCGGGCGTGTTGGGCGGGAACTGCGGCCGCAGGCCCCGGCTGGTGTACGAGTGCACACGTGCCGCGGAGAGGCCCGCCAGCGCTGGGATACCCACCAGCACCTCCCACATCAGCATGCCGAAGCTGCGGGAAGAGCAAGGAAGAGGGCGAGCCGGACGTGCGGGTGAACACACAGGGCAGAGGCGCTTGCAGCCGGCAAGATACGCCTGCGGGTTTGAATGGATACGTAGCGGCCAGCGTTGCCGCGCTAGCATCGCGTATTGACCTAAAGGCCTGAGACGGTGCGGGTAAAGCTGCAGCTGCACTACCATTGTACGACAGCCGTACACAGCCGCCCCGGCACCCGGCCCCACCTGTACATGTCCACGGACGCGTCCAGCACGTTGCCCGGCAGGAAGGCCTCGGGCGCCAGGTGCGAGGGCGTGCCCAGCACGTGGCCCGACAGGAAGCCCAGCCGGCCGTCGCTGCCGCCGCCCACCCCTCCCCCTACACCCCCTCCCCCTGCGCCTCCGCCTCCGCCTGCCATTGGGATCCCGGTGCTGTTGCTCCACCGGTGCTGCTGCTGCTGCTGGCTCACACCCACACCTGCAGCAGCAGCAGCAGCAGCTCCCACGCCCGAGGCAGGCATAGGGGTGCCTAGGGTGCTCGAGGGCTGGGAGCGCAGGATGCCAGGGTGGGCGGAGGTGGCGGGCGGGGGGTGCGAGTGCGGGCCTGGGGCGGAGGTGGAAGCGGGGTCGGCGGGCGGGGGCGAGGGGGCCAGGTCCCGGAGCAGCTGCACGCAGCCGAAGTCGGACAGCTTGCAGGTGAAGCCGCGGGGGTCGTGGGGGGAGGAGCGGAGCAGCACGTTACTGGGCTTGAGCTGCGGGGGCGAGGGAGGGAGGGAGGGAGGAGTAGCCAGTGGGTGGGCTGGACTGACCCAATGGCCTGTGCTACGCGCCTGTGACGTAGCTGTGACTCCCGTGTCCGCTCACCTTGCCGCAATGCACGGAGCAGCAGACGCATGGAGTGCGGTGGCTCCTGGTACACTAATACACATGCCCCAGCCAGTAACACACACACCCTGCACTCACGTCGCAGTGCACCAGGCGCATGGAGTGCAGGTGCCTCCTGGTGCGCTAATACACATGCCCCAGCCAGTAACACACACACGCTGCACTCACGTCGCAGTGCACCAGGCGCATGGAGTGAAGGTGGCGGACGGCCAGCGCCACCTCCAGTAGCGTCAGGTAGATGAACTGTTGGGGAACGAGCGCGAGCAGGTAAAACAATGGGGCATGTACCGTATGCGCGAGTGGATGGTCAGTCTACCCGTCAGCTTACGGACTGGAGGAAGAATTTAAAACGGGAAATAAGAAAGGAAGGGACAAAACGCTAGTTGCAACACGCCGCGACAAGCACCGGGTCCACGTTGGCCGCTTGCATACAGCCAGGCGTCTGAGTTCAAGTGGATGCAGGTACTCATATGCCAGGGTGCCTGGCTGGGCGGCTTCTGAGGGGCATCCCTTGGCGCGCACCTCGAAGTTGGGTTTGAGCTCTGCCGCCGCCGCCAGCGCCGCCGCCGCGCCGCCCGCCCCTGCCGCCTCCGCCCTTGCCGAGGGCAGCGCCGAGTGCGAGGTGCGGGAGTCGCGGCGGAAGAAAACGCCGCGTTCCATGGCCTGTCGCAGGTTGCCTGGGTGAGGGTGAGCAGGGTGGTGGGTGTATGGGTTACCGTAATTGATGGGTCGTGGGTTGTTAAAGCGGTGCAGTGGAGGGTTGGCGAAAGTTGCATGCGGGCGCAGGGGGCGGAGGGCGCGAATGGGTCAGGGGTGGAAATGGTGGCTGCGGGTTGCAGGGGTCATGCGATGGTGAAGTTGAACAATGGCCCTGTTTGAAATGCGTGAGTGGGGCGCGGTAGGTGGAATGAGGGACGGCGACTGCCTGATGCGCGAGTTTGGGGTTGGCTGCAAGCAAACCAGGGGCCTTGTGGTGTGCATCAGCTCTACCAACGCATGTGCATCCCCCTCACCTCCGTCGCAGTACTCCAGCACCAGCACCAGGTTGATGGCCCCCGTGGGGTCCCCCGGTGCCGTGTCAGCCACATGCATGAGGCGGAAGCGGCCCTCGTCGCCCTCGTACTCCACTACCATCACGTCGGTAAAGTACGTGTGCAGCTGTAGCAGAGGGAGGAGGCGTTAGGATGTCGCCGGTGTTCCGATGTGTGGGTAAAGACGTACACGCAATAGCAGTAATGCAGGAGTGCCAAAAGGCGTGTGCAGCGCGGGGTACTGTCACCGCCACCTCCAGCAGGCTTCGCCGGAGTGCGCCTGTGCTAACGCACACCCACGCTAACCCACACGCTAACCCACCTGCACCAGGTTGGGGTGCCATACGGCCGCTAACCCACACGCTAGCCCACCTGCACCAGGTTGGGGTGCGACACCGCCGCCGTCACCGCCACCTCCAGCGCGTCACGCAGCAGCGCCCGCTGCCGCCGCGCCGCCCTCCGCGCCGCCTCCGCGTTGTCGGTGTCAAACGCGACGTCGCGATCCACAGCTCCAAGCCCGCCGCCGCCTGGACGGAAAGTGTTTGTGCACATTGTACCGTATGCAGTATGTTATAAAGTACCTGGATTTGGACATGAGCTGTCGTGATGAAGGCCACCCAACGGTCAGCCGCGCCCAGGCCGCCGCCGCAGCCGGCGGACTGGACACACAATCAGGAAGGGAGGTGCAACCAAGTCCGACACTGCGATGAAAGCCTCCTCAAAGGCGACCCTCCGGTCCGAAGCGCACGCAGACCCGAACCAAGCGCAGAAGCCTGCAGAAATCTGTATGGCCTACAGGGGCCTACAAAAAATGTTCAAGCGAGTCCAAGGGGTAACCTTCAGCCCAGGGCACGGCAGGCTGTAGCGCTCACCCTCCGCCACGGGAATGACCTTGACCGCAACGGGTAGGCCGTGCAGCCTGCCGCGGTACACGACGCCCTGGCCGCCGCGGCCCGCCTGCTGCAGCAGCTCCAGGCCGCGCAGGTCGGTGGTGGCGGAGGGGGAGTCGCTGCATGGGGTTAGGAGGCGGGGGTGGCCGTGCATTCTGAGTGGTGGTTGAGTGGCGGGACGGAGGACGTCGGCAGTGGCGGAGCGGGAGTCGCTGTGGGTAGGGGGGCGGGGAGGCGAGTGCCGTAGTCAAGATCGTGTTTACGGTTGCGAAGGTTAAGGCGGTGTCCTAGCTCCTCGCAGGAAGCGGCTTCCAACCCAGCCCAGGGCGGGTGCTGCCGTTCGCTTGGAGGCGAACGTGGAGAGGCAGCTGCACGGAGGTTGTTGGTGGTTGCAAACGGAACACACAATGGCCCGCAGGGTACAGCACTGTACGGGGATGGGGAGTTAGGCAGCGGGTGTGCGGGCGCGCCGGGGTCGGAGCGGCGGTAGGATACAGCACGGCATCACGCAGGCGGCATGGCACGGGCACAGGGCACAGCGCCGCGGCTCTTTCACACCCCGGTATTGAGTTGCACGGAGGACCAGCTCACCTCGGGCACGTGGACCGGGCACCGTCTCCGTACCTTGGCCCTAGCTGCCATCCCATGTTAGCCCTTGCCCCGCCTTGCACACCAGCCCCGCGCTGCAGCAGGCCCCAGGGCAGCCACCTCCCACATGCCGTCAAAATCACTGCATGCACCGGACAGCCCCGGCTGCCGTTAATCCGTCGCCGTTCCCAATCGCAGCCCCTCCCGCCTGCATAGTTTACTCGATTACTGTTGTCAAAAGCCCACTCAGCAACGTCTCGGCTCCCCGTCCAGCCCTCCGCCATGTACTCTGTACCTGTGTCACCCCCATCCTTCCCTTGTGTCACCCCCATCCTTCCCCTGTATCACCCCCATCCCGCCTCACCACTCATCCAGCGCCCGCTCCACCTGGATGGAGCTGAGGGTGGAGTGGAACGAGTTGACCAGCACCTGAAGGGGAGGGGCACAGGAGGAGCGGGAGTGGTGTTAAGCCACGGCGGGCGGCGATAACGCACGCACAGGGGGAAGGAGCTTAGGGGAAGCATATGGAGTTAAAATGGTTTGGGCGGCAAAGCTGCGCGTTGGCGCTCTCCCGTTTGGGAGCAGCCCATATGTGACATAGGCTTTGGGTATGTTCAGAGGCTTTGGGCGTATCCAGTTGAACGTGTCTACATCCGTCCTCCTGCCCCCACTTGCTTGCACATTTTACCTGCAGGTGGCTTAGCGGCGCTGGGTCCTCCAGTGCGAATGACAGCGAGCTGCTGGCCACAGGCCACAGGTCGTTGGTGCCCAGGGCCTCTGGGGGAAGCATCGGGTTATCGAGGATGGGTGCGGGAGGGGTAAGCGGTTGCCAGGACGCGTGTCCACAAGAGATCACGGACCACAGGCCAAACGCCGGTGGCGCCCAAGGCCTGTGGGGTAGAGGTGTACAGCGACGGGCCACAGAACCAGGCGGGGGAAGGCGATCCCGGCAGCCACGTCCCGGTGATGTGCATTTACGCGTTCTGGACCCCTCTCCACCCCGCCCTACCCGTCCAATCCTGTGAGCTACGTCGTCGCGTGCGCCGTGACAGCTGGTGCGCCGCCGCCGTCGTCGCGGCCGCCGACAGGCTTGAGCCGCCCGCCGCCGCCGCCGCCGGCGGCGGTCCGCCCGCCAGTGAGGTGGGCGTGAGCAGGCGGGCCTGCAGGTGCGCCCACTCGGCCGCCAGGGTGGTGGTCAGCTTGTGATGCACGCCGGGCACAACCAGCTGCGGGCAAGGGGGAAAAAGACGGCGGCACGGCAGCTGACGGGCCGAGGATGAATCCGGTGCCCCTTGGTAACACTGCACCCGACGCCAACGGCAGCGTGTTGGCGGCTACACGTCACCCACGGGCATGCCCAAGGGGAGCAGAGGGCCCGCAAAGGACGCAAAGTAGCGCGGTTTGGCTTGGCTCGCGTCTCGCTGACGTGTACGCTGCTTCACCTGTGTCTTCGACGACCCGCAGCAAGGAGCTCTCACGTTGCAGAGGCCACTCACCTCCACCACCTGCGTCATCTCCTCCAGCACCCGCTCCAACACGCTCTCCTGCAGCACCTCCCTGAACCCCAGGTACAGCGCCAGCAGCGGCTCCTGCTGCTCCTCGTGCGCCGCCGCCTCGCCCTCGCGGAAGCCCTCCCCAATGCCGCCCAGGCCCACACCAAACCCGCCGCCATGCTCCGAGGCCATGGTGGTCGCCGTCCCATGGGTCGCTCCCCGCAGCGGCGGCGAGCCGCCGGCGCGGCGGTTGCCGCCGCCGCCTGACGACAGCACCGCCGCCACCGCCGCCGCCTGGTTGGAGGAGGTGGCCGGCGACTCCGCCGCCGCCAGCGCCGCCCTGGCACTCAAGCTGGACGCAGCCTGCGAGCTGCCGCCGCCGCCGCCGCCGCCGCCGGCGGCCAAGGCCGCCGTACGGCTCGGCGGCAGCGACGCCTCCGCCGCCAGGCTGGGCCTGCCGCTGGGCCCTCCCGCCAGCGCCCCCGCCCCCACGTGGTCGTAGTCGTGCACGTCCATGTTTGTGCTGGTGTGCTGCGGCAGGAACAGCAAGCCCTGCGTGTCCGGGCCCATGCCGCTGAAGCGCGCAGTCGCCATCGCAGACGTCCTCACCCCCTGTCCGCCCGCGCCCGCGCCCCCTGGCCCCCCGCCCATCACCCTCATGCTGCGGCACGCTTCCCCGCCCGCCATCCCGAGCGCAATCACCAGACTGCCCAGCGGCGCCGGCCCGCCACCGCCGCCGCCGCGCCGTGCGAACGACGACGACGCGGGCGTGCCGCCGCCGCCGCCGGCGAAGCCGCCGCTCATACCGTCGTACCCTGTGAGGGAGTGCTCGAAGGCGGCGGCGCCGCCGCCTAGCTTGGGGTCACACAGGCGGCAGGCTAGGGTGAGGTCGCGGATGGGCATGGAGTCGCGGGCCAGGGCGTCGGCGCAGTTGCGCACGGCGGTGCCGGCGGGCGGCTGCGAGCTGATGGCGTCCTGCAGCAGCGTGTGCGACAGCGATATGACGGTGGCCTGCAGGGGGCGGAAAGGGTCCGGGGGAAAGAGACAAAAGAGTAGGGCAGCAGGAGGGCCAGGAGGTACGGCGTTTGTGAGAGGAGGGCAGGCCGAGGGCAAGTGGGTCACGGGGGCGTGGGTCAGGTGGGGCACCACCGCTCCAGGCATCAGAGCTGGCACTGTCCCGCGAGTAAAATGCAAAATCCCAGCGAACCCTGCCCCCACCGTCACGCTCGTCCCCGCCGTCTCCGACGCGACGCAGCCCATCAGCCCCTCCGCCTCCAGGCCGCCCATGCCCACCCCGGGCCCCGCCCCGGCCCCGCTCCGCTGCGAGCGATGCGTCATGACGCTCCCGCTGCGGCCACCGCGGCCCAGCAGCTGAGAAGACAGGTGCTGCAGACGATCCGACACACCAAACGGCATCTGACCGCCGCCGCCAGCGCCAACACCACCACCAGCGCCACCGGTTCCCCAGCTCGGCTGAGACGCCCCTGGGATACCTCCGTGTTGTTGTTGCTGTTGTTGCTGCTGTTGCGTAGTGTAGCTACCGGTGGGCCCAGCGGGGGACGTTGGGCCAAACGCCGCCGCGCGCTGCTGCTGCAGCTGCTGCTGCTGGATGAGGGAGGTGGAGGCGGACATGTCGCGGTGGGATAGCGCACGGCCGTGCACGGTCAGGGAGGAGGCGCCCAGCGCACCGCCAAGGCCGCTGAGCCCGCGCGCAATAGAGGAGCGGGGTGCGCGCTGCTGCTTGAAGTAGGCGGCGGTGGTGCCGGAGTGGTGCAGCAGGGCCACAAGGCATTGGGCCTGGGGGTCGGGGCGGTGGGGTAAGGGGTTGAGGGAGGGGCGTGGGCCTGCAGGCGGGGAGGCTGCAGTGTGTCTGTGGCATACCCATGATTGCGAGGCGCACTCAGTCGCACGGCACCCGCAGCCCACCTGCAGCCTGAAGCGCTGGTACGCCAGCCCCTTCACCATGGCTATGAGGCAGCTGACCATTGCCTGTGGGAGCGGGGCGTATGGGAAGGGACTGAGGCGCGGAATCGGGAATAGGGCCAGGGGGGCGTTGCAACGGCGCACCAGGTTTTGAAGTGTGTGCGAGGGGCACCAACGCCAAGGCATATTAACCTGTCTGAAACAGAGCCATGCAACGCCAAGGCCCACATACGGGGGCATGATAGGCCTCCTGATGCCTTGCACGCCTTACGGCACTACGGCGGAGGCCGGAAACGGCAGAGCAGTGTGGGCAACAGCGCGCAGCGACAGAGAAGCAGCCCTGGCGTATACACTAGCTTGAAAGGTACGAAAGGGGAAAGGTGTGGCCCCCAACGCCCCCAACGCCCAACGCAGGCGCACCTGCACATCCGTCGCCGAGGCCACCCCGCTGATGAGCGAGCAGCTCTGGGCCACGAACGCGCTCTGCTCCGTGTCCGAAAAGAAGCCGTAGCCCAGGAAGTGCGCCAGCTGGTTCAGCTGGTACACGGAGGCAGGGGAGTGCACCCAGCACGTGGCGGGCAGGGCGGGCGGCAGCACTGCCGGTTCCGGAGCGGGGGCGGTTGCAGCGGCGGTTGCGGTGGTTGTGGCAGGGGGCCGAGTGGCGGCGGCGGGGTTGATAAAGGAGTGGAGGGAACCCTTGCGGCTGACGCCGCTGCCGATGGAGCGGGGCTGAGAGCCGGTGGTGGGCGCGGCGTCGGAGCCGGCGGCGGCGGCGGTGAGGTCGCGTGAGAAGGCTCGGCGGATGCGGTCCGTGAGACTGACCGGCGCGGTGACGGCGGCGGCGGCGGCGGTGCCGACGGAGGCGAAGGAGGCGCCGTCGCCGGCGGCGGCCGCCGCCGCGACGACACCGAGCAGCGGCGGCGCCAGGTGCTTGCGGGAGGCGGCTGCAGCGGCGGCGGCCGCCTCCTGGCCCTGCCCCTGCCCTGGAGCCGGGCCCCGACCCCCGGGGTCGTGCAGGGGCTCGGGTTCGGTGTCGGAGGTGGGCCCCGCGCTCGGCCCGCTGTCGCCGTGGGGTCGTGCACCCGGGGCCTCTCCGGATGCGTCCAGCGCAGACGGCCCCTGGCCCTGCCCCTGCCCCTGAGCCGCACGGCTGCGGCTGCGGCTGCTGCGGCCGTGCCGGTTGCGCGGGGGCTTGTGTGCGCGGTGTGCACAGAGCGTCACGGCGCCTACCACCTCTCCGCCCGACGTTAGCGGCAGTACGGCAAAGTCCGTCAGGCGCATGTCGGCAGCTATGGCCAGGTCCTGCAGGTCTTTGGGCAGGGCGGTTAGGTCCAACCGCAGGGCCGGCGTGGGCTCCGACGGTTGAGGTGGTTGGTGGGCGGCGGCAGGCGTCCGCTGCTGCTGCTGGCGCGGGTCCTTGGCCGGTTGCGTGCCGGCTATGCACGTGTAGACGCACGTGGTCTGGGGAGATAGGGCATCCAGCAGGCGAGTGGGGAGCCGGGGGGCTGTTCAGGGTCAGGGTCAGGGTAACGCGGGGACAGCGTAGTGGGGCGAGCTGGGGTCAAGGAAAGGCCTCAGACAGGAAGCAGTGCAGCAGCAGATGGCGGTATCCTTGTGGAGGAGCAAGTGTGCCCAACCAAAGGAGCATCCAAGGGGGCTCCCAGCTGCGCCCAGCTGCCACTTGCCCGCCCCTCGCCACAGACTCGCACCCCCTCCTACCTCTTTCCCCGAGCACGCTTGCCCGCCCTTACTGTACAACCACATCACATTCCCCCACACTTGTTCTCTGCCCTTCCCCTGCCTGTCTACCGTCACCCCATTGACCGACCGCGCCGCCGTGCCGCCTCTAACCTCTCATCCCTCTCCTGCTCCCCCACCCCCCCTTCGCTTTGTGTGCAAGGCCCTGCCCCCCGCCAGCCCCACCTTGCTGGCCTGCACCCGCTGCAGCGAGCTGAACTGCCGGTCCCCTAGCACTGCCGGGGCGGCGAACCCTGGCGGCAGCAGGTGGCGGCCGGGGCCCCCGCTGGCTTGCACCACGAACACGGCTCCGTCGGAAGAGAGCGCCCACAGCCTGAGGGGCGAAGATGCGAGGTACAGGAGAAGGGGGCAGGGTAACGCAGGAGGCCAATGGGGACAGGGTAGAAGGGTTTTCTCCCGGGAAGGAACGAGGCGCCCCCGGATCTGCGTCGCATGGCCGCGACGGGAATCATGGCGTGCGTGCTTGTGCCAGGGGGAAAGGTAGGTGCCCCAGGGTGTGAGGCAGGGGGGGGCCGGGTTTCCGGCTGGTAGATGTGGACTGTGGGGGGAGATCTGCACGGGCGGAAGCCCTTGCCCCCGCTGCGCGCCTGCAAGACAGCCAGGTTGCTTGCACCGTTGCTTTTACTGATACATATTCTACGTCTCACAGCACCCAGGGTCCAGGGCCTCACGTTGCCAGCTGAAGACCCATGTGGTTCGAGAGGACGTGCATTGCCGCAACGCCCCGGGCGTGCCAGCTGCCACGGATGTGGCTCAGCCGCGCGTAAAGCTCCGAAAACTGCAAGGTATGAGCACAGGGGTCAAATTGAAGGGGTAAGTTACGGTGCCTTTGCACAGGGGTGCGTTGCGTGCTGGTAGACCCCCCGGGCCCGGGCTGGAGGGGCCGGAGCGCGACTGCGGTTGGGTGTCGGGCGTGCCGGCAAGCGCCGAGTCGAAGCTGCGAGAAGCTGTTGAGCAACTTGGATGAGTATGCATGTGGTCACAAGGGGTGCGCCAGAGTTCCAAAGAGCGGGCATGGCGGTTTTGCACTTTGGGGCATGCCCGTTCCAACTCCAAAACACTACTAGCTGGTGCAGATATGGGGATATAGTATATTGCAGCAACAGGTCAGCAACGTGCTTTCGCATCTTGCAGGGACGGTGGATAAGCAACTTACTCGCGGAGCGTTAGCCGGCAGCCGCAGCAGGTTCTGAGACGTGTGCAGCGAGCTGCTGCTCCGGCGATCCACATCGTGCTGCTCGCCGGGGGGGAGAGCAGCAGCCAGGCACTGCCCAGGTCCGGCCCATGCTGTGCTGGGCGGTGTCGGACGTCCCCCGACCGCGTCTCCAGCACCTCCAAAGCAACACCTGAATAAACCCATGCTCAAAGAGCTTGCGGAGGCTGGTTAACACTGAAAGCCGGACTGTAACCCCATCGATGCAACCTTACTTGCCCCCTCCCCGCCTAACAACGCCTGGTCCCCAACAGAGTGCGTTACAGATATGATCTCATTGGTCTCTCGTTGTTACAATGGACAGGTGCTCATCAATTATCCGTCATAATTGCGCCGTCCTTGCCCAGGACCTGAACATAATGCGTAGTTGACAGCTTTCCCTTTTAGTTGAGTACAATGTTCCAAGGGTAAGGACCTGTGGGCCGCTGTGCATGCGTCTCTGCATACTTCGCAGCTGGGTTGGTATGCGGTACATGGTTGGCGAGTACAACCGCTGCGAACTTTGCACGGCCGAAAACGGCAGGCGGCACGCTCATCCATCAAGGCCGCACTGCACCGCGTTTTGCCACTCATACGTGAGGAATGGTGTGAGGTCTGTCTGTGGCTGCAAGGGGGATGACGTTTCCCCCTGACGGCCTAGGGCTACCTTACCGGCCCTGGCCGGTGGGTGAAGCAAAAATGGCCTACTGAAGCCTCAATGCGCTGTTCGGATGAGCTTCATATGTTGTGGTGCAAGCCAGGTGCAAGCACCGCGTACTTGTGCTGCTTCACGCCTGCACACGGGCGCAGGTCAGCTTCTTGGCTGAAGCACCTTACATGTACACGCTGGGCATTCGCCCCTACCGAGTTATTGCCGCTGCGCTGCACTTTCTCAGGCGCAACAGTGCCAGTGCTCGGCTGCGCGTGTGGGCTTCCCCCATTGGCGCTGCACGTGGCAAGAGGTACGGACGTACGGTACCACCCACAGCACGGTACCAGGGGAGCTCCATCGACAGCAGGGGTCTCACCGTCTCAGTCTCTTAGCGACGTCCTGCCGTCCTGCGCGCTGAGCGCACAGAGGACGGAGGCCAGCAAAGAAAGCACGCCAGATCAAGGAGCGCGCTGGCAGTCAGTCCGTGCAGCATTCGCGTCTGACAGCTGCAGGACTGCCGCTTGGCCAGGATGCCATGCTCCGTGCTCGTTCCTGGCCTACAGTGGGCCCCAATGCGCCCGCTGCAGTGGGCCGGGCTCAGCGGAGGGCTGCCGTTGGTGTGTCTCATGTTACAGTACCGGCATGCTTCATTGTAAAGGACAGAAGGAGCCAGCTCCTTCGCCTCCATGCCGCACCAATTCAGGTCACGAGCAATGCAGATCACACAGTCAAGGAAACACAGCCGCGGATGCTACGTTGGCCACAGCCCCACTTCCATAACCCACATGGCTCAGCCCTGGCGGCGCCAGCTGAAAGCCGGTGTACACGCCAGGTCCCTTATCACGCAAGCACAGCGTCCGTTGCCATGATATACCGCGACACCCGGTAACCGACACGATGGCATACCGCTCCCCTGCCGGTAACAGGCGTTGCACTTTGTGTCGACCCATAACCATCGCTACCGACGTTCCCAGTTTGCCAACCCAATCCTCAAATCGGCCCTCACCGCGTCCTCATGCCCAAAGCCGCCAACCCACACCCAACCGTCCGCACTCCTCAGCCGCCAAACGACTCCCCCAATCCTGCATGCACACCGCACGCTCACAAAGCTACAGGCACAAACGCAGACGGCAGCGCAACTGTCAAACCTGCCCCCACAGTCCAACGAAACCGCGACGACCAGTCGTCACACGGCACACCGGCCTCGCAGCCACCTGGGAGCCCCACTCCGCTTCCTCAGCCCTAGTCCACTTCCACAGTTCCAACCCCAAACGAAGGAAACGGTCCAGCATTGTTAATAGTCCCTTGCTGCTAACCTCGTTTTCATGTAGCCCCGCGGCCCCACGGCCGCTCACCTGGCTGCAACCAAATAACCCAAACAGCCCTCCTGCGCCCCAAATCAACCGCATAGCAGCCTCCACACCCCGTTGCAGCAACCATTTACACCTCACACCCTACACGTCATGCGCTACGGCGCGGTGGTTGCACGCCCCAGTGCGTCCCTTACCAGGGGTACACTGCGCTCCAACAGACCCACGCGCCCCTTGCACCAACTGCCACACGCTGCACTACCTCAACACCCCACGCCCCTCACACGGGTTCTCGCGTTTTACGCGTACCCCACGCCCGACATCCCACGCCCCACCTACTGCGCGGTGGTGGCCCGCAGCATCGCGTCACTCAGCAACGGCACGTTGCGCGCCGCCAGCGCCGCCGCCTCCCGACCCGTGGGTCGCAGGTTCAGCAGCACGCTGGGCACCAGGTCCGCCTCCGAAACCGTCAACGGAACCGGCGGCCCGCCGCCGGAACCCGCGTTCGAGCCCGCCCCGGGCCCGCCCGCCCGCCGAGCAGTAGAGGCGGCCCCCTGGGTGTTGCGTGCGGTGCTGCCCAGGGGTGCGGTGGAGGCCAGGGGTTTGCGGTCTGGGCGGACCAGCTCGAAGGTGAGGGTGGGGGAGCGCAGCGCGGAGGCCACCCACTCGAACACGCGGCTGACGGGCTCGCCGGCGCCGAAGGAGCCCTGCGTGGGTTACAACAGGGCCGGAAGCAGGTGAAGCATGTTTTATACCGGTACTTAGTGAAGTGATGTGGTTGTGTTGGATGTTGGTGCCTGTTACCGATACTGTCCGGCGCCGAAGGGGCCCTACGTAGGCACAGGTGTTGGGGTGGCGTTGGGTGGTGGGTAGCAGGTGAAGCTAAGTAACAGTCAAGCGCCGCGCAAGCGTCATCACTGAGGATGCCTGCGCAGACCAGGTGCGGTTGGCGCGTACTGGACGTTGTGGCTTGCAAGGGTCGACGCGTGAGTGCGTTGTGGCTGCATGGGCCGTGCTCAGCGCCCAACGGGTGCCCTGCCGGCCCCGCTGCAACCCCTGCGCCCGCCCCCCGCTCTGCTCTGTCGCGTACCTGCAGGCACACGCCCTCCGGAAAGCGCACCCTGATGCTGGCGACAGCAGAGGAGCCTGCAAGGAGCGAAGCGGCAGGACACAACGCTGCTATGGGGACCGAGCCTGTAACGAGCTGTAAGGCAATTTCGTAACCGCGGCCCGAAGCAACCAGCGCCAGCTGCGTACCAGGGGAGTAACGGCAACCCGCACTGGACCGTTCCATATTGCGTTGTAGCGCAGCACAGAGGGTTAGGCTGTGGTGAGGTAACAAGTGCACATCCATGGTCTGAAGTCAATGACGACAACTGCGTGCGTTCACAACCGACCCATGACCCCGCGCGCGTGCCCCACCACCACGCCCTCCCTCACCCCACCCGCCCACACATGGCCCTATGCCCCTCACCTTCCGCCTGCCCCGCCTGCCCTCCCGCCGCCGCCGCCGGCCCTGCCGCCCGCTCCCTCATGGCCCGGGTCACGAACTGCGACTGCTCCTCCCTCCGCCGCAGCGCCGCCAGCCACTGCGCCTTCACCTCCACCCCCGTGCGCTCGAAGAACCAGTCGGGGACCGACACGTCGGGCGCAGCGGGAAGCACCACCTGTAAGCAAACACAAGGAGGAGGTGCACCGTATGGCGCGATGCGTACGGCAAGTGTACCAGCCATGTGTGTTGGCGGCAGGCCATGCCATGGATGTAACCGCGACAAGGCGGCACGGGGCATGATGGCACCAGGCAAGCATGCCAACTACGATAGCCATAGCCACGGCAGCCCAGATGCCCGCTCGCGCTGCATGAAGCATCAGAGCGGACAGCTTCCTCCGTTTAAAACGATAGCCCTGTCCCGCCGCCGCATCACCTGCGTGTTCCGAGGCACCGCTGGCGCCGCCGCCACCCTCGCCGCCACCGCCGCCGCTCGTGATGCCGCCGCCGCCGACGGCCCCTGTGACGCCGCCGTGTCCGGGCCGCCGCCACCACCGCCGGCGGCGGTGCTGTTGTTGCTGCGCTCACTGGCGGAGTGACCGTCGGCCCCGGATGCGGCGGCGACGGTGGCGTTTAGGTCGGCGGTTGAAGCGGTTGGCGGCGGCGGCGATGGCGTGATGCCGTGCGCCGCCATGACGGAGGACAGGATGCGGAAGGGCTCGGCCAGGGAGGAGGAGGCCACGGCGTCGGGAAGCACCAGGAAGCTGCAGGGGTGCGCGGGGCCGGGCCGGGGTGGGCAGGTCAGTGGGCAGGCGGGGCATTTGTCGAGCTAAGAGCAGCGGCTATTGGTGGGGGTGCCTGGTAGCTGGATGGAGCGCGGGAACTGGGCTTTTTGGCCGGCTGCCCACACACCGTAGTGCCAGGCCTCCATATTACGCAAGGCCGAACGCGAGACCAGTCCCGACCGCAAGACAGCATGTCCACACGGCTGAGCTCCAGGACCCGCATCCCGGCCCTTTATCCCCGCCTACCACTGATTGGCATTCTCCGTCCCGTCGTCGGGCGCAAAGTCCATTTTGAAGCCTGAGAGGCGGGAAGTGTGCAAGAACACGGCGTGTTGCATTCCACTTCTGGTTACCAGGCTAGAAACAGGATGATGTGAAGCGGCCGGCACGCCTGGGGCCAGCTCGGCAGACTCGTGCCTATGAGCACCACGGCACATGCAGGGAGCCATTGTGTCCTGCAAAATGATCCTGACTGCCGGACTCTTCTTCAATTCTGTCGGTCCTGTCGCCACCCTCAGCTCCGTCCATGGCTGTGGCATCCACCCCGAGCTATCATTCTGGCGGCAACGGCCGACGCCAACCACTGCATGTTCGCTGCAACCCATCCGATGCCACCAGGGCGCTGCCGCTTCGGCTCCAAGCTGTGCGATGTCCACCCTAACCACACTACCGATCCTCGACCTGTCACAATCATGGCCCACCTGCTGCCTCCAGGAACTCGATCGCGCCCGGCACCCCCACCACCGTCTGCTGCACCTTGGGGTTGGACAGCCGAATGGACCTGCAGACAGCGTCGAACACGTCATCAGCGAAATGTGACGCCCCAAAGTGCATTATCTAGTCACTTGCAAAACCATGCGGGTCGGGGATGCAACGAGGCCCAGGTACGGGTACCAAGACGCAGGGAGCAAGCTTAGGCACAACCCATCCGTCGCAGCCGGCCACACACGCGCCCAAGAGACCAGTCACAGCCCGATGCCGTAACGTCAACCTGGCATTCCTGCATGCCTCACCTCAGCACCAAGCCCACCCCAAACCGTGGCCCCCCGGGCCCCGCCCGAGCGAGCCCCTCCGACCCCACCTGTACTTGGGCTCCCCCGGCTTGGTCAGCACGTTCCGCAGGATCCGCAGCAGCGCGTCGCAGCACTCCGCCGGGCCCGCCGTCGCGCCACCCGGCTCCGCAAACACCCCTCCCGCTCCCCCCGCCGCCTCCGCGCCTCCCACACCTCCCCCTGCCCCTGCCCCCGCCCCTGCCCCCGACGTCGACGCTGCAGACGACAGCACCAGCCCTAGACACCGCTGCAGCTCGTAGGCCGCGGGCGAGGCAGGGGACATGCCGTAGTCCGCCATGGCGCCGTCGGTTGGCGGCGCGTGCGTACGGAATCCCGTGGCCAGCTTCTTCTCTGCGGCGGTTGGTGTGCTGATGGTTGACACCATGCTGCTGACGTTGCTGCTGCCAGAAGTCTGCAGGCGCCGGACAGCCAGCGGCAGGGCCGGGTCCGCGCCCCCCCCGAGCGCGGTGTGGGTCGCGGGGTTGGAAGGTTGTCCGGGAGAGAGGGCTGAGTTGGTGGGTGGGGCCGCGGCGTTGGAGGTGCTGTTGGTGGGGGAGGGTGGGGAAGCGGTTGTGGCGGGTGTGGGTCGCAAGCGGGACACCGCGGGGCTGCTGCTGTTGCTGCCTGGCGTGTGCCCTGCGAGGTAGTAAGCGGAGCGGTTGCAAGGGCCACTCAGTCCTATGGCGGCGGTTAGCCCCATAATGGTATGCAGCACCCACTGCCACCTATGCACCGACATGCAAACACCCCACGCAGATCCCGCTCCCTCCGCTGTTAAACTCATCAGCCCACAAGCACCATTGACACATGCACTTACACCCTCTCGCTAATAGGCTATCGCCCCACCTGCCGGCCTGTGTGCTGCCATCATTTGTGCCTCCCTGGCGGTGGGTGTGTTAGCCATCACCGCGGCCTCCAGCACCACATCTTCCGTGCGGTGGATGCGGGGCACAGACAGCGTGGCTGCAAGGAGGTGGAGTGGAAGAGGAGAGGGGTGGGCGAGTGAGTTGAAAGCCGTAGGCTGAAGTATGATTTGGGTCGGGGCAAAGTGGCGAGGAAGGGTACCAGGCACGGGTTGCAGAAAGGGCAGGCGCAAGAGGGTGGTAGCTGCAGGCAGGGGGAGAAGGCTTACGCTGTGCCGCTGGTCGTGGGGGCTCGTGTGTTGCAGGTTGAGGCGGGGCCGAATCATACCCAACGGGGCGGCTTTGGCCGGATGGGCCGGGGGACCTGCCGTTGACTTGCGGAGGCGGATCGCCCTGGCGGGAAGGCGGAACGAAGGGTCAGAAGCGCAGACCGCTGTATGGCAGCGCAACCGCTGTGTGTGCCCAGAGATTAAGCGTAGTTGCGTACTTGAAGCCAGCGAATGCTTGCTGTTGTGGCTGCTGGTTTGGGCTTGCGCCTTATGTCGTCGCCACGTCCTTGTGCGAGTGGGCACGCAGATGCCCTGCACCTGCTTGCAGTACCTACCGAGCCTAGCTTTCGGCCTGTCCCTTTAAAGCGTGGATCATCCTTCTTGCCAAGTCCGGAAAAGAGGCCTTTCAATTTACTCGCCAACGTCCCCGACTCGTCTGCCATCTGAAGCCCTGGAAAGGCCGGGACAGTGTCCTGCTATGTAACCTACAAGTGCTGTTTACGTCAATATATTCTATGTACGTATTAGACTCTGCCTCATGTGAGGGCCACTCTGTTGCTGTTGTTATGTGCTGATGTGCAGCTTGAAAGCTAGTGCAGCAGTGCAGGGCAGCTTCTGTCAGTACTTCTTGCATGGATACAGGTTGTGTTGTAAACAAATCCCTGACCTTCTGGGCCTCTGCCTGCGCTGGCACGCAGCACGGTCGTTGGCGGTTGGGCCGAATGCGCGCCATCCTTCCGGATAGGGGCCTCCGGATTCTTGTGCCTATTGAGACTCCTGCGGTCCAACTAAGCCTTTGGGCTGTGGCCTCTGGCCCGGACCTACAGGTGCATCGGATACCTGTAATACCTGTAATACCTGTAACTCAACTCAGGGGCCTCAGGCAACAGCTCCGTTGCTCCTCTCCTTCAGCATACCGAATACCTCTTCAACATTCACGTACGAGTGTTCATCCCCGGCCTCTCATGGTACTTCAACGCCGGCTGAGCCCAGCTGAGCTGCAGACGGCCTGCAGACGCAACATGGCCAAGGCACGCCTGCCCCGCCACGGGAACAGGGAAGCCATCACAGCCTTGGACATGCACACCGGCGCATGAGCCACATCAGTACTAGCGTCGGTCACAGGCACCGGTAGCTCACCAGTCAAGATCATGCACACGTCACGTGCTGGTCATGCCGCCGGGGCAGGGGCACACGAGGCCGGCACCAGGACAGCAACGCTTGGGTGCCTGCTGCCAGGCAGCTACAGCAGAGGCCACCGCAAACAGCTCACCTCCCTTACCCCCAACATCCTCCCCTCTCAGAGGAGCACACCCCGCCCACAACACCTGCACAACCTCCTCACCGCGTAAGCCGCATGAAACGCACAACCCCGCACTGCCACCCCGCCACCATCCACACCGCCCCCCGGCCCGCGTCCCCCTCCCCGCCCTGCCTCCCCCGCTTCGCCCCACTCGCCGCCCCTGCGCCCGCCACCGGCCCCACACCGTACGACATCCGCACGACGTACAGGTGCTGCCGTACGTCCGGGATGACGTATGGCGGGCGGGGGTGGCCCTGCGCCTCTGTCGTCTTCGTGAGGTTGCCCCCCGGATAGAACAGCTGCACGCCCTCCACCTCCTCGGGCAGCAGGACACGCAGGTGGGGGCCGTCCCTGCACGCAACATGCAGGGGAGAGACGTGGAGAGGTGGGAGGTGGGCATTAGGGCGGCAGGGGCAGTACCGGAACACCCGCCACCCTACAGGCATCCGGCAATGCTCGAGTGTGTAGTACCGTGAAGCAAGTGGCATGGAGGGTGCGAAACGTGTTGTGGCGGCATGACAAGGTGACGTAGACATCAAAGATGAGCCCCGGCGGCCGCACAGCGCCCCCGCCCCTCCTCACGGCACAGTCAGGGCCCGGTACCGTAACTCATGATCAGGCAACTTGCTGCATCAAATGGTCCAACTGTTCCCAGCTAGCCAACTAGAGGGCACGATCAGCCCCCTTTGCCAAACGTGCGGCACATGCGCCCTACCCGCCGCCGCCCACCCCTGCGTAGCACAGAAGCTTCACCCCTGCTCCCCTTCTCCTTTGCCGTCCGCCCAACTCCTCTTCTCCTATGCCTTCGACCCTGCCTCCTCCTCTGCCTAACCAACTACCCACCTGACCACCGGCCCCCAGCGGCACGTGCGGCAGCTCAGTCCCTCCCTAGACCGGCCCCCGCCCCCTGCCCCACCCCACGTACCATCACCTTCCGTCACCTTCCACCACCACCCCCACCACCACCACCCACCACCCACCGCCCGTCACCCACCTGACCAGGCCGCCCAGCGGCACGTGCGGCAGGCGCGTGCGCGGGTCCTGCGTCCCGTGGCCTCCCTTGCCCCAGCCCGCCATGCCCGCCACCAGCCCGTCCTCCCCCCCGTACGCCATCAGCCGCAGCCGCTGGCTGTACGCCACAGACCACAGGCTGTTGGTCATCTCGTCTGCGTCAGCGAGGGGCGAAGTACGGGCAAGGGGGCCCAATGGAAAGGGCAGAGGAAATGGGGAGGATACACACGCGCACTATTGGCGCACGTCACAGACGATGTGGGCAATATCAAACGGCGCCCCCCCTCCCTCCCAAGGTCCTCAAAAAGCCCCACCGCAGCACCCTGCGTGCAATAAGCCCCCTTAGCCCACCCCTGTACAGCCCGCGTCGTCCGCCAGCACGGCCGCCGCCCCCAGGTGCAGCAGCCTAACCCCCGCCCTCGCCCCATACCCAACGCTCCATGTGTATTAGCCCCGTTAACCCACCCCTGTACAGCTGTATGCCCGCGTCGTCCGCCAGCACGGCCGCCGCCCCCAGGTGCAGCAGCCGCAGCACGCCGTCGTCCTGCGCCAGCGCCACGGCCGCAGGGCGCCGCAGCACCGCCGCGTCGTGGCAGTAGGAGCGGTGCGTGATGCGGTCAACCAGCGGGCCCTGGGACAGGTCCCTGGGGGCAGAAGGCGAGGTGTGCATAAGAGTGTGGTAGGGTGTTTGTGCGGAGTGTGGCAGTAGGAGCGGTGCGTGATGCGGTCCACCAGCGGGCCCTGGGACAGGTCCCTGGGGGCAGGAAAGGGGGTGTGTAAAAGAGCCTGACATGGTCTTCGTGCGGAGTGTGGCAGTAGGAGCGGTGTGTGTTGCGGTCCACAAGGGGCCCCTGGGACAGGTCCCTGCGGGCAGCAGGCGAGGTGTGTATCAGGGTGTGTTGGGGTGTTTGCGCGTGTAGCAGCAGGAGAACGTGGTGCGGTCCACCAGGGCCCCTAGGACAGGTCCCTGCGGGCAGGAAAGGAGGTTTTGCGACGAAGGATGTCGGGGGGATGATGGTGCAGGTGTTTTTCTAGCCTGCTAGCCCTCGTTGCTAGGTTGCCGACCTCAATGCTCGGCTTTCAACCCCCGGTCCCCATTCTACACCCACACCTCGTGCCTCCAGGCCCCCAACCCCACGCTACAAGACCCACGCTCATCGTCGCCCATGCCGCGCTCAATAACCCCCCCCCCGCTGGTACCCTCACACCTATTACCCTTACCGACTAGACTATCCACTATCACAACCACCAAATGACCTATCCACTACTTCCCTCCGCTCGGCTAAGCCACCCCGTTGCTAACCCACCTGTCGTCCCATATCTTGAGGCGGCCTGTGAAGCCCACCGTCATGAACACGTGACCCATGGGTCCGCCCGCCGCCCCCGCCCGCGACCCCAGGCCCCCGCCCCGCTGCACCCCCGGCGCCAGGAACGCCTCTGCCGCCGTTGGCCCCCTGATCTCCGCTCCCCCTGCTGGCCCCGCCCCCGCACGCGCCGCTCCCCCCGCAGCACCAGCACTCGCCCTGCCCTTGCCCTTGGCCCGGTGTGCGGGCGGGGGCGTGGGTCCGTCCGGGCCGTTCCCATCCTCCTGCTGCTGCTGCTGCTGCTGCTGCTGCTGCTGCTGCTGCTCGTCCTCCGGGTCCAGGTCTGTGTCCAGGTCTGGGGCCCACAGGGGGCTGCTGAGCACACGGCGGAGGGCCATGGCGTCGGCCGGGACGTGGAATAGCAGCTGGAAGAAGGGGAACGGGGTGGATCAAGTGTTTGTAGACGGTTACCAGGGAAGGCACGGAAATGAAGGGTGCATTTGAAAGGGCGCAGTAAGGGACGCTGAACGACCCAGCGGGAGAACAATGTTAAGCGAGCGCACAGGGCACGGTACCACGAAGCACCCCAATCGCTTCCCAAACGCTCCCCAAACGCTCTCCAACGCCCAAACCGACCCCAAACCAATCCCAACCCAATCCCAAACCATTCCCCAACCGCATATCCTCCCACCCTCCGTCCCACCTGGCTCCGCTCCAGCGCCGTGCGCTGCAGCCTCCACAGCGCCACACTGCCGTCCCAGCACCCCACCAGCAGCTGCGGCGGGCCCTGCGGCAGCGGCAGGTGCCACTCGCAGCAGCTGGGCAGCGCAGACCCCAGACCCCCACGCGGCAGCACCGCGCCAGGCCGCAGCAGCCGCACCACCCGAGGCGCCGGCCCACCCGCCCGCCCGCACACCCGCCGCTGCTGCTGCTCCTGCTGCCCTTGCCCCTGCCCCTCCCCTGCCGCGTCGCCGCTACCCCCGGGTTCCGCACCCGGGGGCGCCTCCAGCAGCAGCACACCACCACCACCACCAGCAGCTGCAGCACTCCCGTCACCCGAGGCGGGCTCAGCAGCCGCGCCTGTACTAGGGGATGTTTCCGGCGCGGGCAGGGCCAGGGGAGGGCCCTCCGGGTCCTGGCCGGCGCCCGGGGGGGAAGCAGGTCCCACGGGCGGCAGGCCGGACGGGTGCGGCACGCAGCTGACCACCACGCTCCCGTCCCCCAGCACCATGGCTAATACACCCAGCGCGGGCAGGCTGTGCGGGGAGCAGGGCGGCTGGTGCTGCTGCTCGGGGGGCCACAGGGCGCCGGGGAAGGGGCACCAGCGCACGTCCCAGGCCAGGGCGCCGTCGTGGGCCAGCATCAGGGCGCAGCGGGGGAGGCCCTGGGGCAGGGAGGGGACAGTGGGCGAAGCGGACTCATGCCATGGCACACCGGGTTTAGCTCCTACGTGCCGGTATGGCCCTCTTGCTGAGATGCTGTACACAGCAACCCAGCTCAGTACGTTTTGACAGGGCTCCGGACTCAGTGGCTGGGCGCCGTGTAGCAGTATGCTCGTGTATTAGCCGGGCCCACTCCATGTCGGCCCCGGTCCTGGTGCCCAGGCAGCCCCACGTACGGTCAGCCCCAGGCCTACTGGCCCCTCACAGGTACCCCTCCCCATGCGCACCCGCTTGCCCTCGCCCCTCACCTCTGGACAGTTGGGCGTGGAGGGGCTGTGCGGCACCGCCCACACCTGCACCACGCCCGGCCCCGAGACCAGCGACCCGATGCGGTTGGTGACGTGGTCCTTGTTGTGGCAGCCCAGGGCCACAAACTCCTCGTGCACTGCAGCCGCTGCAGCGGACGTAGCGGCCGCGCTGGCAGAAGACGGCTGCACGCGCCCAGAGCCTGACCCAGATGCCTGAGAGCCCGTATTTGTGCTGTTTGCTGCTGAAACGAACGGGGGGTCGTTTGGGACGAGCGGTGCGCCCCAGGGAGGGGGGCAGAAGTCCGCGCACCAGACGGGGCCCCCGGTGAAGCCCACTGCGTCCACGCTCTGGGCTGTGGGCTGCTCGGAGCTGGAGGAAGCTGCTTGTCCGTCCTCCTGGGGTGCCCCTGGCCGCTTTGACTTGGCGTTGACCAGGGGGTGGACTTGGTGGACCGACAGCTGCAGCAGCACCGACGCTGGCTCGTCCGCCTCAGCGCCACCGTAAGCCCCGCCTTCCTGCCCGACTGGTTGGTTAATGTTTGCATTTTCTGATGGTATTTGTAGTGGAGGAGCTTGCAACTCCAGAGCGCTGGGGAGGTACCGCGAGTCGTTGTCGAGTAGCGCTACATCGTCAGGCCGCAGCTCCCAAACCCCGGGCGGCGGGAGCCACGACAGTGACAAACGCTGCGCTCTGGATGCTGTAGCCATATTTGCTAAGCTTCGCGGTGCTGTTGCATCTCGCTTCCTCGCTGCTTGTGAAGAGGAATGTGGCCGGTGGCGGGAAAGAGCCTGTAACACGGTAAGCTCAGTAAGTGCTATCACGAGAGATCATACGGGCAACTGTATGTGTTCCGCAAGGCGTATTCGTCTGCAGCGTGCCGCGCTGTGCTCCGACACGACCGCAGCACGGCGGCCGGCAAGGGCAGGGACCAGGGAGCACGCCACTGGAACACGCTGATGGAACGAGCAAGTTGGGAGAAACCGGAAGGAAAGTCCCTCTCATCTGTTGCTAGACAGCGGGCTTGCATAGCTCCTTTGCCCGCAGCCCCGCACGGATGGGAATTGGTGGGTGGGGGCCGCGGGGCCCTGGGTGGGAGACACTGAGCCGCCACCGCTGCTGACTTCAACTTACCCTCCACTCCACGCGGTTGGGGCCCCTGCGGGGGCCGCTCACCCCTCTTTCCGGGCAGAACAGACCGCGGGCGGAGAGAGCCTTCCCTATACTACCTAGGTACGCCAATTTACGTAGCGGAACTCCTGTTACCACAGCGAGTTGCCGCCAGGACAAGTTAGCAGGTCAGGGACTGCCGACCCACTGCCAGGGTGCACAGGCGTGCTCCTCCAATGCGGGACCCCATGTGTATGTGTGGCTCACTCAGTTCCTGCGTGACGCAGGGGCGGCTCTGGGGCGGTGCGCACCGGGCAGTACCGGGCATGCTGGCGAATGTGGCAATGCGGACATTCGGGACCCGCCTACTTGCCTGCGCCTGCATTGGAGCAGCTCGTACAGGTTGCCAATAACGCACAGACTGCTCTGCTGCCTCCTGCCGGGGAAGCTGAGCTGGACCCTCGTCGCCTCGTGTCAGCCCTACTGGCTAGGACCTGTCTTACCCGTCTTCACACGAGGTTACATGTTTGCATCTGCTGGACAGTGCACGCACAGCATGCATGCTCGTGGCTCGTGGGCCACTGCAGGGTGACGACAGGTACCCCAAAGCCCAAACCGCTCAGCACACTCATGCGCGCTTGGTACACCCAGAGCCTGCGGCTCGTGAGTAGATGCATACCGGTAGACGAGTTGTTTGGGAGGGCTGCCGAACCCTCTCCGTGTAACAACCGCCAGGGCGCCAGATTGACTGACGGCCTGCCTGCGTGCGGTTTGCAAAATGAGACTCTGACACGTGCTTGTGTACACCCAGGTGCACCTGACTGGTGGACCCCGTGTCCCCAGCTTGTCATGCCACAGGCCCTGCCACGTGGCTGACTCACATGCAACTTGCTGGCCTCCAACCGGACCTCCCAGGCTCCCGTGATAATAATAATAATGTTACGCGGGCATGACCCTACGTGTGATTAAGGGGGCAGGGCGTTTGTACGCGTCTACCACCGTGGCTCCCAGGCTCCCGTGCGTTCTGGTGGACAGGGGTAAAACTTGTGGAAAGCTCCTTGGAGCACCACGTATTGGAGCACGCACCAAGCTAAACACTGTGTGTTGCCCAGGAACGTGTTACGTACGTGTGTGCTGCGGCGTGCAGCCCGACTCCGGTGGACTTTCCTGGACTTTCTGCCCGGACTGAACACAATTGAGTTCCTTGCCTGTGCTGCTTTACAGGCTACTGCAGTACGTCGTGAGGGTACCACCAACAAGTGACGGATAGCCACCAAGCAAGCAAAGCTAGTACAAAGGTAGCAGCTCAGTACAGCTCGTACACTGCCAGAACCCTATGCCACAACCACGCAGCACGCCAGCAATGCAGATGCTAGCCGTGTCCGTACATCACTGCTCGAAAGAAAAAAGTTAGGCGACCAGCTTGCTACCTGCGATGGCAGCGCTGATGCGCCCTAAGCCCTCCGCAATTATCTCCTGTCCGGCGCCCTTGGCCGACAATTGCGCCTGCAGGCCCGCTTCCAAGTGGCGCCCAAAAGCCTCAGCGGCATCTTCGATGCTACGTCCGGTTATGCGAGCGGCTTCAACTGCGCCGAGAGCCACAATCGACGCGATTACGAGCGCGGTGAGGGGCCATGTCAGGAACTTCGCTACTTCAAGTCCGCGCATTGTAGCGCCTGCGTATTACAAAATTCATCAGAAGGTTGACATATTGTTGCCAGCAGGACTCGCAGTAGCTATTCTTGCGGCAGCAGCCATGGTTGCGCAAGGGTGGTTGCGCACCTTTTTGCTTTCCAGAGCCAGGGCTCAAGACAGGAATGCCAACAACTCGATGGCCTCCTGTGAGACACCTGTTGAGCCAGAGCAGCAGTCGGAAGGTTGGATGTTTTGCGAAAGTGCCAGATGTTGTGCGAGAGCAGCCTGTGTCGAAATGGCTGCAGAGTATCTGTTGCACAAAGATGTGTGAAATATGAAAGATTGCATGTAGTATGTGCAAGCAAGACGAAAAGCACACAGTCAGTTGTGATGTATCCTTGTCAGAGCCGTACAGTCGCAATCCCTACCTTATTGCGGTCGCCGAACTTTTGCTACTTCGCGGGCGGGAGGAGAGCTGGCGGCGCGCCGTTAGGGGTTGGCCACTGTGACCGCCCCCATTCGCCCACCGCATGCGGCGGGTACCCTGGCCCCCTTGTAACACTTGCCCATTAACCCGTACCCTCCATCCGGCCGCCCATCCCCTGTGCCTGTTGGCGGACCGGCGGCCTGGCGTC
>VFQN01001948.1_pt1 | contig 33162 bp, 53 predicted proteins | sample 3512371 | NCBI WGS metagenome assembly VFQN01 (sample SAMN10412370, study PRJNA504923) | tailings metagenome | isolation source: Replicate 2 from Balatoc abandoned mine | place: Philippines: Itogon, Benguet | collected 2017-08-28 | reverse complement strand
AAACTCTACAAGTACTGACTCAAATGAGTTCCATTCCTCACGGTGGAACCCCCCCTAGCGACGCCGAACCCGCTTGGCGCTAGCTGGCCTAACGCCCATGCTGGCCCACGGGACCCTGTGCTGGCGCATGCAGGGCCGTGGACCCTGGAAATGAAAGGTGGAACCCCCATCGACGCCCCCTTTGTGAACTTGACCGGCAGGTATGTTGCTTCAGTTAACGCATGTGCCAGTGCCAGTCGTTTCAGCACCAGCAGGCGCCAGGCAGGACGGACGTCTCCCTTGTCTCCCCTCGTCTGCCAGGTCTTGCCTGCCCTGGCTCATTCAGGCTCAACGCGGGCTGCAGGGCTTCAGGCAGGGTCAAGGACAGCAGGCCGACGGCCAGGGAGAAACACCCCTCTCTGGCAGAAAGCATGGGAGGCATTTGGGTATGTACGATTGTACAAGTTGAGGCGTGGCGCACACGCTGCAGAGAGTAGTTCAAAAGTACATCCTGACCATGGCGGAGCAGGGCCCCGGGCCCGTCCACCAAAGCCCTTGCATCTAGAACCAAGGGCCCAATGCCTGATGTACCGGTAGCCCCTCGTGTTGGTGCCAGGTAACGAGTTATTGGCTCATATCGTAATGGCTTCAAATGGCCGAGGCGCCACCGGCAGGATCCCAGGCCCCACACAGGCCCTCTCTGGGCTGCTCTGAGCAGTCCCTGGGTATGCTCTGGAACGCCTAGGGCTCAGCCGTTGTCCAAGACGCGGTGTGTAGACTACGATAACAGCAGCCATATTGTCCCTGTTACAAGCGCTGTGACAACAGGGTGAGTGCACGACGTTCAAGGTGAAAGGGGGGCACCGTTTTCGTGCACGAAAACCGCACGTGTCAAGGTGGGGTGCGTAATCCCAAAGCAGCGGTCCAGGGCCCTCAACCTCCAACGTTCTCTTCTCCGGTCCCTTTCTTGGTGTCAACAGTCTCCAACGGCCGTTATAAGGGGTATTACCGCCCTGCCATCTCGCGGACGTCAGTGCACAGAGGTTGTTGCTCGTAAAGCATATGGAGGTGGTTAGACATTATCACATAGGATAGCACTGATCTATTAAGACTTGCACAAATAGATGGCCGGCTGCAACCTGCGCTAGTTGGGTGTAGTACGAGTCGCCTTCGAGCACCCCACCCCAGTGAACTTGCAGGAAACTTGCTCCTAACTAACGCAACGCTGTAATTACTGCCTATGCACTGCAATCACCACTATCTCCAAAACCTCAGGGGTCTAACCAAGGCTACTTTTGGTGACTGAACATTGTCGCAAACCAATTGCAGCGAACACCAATAAACAAGTGGCTATATCACCTCAGAAGTTTGTATTCATCCCAGTGCTTCGACTGGATGGCTAAACCGACTGGACATCGGGTGCTTTGGCATTGAGCTCGCGGCCCGGCGGGGCGCACCCGCCGAGCTGTGTACTGCGTGCGAGAAAGACAGCTCGACAGGCAAATGGTGAAAGTCGGCAAGAAAGTTAAGGGGGCGTCCAAGGTACGTGCCCAGACCCTCAAGCACAACAGCAGGCACGGAGCACCTTCCTTATCGCACGTATAAGGCAGGGGTTATCCCACGGCCCATAAGAGCACGCTTATGCACGCAGTAGTGCAAGCATGGGTGGGAATATCGTTCCTAAGTGCATGCATGCGCGCACTGCCCTACACACCAGCGTCTTTCCTGGGGCCCCTCATCCCTGGCACTGCGCAATTGCAGCACACAGCTCACACACTTTGTCTGGTCGTCTTCGGCCACGGCTGACCCAAATCGCTTCCTCACATGCGCTATGTTAGGTGAGGGAAAATGAGACGGAGGAGGAGCGGAAAATCCGGCTGGAGATGGAGGCGCTAGCGGCTGATGAGGCGGAGCGGAAAGCCCAGGTGGGCAACACAGCGTTCCAGCAACGCATGTCGGACATGCACACGTGCATGCACACACGACAGGAATGAGAGAGTCCCAATGGCGTGTGCTGTTGTCAGGACATTCCATGATGAGGACACTCATACAGCCGTACCGAGCTGGGCCGTGGGAAACTGCGGGACATACGGGACACGGCTGTAAGGGTTGAAACCCAGGCTGTGAGGGTCAGAATTCACAGCTTTGAGGGTTAAAACCCAGGGCTGTGAAGGTCAAAACCCAGGGTCAAAACCCATGGCTGTGAGGGTCAAAACCCACAGCTGTGACCCATAGCTGTGGGTGTGGGTCTCAGCTGGCCTGGCGTGTGCTGCGGCAGGCTGCGGGGCGGCAGGGGCGAGCGGGGCGCAACGGCGGGCACTGCTAGAAAGGGCAGTATGCAATGAGGACAGCCTAGGGTAGCGGTAAGGAGTAGACCCTTGGGGGGATTCCTACGGGGCACGGCTGTGGGGTGGGCGTTAGGCTGTGGCGCGGGCTGCGGGGTGGGCCATCCTCCCGCGCATGGGCGTAGGGGTGGGCTGGGGGCACGCCAACTGCAAGGCACGGACCAGTGGCCCGCCGGCCGGGAGCGTGATGGCTCCTGGGGCAGCGGCTGTCATGGACCGGCAGTACGGTCGAGATGATAGTCCGATGGCAACACTGTAGACATGCCGGGGGGGGGGGGGTTGCGGGTGCGTGCCTAAAGGCATGAGCCTCTGAGCCTGCCAGCCGCTCACGGGAACGTGTTGGCTGCTGGGACGGCTGCTGCCATGGTGCGGCATTCCATGTGGGTCAGAGGTGGCACCTGGCAGGGGGCAACGGCTGGGTCGCCTGGAGTAGGTCGGTGGTAAGGAGTGGTTGCCTAAAACGCCAAAAAAGGGGAGAGGCGAGGATACTGCTTCAGAATTTGCGGGATGGGGCTCAGGGGTCCAGGTTTCTGGGCAGCTTGGGCCCTAGCATCGCACACTGCACGGCACAGCGATACCAGCCGCGAGGCCGGGCCTAATAGGCCAAGCGGAGTAGCTTGGGTCCAACAACGGTATGTTGCATAGCACAGCGGTGTGCGCGAGGCCCTGCACGGCCGTCAGCTTCCACCCCTTGCCCCACACCGCATCCGCTTCACTTCCCGCCATTACTTCAAGCCCCTTCCCCACACGCACCCTCCCCATGCAGGAGGCGGCGCGCGTGGCCCTGCGCGAGCGGCAGTTGCGCGAGCAGCGCTACGCGCACCTGAACGGCATCAAGATCCACAACCAGTGGCGCAAGATCATGCGCATGGCCAAGGTGGAGGAGCTGCGGAGGGAGATCGAGATCCTCAGCCAGAACCACGAGCGGGAGGTGGACAGGAAGGACGCGATCATGCAGGTGAGCGTGGTAGGGACCGTGTGTGTGTATTAGCACAGGGGTGTAATAAGGTGTGGAAGGGCATTGAGATCCTCAGCCAGAGCCACGAATGGGAGGTGGGCAGGAAGGGCGCAGTCATGCAGGTTGGTGGGTGTTGGTGTGCATCCCTTGAGGGGCTCGAACAAGGGTGTGGGCAACAGATGATGGATAGCAAGGACGCCGTCGTACGGGACGGGTGGGTGGGGCACAGGGGGACGCGGTGCCGGAGCGGGCAGGGCGAGAAAGTGCGTGAGGAACGAAGGAGGGGGTCTGAGACAATCCCGCTCTGCTGCAATGTGTGATCGTGCGTTCGTGCTACCGGTTTTACCGTACCTCCGTTGCCCTGTGGCTGCCTGCCAGAACCCGCTGCCTCTGTCGCTGTACCCTCAATCCTGTCCCGTTCTCCTTCCCCACCCTTCAGATGCTGGACCGTGACCTGGAGGAGGCTGAGGAGCAGTACTCCCTGGCCGTGCGGTCGCACATGCTGGTGGTGGACAACCTGCTGGACCTGCAGGTGGGATTGCGTGGGTTAAGGGGGTGTGGATTAAGGAGGACGTCCCGCGGGACCTGCAGGGTTTGGGGTGCGGCTTAGCAAGGTGGAGCTGTGTGTTAGTGTGATTTGGGTTATGGCCCCATGGTTGCACATGCTGGTGGTGGGCAACCTTCTGAACCTGCAGGTGGGGGTGTGGGCTAAGGGGGTGTGGGTTGAAGTGGTGTGGGTTAGGGGAGTGCGCCATTGGTGAACAGCCTGCTCGACCTGCAGGTGGGGGGCGGGAGGTGCAAGGGTATGTGGAGCATGTAGAAGGCGTGGGTTGGGTGGTGGTGGAATTGCAGGTGTGCCCCTCCAGCCCAAATCCCGTGCAGTACCAACGCAAGCGCGCCCGAGAGGCCGAGTTCGAGGTTCTAATGCATCAACCGCGTACAGCCATGTACCGTACTTTGACGCCCTCCCCCCTTCCCATCCCCACCCCCATCGCAGTACCAACGCATGCGCGCCCTGGAGGCGGAGTTCGCTGCCGACCTGCGTGCGCTGGAGGACGAGTTCGAGACGGAGCGCACCGAGATCGTGAACGCGCACACGCGGCAGAAGAAGGACATGAGCGACATGCTGGCCGCCATGGAGGCGGAGTTCGCGGACGCGGAGGCGGAGCTGCGGCAGGTGGGGGAGGGGGGCGAGGGAAGGTTGTGGTGGTCAATCTGGGTTGGTGATGGTTGGTGGGTGGGGTGGAGTTCGCGGACGTGGAGGAGGGGCTGCGACAGGTGGGGGGCGAGGGAAGGTTGTGGCGGTCAATCTGTGTTGGTGGTGGTTGGTGGGTGGGGTGGAGTTCGCGGACGCGGAGGAGGGGCTGCGGCAGGTGGGCGGGCAAGCAGGAAGCGGATTCGTAGCCTTACACGTGTGTACCTGTAGGAGGGTGCGTAGTACTCTTGTGGCAAGCTGGGGAATGGGCATGGGGGTGGGTCTGCACGTGGAAAGGTACCCGCATTCGCCCTCCCAACCCACATGCCACACCCTCCCAGGACTACGAGGCGCAGGGCGACTGTGCTGTTCCTTGTTCCCCTGCCCGCCCCAGCGTATCCCTGACTCCCCGACACCTTACACTGTTTCCGCCTCCCCCAACCCGCCCCCAGGACTACGAGGCGCAGCGCGAGGAGATCAAGAACCGCAACAGCGAGGAGTACAACGTGCTCAAGATACAGCTGGAGGGAATCATCGAGGAGCTGGAGAAGCACTTCGAGCAGGTGGGGGACAATAGGGCGCCTGATTACTTTGGAGAGTACCGGTATCAAAGCGGGGGCCGAGGAGGGGCGCAAAGCAGGTGGGGGTCGGATAGGACGGTGGGGAGAGATGAAGGCGCGTATGCGAACGTGCGCTGCAGCGGCGGCGGCAATGGCAGAAGCCGCAGGGTCCGGGCTGCTAGTCAGAATCGTTCAAAAGGCATGGTAGTTGGTTCATGCATGCACCTAACGCACGGATGTAAGTGAAACTGCAGCCCGTGCGCCTGGGCACCTGCCGCACTGTTCGGGCCCCTGCACACCTCTCCCTTCCCCTCGCTCCCTCTTGTCTGCCACCACCTCCAATGCCCCCAACGTCCTCCCCCACCAAAGCACACTACCCCCAACCCCAAAGCGCACACGCTTGCTTTCACCTGGCGGGCAGGTCGTAACGTTTTCCCTTGTGCCCAACACGGTTTCCTCCCCTCTCCCCTCCCCCCAGGCCCACAAGGCGTACCTGGAGTCCACGGAGCACCGGACCAACACGTTCCGCACGCTCACCAAGGACGACGCAAAGGCGGCGCTAAAGATCGAGCGGCAGATGCGCAAGCTGGTCCGCCTGCAGGTGGGAGGGGGGGTGCTGATCGACGTTCTGTGCTTTGCGCGCTGCACTGTGCTGTGTTACGTGGTGTGCAATCCCCTGCCGCAAGAGGCTCTGCCGCACCGCAGCACGTACGCATGGCGCAGGTGGGTACTGAATAAAAGCATTCCAGCCACATATGGTAGATGACGGACAGTGTGTGTTAACCTGTGCTGTGGTATCCCTTGTGCCTCACAGGAGGCGCTGCGGCAGTGGCGCTCAAAGGCGCCAAACAAATGCGTACTCAGCAATAACATATCCACAATTGTACCTGACGTCCTGCCTTCCCTCCGTGCTGCAACCCTCGCCGTCCCACAGGAGGCGCTGCAGCACTGGCGCACCAAGATCGCCACCAACGGGCGCGAGTGGGAGGAGCGCAACCGCGCACTGCGCAACGAGAAGGAGATCATGGGCCGCCACTACGCCAAGCTCAAGGCCAGCATGGACGCCTTCCGGGCGGGCCAGGCGGAGCGGCTCAAGCAGCTGTCGCTGGCGTCGGCCTCCGCCATGGACACACTCAAGGTGGGGCACGCGGGGTCGAGGGCGATATACTGTCAATGTCGAGCGGCCCCCTTTCTGCGCCATTTGGGCTGCCTCCAGTACAATCCAAACGGCGGGTTGGCGGTGGTTGAGGAGGACCTGAATGTTGCGGCCCTGCCCCGCACCTTGTACACGTGTCCTAACAACCAACTACAACAAACGCTACAATGGGCCTCTTCCTGCCCTGCAATTTCGTGAAACCCGTTGCATCCCCGCAGGGCAAGCTGGCGGTGGCCGAGAACATCCTCAAGCTGGCCGAGCTGGCCCGCAAGTACGAGACGGAGCAGGAGAAGGTGCTGCCCTTCTGGGCCCCGGGGGAGGCCGTGCCCGCGCCCGGGACAGGCGGCATGGGGACGGCAGCCTCCCAGCAGGGGCAGGAGGAGGAGGGGCAGCAGCAGGAGGGGGAGGGGGAGGTGGTCACGAGCGTGGACCAGGAGCCGTCTGCAGCACAGCTAGGGGAGCTGGGGCTGAGGCCGGAGGGCGAGGGGGAGGAGGGGGAGGTGGTGGTGGCAGGCGGGGGCAAGGGGGCGGTGGGGGTTGGGGGTGCTGGGGGAGGGGCGGGGGGTGCGGGGAAGGGCGGAAAGCCCAAGTATTCGAGCTATGGGCTGGATCCGGCCTCGGGGGCGGAGGTGGGCGAGTGGGACTACCTCAACCGCTTCTTCAAGCGGTACAACAAGGTGGGATGGAAGGGGGGTTCGGGGGGCAAGGGTGGGATGGGAGTCGAGTGCACATGGTGGTACGGGTGCGTCGCACGCGCCGGAACGAGGGAAATGGCACCTGTCACCCACCGGGGTGTGGGTTGTGGGCAGTAGTGGGCTAATATGCATGAGCGGTATTGCTGCATGGAGCAGAAAGACGTGCAGCATCACCGCTAATGCACACCAACCTCGGCACGACACGTTGCAGGCGGTGCTAATACGGTAACTATTGGTTGATGTGATGCACGCCACGCTGTAGCACCTCTTGCACCGGTTGTACTGAATGCACACGCTACCCTCCCTTGGGCCCTATGGCTCGTAACCTTGGAAAGCTACACCTGCCACGCGTAGCAGCTGAACTGAACTGAACGCAACGCTGCCCTCCCCTCCCCGCCCACCAGGCCCTGCTGGACAAGACCGCCATCGACAAGGAGAAGGCGCGGCTGGAGCGCGAGAACGCCGACCTGCGCTCCATCCTCAAGCAGTACCTGGACGGCATCTCCGTCAACGACGACGTGCTCAACAACCCAGTCAACCCGCTGCTGGTGGTCAACAACAGGCTGCAGGTGGGGCCGCGGTACTGGCGTGCAGTGTTGGTGTGCAGAGTCGCCAATCGGGCTTGAACATGGCAAAGGGTACTGGGGTGTCCAACTGTCCCATCCGCTGCTGGTGGTCAACAACAGGCTGCAGTTGGGGGCGCGGTACGGGCTTGTGGGTCCATCCCACTGTGCAAGGGGCACTGGGGCGTCCGTCCGATCCTGGTGACATCATGAAAACCGCCGTCCTCTGTCAACCAATATAATCGCATCCCTCTTGGTGCAGTACGCATTATCAAATGTCCACTTCAATGTCCCCGCCATGCGCTCCCCCAGGTCACGCTCACGGAGCGCAACAAGGCGCGTGCCGCCGCCATGGCCCAGCGGCAGGCGGCAGCCACCGTCCGCGGCGGCAGCGCCGGGGGGCAGCAGCAGCTCCTGGAGGTGCAGGCCGTGTCGCGCATGGGGTAGGGAGGGAGCAGGGGAGCTGGGGAGGTGCTTGCACACGTGCTCGTCTGGGTGGGGCACGTGTCCTGCAGCTACAGCTGCCAAGGCAACAGCAGCAGCTGGTGGAGGAGCTGGGGCAGGCAGGCGGGGCCGCGCGTGGGCCACAGCGGACGTGGGGCTTGGCCTGCACCTGGCTACGGTGTTAAGGAAAGAGGCAAAAATGCGGCGAATGGATGTGCATGCGTGCCTGCGAGCAGAAGTGGAGTACATGGGGGAGGTGTTGGGGTGCTTGCTGCAAGGTTGTATCCGGCGGAGTGTCTCGGTGGCGTACGGCTTGTGATTTACCGGTACTGTGACATGCGATGCATGCAACCTAGACCGGCCAGGTGTCTTGGGGACAGGCGGGGATTGCGTAAGGATTCGGGCTGGTATGGTGAAGCCGACGTATGGTATACAATCTCGCAAGGTCCGCGGCCTCGTCGAGCTGTCCCTGACTTCCTGTCGCGGTGCTTGAGGTGGTGCTGTATTGTATACGACGCAGCGAAAGCACCCCTTTGACATGAATTTTTACTACACTGTTGTGGTTGCCAGGCTGCAAGGCGTGTAAGCAGCTGCGGGTGTCGAACACCTGTGATGTACCATTGGCAGAAGGCCAAACAGGAAGGAGTTTTGTAAACGTGTATGTGCAGCAGCAGAGCTTCATTGATACGAGAGTCAACAGAGGCCTTACAAGTAGGGAACATATGCACCGCAAGGGTCAACAGATGCTCCCACGGAAGGTTGGTTGCAGTGACCTGCGCACCAAGTTGCCCACCTGTGTTTGCGACCTATGTGGTGCAAGTCCCCTAAGGTAACACTCAAACCCACAACATGCGCTGCCGAAAAACATGCTCTGAAGCGAAAGAGATAGAATGCTTGTTCAGCAGCTCAGCTTACAAACCAACCGTTGCGGCCCGAAGATGCAGACCGCAAGGTGCCAAACAGGAAAGACGGTCTATGCGTGCAACCTTGGCCTATTGCACCACAGCAGCCAGGTCAACCACCGCCACACCAGGTATGCGTCAGGAATTCCCACGTCCTGCCAGTCGGCGTACGTGCCTGTACCACATGGTCTTTGTCCACAGTACGTGAACTGCTCGACAATCACAAACCCAATGTGGGCGTCGCCGCCGTGCGCCAATAACAGTAAAGCAATGATGGAAGAATGCAGGTTGCACACGGGCAAGCGCCAGGCGTCTAAAAGCTGTCATTTACAGTCCACGACAGATTCCGTGCCGCGTCCCTGCGCCGCCCTGCGCACGCCACATGCCCACCAGCCCGCGAACCGTAACCGCCGTGCTATGTGGCACAACCATGAAGCCCCCGTCCGCCCCACCGCTCCTAAACCTAGCAACCCGGTCCGGTCCAGCCTACGGCACCCGGCCCGTGGCTCAGAGGGCCGCACCGTTCTCGTGCTTGCCGCTGCCACCCCTCTCCGGCAGTGCTTCACAGGCAGCCGCGGCCCTGCGTGGTAGCACCAGGCAGCACACACGTCTCAAGAGCGCTCAAACATCAGACTCAAATGGCGAGATGGCTGCCACCTGTGGGTGCGTAGAGGCAGTCGCACCCTGCGGGCCGCCCCTACTGCTTGGCGGCGATCCCCGCACTCACGGCTGCATTAGCGCTGTGAGCATTCAAGAGGATCAGAACGCACGGGCTCCCGTGCCCAGCTGCAGCTTGCCGGCGACGTCAGCACTCACGGCTGCACGCTAATCATGCACTACGTACATGCACACAATTGAAAACCACACGTGCCCCGCCGCGCCCACCTGCAGCTTGGCGGCGATGCGTGCGCCCAGCTGCGCGTCCGCCTGCGACCAGTAGCCCACCCAGATGCGCCGGATCTCCTGCAGGGGGGAAGACAAAGGGGTGGGACGTGGAAGGGGTACAGAACAGGACAAGAGGGGGAGATGGCGCATGTGGACGGTAAAGAGGATAGGAACAGGATCCTGAAAGCATGTGAGCCACAAAAAGTAAGCGATTGGTACCGGTAGCAGCAGACCAACCCCAACCCCTCGGCGACCGATCGCGTAACGAGTGGTTCGGCAGGAATGCAGCAAGGAATATCCTTTGCGGCACCTGGCCGCACGCACCACCAACATCAATGTCCAGCAATGCACCAGCGTGCAGCGCGGGTCTGCCGCACGCACTGTCAAGCTTGATAAATACACACACAGCGTTTGCCATTTATCCGCTGCACACAGCGTTTGCCATTTCTCTAGTGCAGTACGTAACCAATCAGCAACCCACCTGCGTGCAGCGCGGGTCCGCCAGCATGTCCGCCACGCGCACCACGAAGCGCTCCTGGCGGTCGGAGTTGAAGGCCCGCCAGCGCGCGCCCGCCTGCACGAAGTTGTTCTCCTTGGGGATGACCACCTTCTCGCGCCGCCCGGTCACCACCGCGCTGGACACGGCGGCCACGCGCTCCGCGTTGCGCACCGGGTCGAACCTGGAGCGGGGAAGAGCGTAAGCAAGGCTCAGTATGCCAACAAAGGTGTATGCCAACGCGGTAGGGAGAAGGGGCTCGTGGATGGCGGTTCAGAGCCAGAGTTTGAAATGGCCGTGCCCCTTTTAGGGAGAGCTGGGGGTGCTGCTCGACGGGATGAGGTAGCGCTGTAATCCAGAAATCCGCAGCTCACGCCCTTCACCACGCGCGGCGCGGCCTGCTGCTGACTGCATGGCATCTTCTGCGTTCCGCACCTGCTTGGGAAGTAGTTGATCTCCTCGTCGCGGTGCATGAAGTTCATGAAGCCCTCGTGGTGGTTGTTGTGGTGCGGGCAGCGCGGCGCGTTGACGGGCAGCAGCAGGTAGTTGGGCCCCAGCCGGTGGCGCTGCGTGTCGGCGTACGAGAAGATGCGCGTCTGCAGCAGCTTGTCGTCCGTGTAGCCGATGCCTGCATGGCAGCAGCGCACACGTCCAAACCGTGCGGGTTTGAGATGCACGTGATGCGCGTGAGGTGCAGCAGCAGCAGCAGCAGTGGCAGGAATACAGGTTCTCCACCGGTCCACACGGCCGCGCCATGTCAACTGGACCCGGGGGCTCCATACTCCCGGCCTGTGCCAAGGCCGCCCGCCCAGCACGACGATGACGGAGCAGCTGTCTTTCGTGGGCCCCTCCGACTCTTGTCCCTCTCTTATTTCACAATTACCAAACACCGTTTTTGACCGCGCGTCCCCCGCACCAACACGGCACGATGATGGCCGGGTAGAAGGCCACCTGCTCGTTTCCGTTCTGCTTCATATGAGCCACGGACCCACACACAGCTAACACACGTGCACCCACCCGGCACGATGATGGCTGGGCAGAAGGCCACCTGCTCGTTGTCGTTGAAGAAGTTGTCCACGTTGCGGTTGAGCACCATGCGGCCCACGGGCTGCATGGGGAACAGCTGCTCCGGCCACGTCTTGGTCACGTCCAGCGGGTCGAAGTCGAACCTGCGCCACAGAGTTTGTTTTAACACAATGTACTCCGATAACTAGTGCACAAGAGTATTGCGCCCTCGGGCGTGCATTCCGTGCGCACATCCACGCTCCATCCCTGCACGACATCAAGTCGGTCAACCATCGTAGCGGACACTGTTGCGCCCTAGCGCTCACATGCCTTGCGCACATCCACCCTCTACCGTGCCCGAATTACACCACTCCACCTGTACCCCAACCCCTGCTGCTGCTGCCGCTGCTCCTGCACTTGCAGACCTTGCTGCTGCTACCAAAGCTCTTCCCAAACCCCCCACCCCCTGCTGCTCACTTGTCCTCGTCCGCCGGGTCCATGGTCTGGATCATCAGCGTCCACTCGGGGTAGTCGCCTGGGGGCACACGGGTACGACGTCGCCGGGAGAGGAGCAAGCCCGGTAAGACTCAATGCAGTGCAACGCAGTGTCCGGATGCTGCTCACCAACACCCTCTGTCACATGCACACAACCAGACGCCGACGTCCCATCCCTCCCACCACATCTTCCTCGCGTTTGCTAGTAACATTTCCCCTGCCTGCTCGTCGCACTCCGCCCCGGCATCCTCTCGTCGCCCTGTGTCCATACCAGTCCGCCTGCTCCTGCCTGCTACCCAGCCCCCCATCCTGCTGCCTCCCCGTACACCCCCTTCCCCCCCCCTTGCCCCCCCCCCCCCACCTGCCGCGATGGCGTCGTACAGGTCCTTGGTGGCATGCGAGTGGTTGGTGCCGCCCACCTGCACCGCCTCGTCGTCAAGCAGGTACTTCTCGCCTGGGGGTTGGGAAGTGGGTGGGGGTTGGGAAGTGGGTGGTGTTCATTCACAACTGTTTATAGCGTAAAGGTGAGCGAACCAAGGGGCCGGGGTGCGACGCGCAAGTGCTCACGAGCGTCCTCCGGCACCTTGTCATGAAAGGATGCAGGGAAGCAAAACGGTTCGGACGAGCCACTCGGTCACCAGCGTACGTCACCAACCTGCCTCCAACCAGTATGCTGAGCAGGTGCAGGGACTGCAGTTTTCTCGAGGGGGTGGCAGATGGGAGAGGGCAGGAGCGTCTCACCGCACTTGGGGATCCAGTGGAACTTGACGTACGTCTCCCTGCCCGCCTTGTTGATGAGCTTGAAGGTGTGCACGCCGAAGCCGGGCATGTGGCGGTAGTTGAGGGGGATGCCCGCGTCGTCCAGCAGGAAGCTCAGCTGGTGGGGGGAGGAGGGGAAGGCAAGGATCCGGAAAGAGGGGCAGGGAGGCGGTATGAGTGCCCAGAAAGTACCATGCAAGTACGACCCAGACGCGTGCGATTGAAGTAGCTCACTGGCACCATTGCGCTACGCCGTGCCCAACCAGTCGCCGCCTTACGGGCATCCTTCTTTGCATGCCAAAAAGTCATGCCCACCCCCGCCCCTCCCACGCACCACGTGGCTTGTGTCACGAGCCGTGGCCCCTCCATCCCCCCTCGCCCCCTCCCCTGCTCTCCCCCGCACCATGTGGCAGCTCTCCGGGTGGTGCGACAGGAAGTCCATGATGCGCCACGCCTCCTGGATGTGGCTCTTGGGGTTGGGCTTGAACGCGTGCACCATGTCGGGGAACTTCATGCCGTCGCGGATGAAAAACACCTGGCAGGCAGCAGCACGACAGCACGGTACAGCATCAGTAAAAAGGGGAGCAGCGGAGCGCGGCAAGAGGAAGTAGGCGGACCGCTTTGCGCGCCTGCCAAAGCGGGCAACTACCACACAGCGCCCCAGTGTCCACTGACACCTCTCACCGGCATGTTGTTGCCGACCATGTCGAAGTTGCCCTCCCGCGTGTAGAACTTGACTGCGAAGCCGCGCGGGTCGCGCAGCGTCTCCGGGCTGCCCCGCTCGTGCACCACGGTGCTGAAGCGCACGATGAGGGGCGTCTGGACGCCGGGGGCGCGCAGGAAGTCGGCGGCGGTGAGGTGCGAGATGTCGTGCGTCACCTGGGGGGAAGAGGGGGAAGGGGCGAGGGAACGGATGGGGGGTGGGGGGTGAGGAGGGTGTGTGGGTATGTGGGTGTGGGTGTCAAGAGGTGGTGAAACGTGTTGCGACGTCAGGTAGATGGAGCCTTCCAGTGGCCGGAGCAGTTCAGCAAGCGTCTGAAGAAAACGAGCTCCTCACCGCACCCCAAAGCAGCCCTTGGCGGTCGCCCTGCCTCCACGCCACTCACTCATACCCTTGTGCAAACGTAGCCAAGCAAGCCCCCCGAGGAGAGTACTGCATGCAGCCGCACAATCCCTGACCTGCCCATGGACATCTCAGCTGCCCCCAACTGTCAGTACAAAGCACTGGGCACGCCTGCTCACCTCGAAAAAGCCCTTTGCCGCCGCCCCCCGCGCGTGCACCACGCGCTCGGGGATGCGCTCGCGGTCAAACTGGGCAAGCTTCTCCACCAGGTGGTAGTCCTGGGGGGGTTAAAATGAGGCAGGAGAGGGGGCGTGTGTTACGGAGCGTTAACTTGGCTCGGCTTTTCGATGAGGGTGCTGGTGCACGATACTGAGCTTCGCCAACTCCTCCACCAGGTGGTGGTCGATCCTTGGATTCGGACCCAGAGTTCGGAAACATCAAGGTAAGTGTCCGAATGTCTCGGGGGCTTGGTGGCCGCCAACAGCCAGTGCAGCCTGCCTGCAACCACAGGCGGCACATCACTGTACAGCACTTGCGTAGCATTTGCTGCCCTCGGTTGTGCCCTCTTCAGCACCGCACTTCACAGCGCACATCACAGGGCTCCCCACGGCCAGGCGCACTCGAACGACCCAAACCCACATTCGAGCTTTTCACCCTTTAAGGCGCCACCCGATGCTGCCTTGCCGTGCCTGCCATGGCCCTGTGCACCAACCGCCCCACCTCGAGCAGGATCGGTCCGCGGGGCCCCACGGTCATGGAGTTGTTGTTGTTCCACACCGGGGCGCCGCTGTTGGCGGTCCAGTACATGGTGTTGGCGGCGGAGGAGGGGCGGACCTGGCGGAGGATGGGGGAAGGTGGGGGAACGTAGGGAGCCGGACAGGGATGAGGCTGTAGCAGGGGCGTAGGGCTGAGACTGAAGAGTTGCTGGGCGAACAAGGTGGGAGACTGTTTGTAACTGGTGAGGTTACGATGGAAGGCTTGCGTGATGTCGTGGATGTGCAGTTTGGGTCGGAAAGGCTGGGAAGGCGTGGGCTGCAGACCAAGGCAGGGCGAGAGACGGCAGTTGGAGAGCTGGTCGTCCGGAACCAGATAAGACTGCGCGTAGCCCTGTCCTGCTCTGCCTTCTGATGCGGTCAGCGCCTGACACGACAAACGCGTACAACCGCAGGTGGTCGTGACCGGGACGAATGGTGCAAGTGCAATTGCGTTCAGCTGAGGACAGCCAAGCACTATCGGCATGGGGCTGTCATGCAGCACCCTTTCTGCAACCGTATAGCTGCGAAAGTGGTGGAAGGCATTCCGAATGTCGCGGAAGGCTGTCCGAAAGCACCGTTGCTGGCGTGGCTTGTTTGCCACACCCACGTGTGTCGCAGCTCCGGAAGCATCAAAAGCTATGTTGCCCTAATTCGAAAGTTGTTTTGCTTCTGAGTCGAGTTCAACACGCTTCGCGAGCAGGAGCATCGGCTGGCCGCGCACAGACGACGCGCATCCCACTCGGCGCCAAGCTCGCCTAAGCCAATTACCTTGGTGGGATCCATCTTATATATGAGGTCGAGTTACCAGAAACGACTTGTAGTCTAGCAGTGGACAGGTTCCTGCTACACTAGTCTCCCGGGACCTCGGTGGTGGACACGACGCTTTTGGCAGCGGCTAGTGAGGCACTGTAATCCGTATCTTGTTCTATGAAGTGATTCTCGCGCTCTACTTGTACATTTGGGGCAGGCAACCGACTTCCCACGTCATAAACCGTCGCGTCGCCCCATGCAGCATGATGCCGGAATGAAGGATTTCTCGTCCGCAACAGCCCAGAACTCCAGGCTGCCATGGTAAAATAGCTTGACGATGCTTGTTTCAGCGCGGAAGCCTGTTGTCTCCTGGCGGCTCCCTGGCGGAGCTGTCTCCTCGTCTTCGCCGCCTGCGCGTCTTCTGAGCTGCTCCAATCCCTGCCCCAATGCAGCACTCATAACCAGTACAGGTCGCGCGACGGCGCGAGATCCTTGTGCTCCGTGGATAAGGGCCCAAGGCTTATGGTGCAGTTCTGTGCAATTGCAAACATGCTGCCGAGTACCCGTCTAGGGCAGCACGCATGGCAGCACCTGAGCTGGGCACAGCCCCGTCGACTGTGACTCTGTGTGGATACCCTTGTGTACTGCTGCATGACAGCTGATGAGAGGCACACGGCTGCCAATCCTGTTGATTGCCAGGCCCCGGAACCCCCTGCACTAGGAAGTGGTACCGGCCGAGAGGTACTTCCAACTCCAAGCCAGCCCTCCCTGACCAGCATGGCCCTCTACGTACCCCTGCTCCTTGATCCAGCGAAGCGGCACTACTCCCCAACTCCCGTGTTCTAGCTCATAGCCGAGCGCAAACGTCAGTACCGCTGCAGTCGAACTGTAGTTGCATACCAACGCCACGCCAAGAGAAAATGCAGGGGCTGGACATGGGCACAGGCACGGCCAGGGGCGGCGCATGGGACGAGGCAAACGTACCACGTGTCGACCTGTCGCGCGTGCCAATTTGGGTCGGCTATCCCACAATATCACACTCGTTTCAAATCTTCGCATCATTACGGTCTGGTTATTTGAAGTCCTATCTGTACCAGGTTCTACCAGGCAGGCCAATCCGCCATCGCTTCGCTTTCCAACTGGAATTCATCAAACATATAACTAAGCAAAAGCATGGCTGCTGCAGCGGGTGGCAGCGGGTCGGCTGCCGCGCGAGCAGCGGGACTCGGGCTGGCCGCAATTCTCAAAGGAGGAACGGCCGCGGCGGTTCGTCAGACGTTGGACGGTCTCTATAAGCACACGCCCCCGGGAGTCATCAAGTTTCATGTGAGTGTCCGGCATGGGGTCCGCCGATGGGGCCGGCTGTAACGCTGCTGGTCACTGGGGGAGGGGTCCGCCCTGGGCCTGGCCACGGGACAGCTGACAGCGGCAGCACCACTACCACAACACAGCACCAACAGGACAAGCAACTTGCAAGCTTGCGCTTATGCATAGGCTGGTAACCCAGTCAGCGCACACGTGCCCTGGCCAAGCGTGGGAGGCTAGGCAGCTCGGGCCTGTGGACAGGAGGGCCGAGCTGCTGACCATCAACGTGCGCATGCCACCTGCTAGGCAGCAGCAGCGGCCAGACGTGCCCTTCATATTCACCCGCCGCGTTATTACACAACAATCGAACGCACAGCCGACCACACGGTCATGCCGCCATCTAAAATGCACCTCAGCGCATGACGATTCATATGAGTGTTTGGACGGGGTGTAGAAGACCTTCCCACATGTAGGCCCTCCTTCCACCACGCTCTAAGCACTGTCCATGCCTGCATGCTCCCTCGTTCCTGTGCCTACGCGGTTGGCCGCAGGACCTGATCGTTAGCCACGGCGAGGGCTGCTGGATCCACACCACGGACGGCCGCAAGTTCCTGGACATGGCCAGCGGTGCGTACCGCACGGGGCAGTTAACCGTTATCGCCACCGTTAATGTTGAGCAACCATCAGTTTGCAGCTCGCAAACTGGTGGCTGGTGGGCGGCGGCGACGGCGGCTTGCGAGCTGTGCAGGGCCCGCGGGTGCTGCTGCCAGTGACACAGCTGGGGCATGATATCTTGCCACCGTGTACCGTATAAACGGCGGCCCAGCTACCTGCCAGGGTCCCTGCCCAAGCAACACCTGGCGGGGGCACCTGAATGTCGGTGTCTAATGTTCCGTACTCATCTCAACGGCCACGTGTTCACCCTTCCCGCTGATGCCCCTTGCCGCCAGGCATTGGTGCCACCAGCACGGGCCACTGCATCCGGCGACCTCGCTCTTAAACTCGACTCAGATGCTTTGCATTACAGTATGTTCTGCTCGCACACACACCCTCACCCATCCCCACGCACAGACCGTCTATGCCCCCCACCCCGTGCTCCTAACCCACAGGCATCGGCGCCACCAGCACGGGTCACTGCCACCCTGCCGTTGTGGAGGCTGTGCGGCGGCAAGCAGGGAGGGTGGTGCACGCGCAGCAAAACATCTTCGGGGCGCACGAGGCAATGGTGGGTCCGCGGGTCGGTGGGTCGGGGGGCGAATGCGGGGGATCGCGAGATGTGAGTGAGGGGCTCGCGGGAGGGTGCTTAGTTTGTCTGCGGGCCTGGGGTCGCACGTACCACGCAGGGATGGTAGGTGGTAGAGTACGGGGGCGGCATGAAGCGGCGTGGTTGCATGGCCAGAGGTGGGGCCCCAGGGGTGACGCACAGCGGCATAGAGCATTGGGTGCGGCTCGGCGCGTGGGTGTATCGGCGCACGATGCGACGGTGGGTGTGGAGGTAGCGACGGGCCCATGCGGTGGGTAACAGCAGAGCGGCAAAGCAACTGAACCGGAAACGGTCCGCTCCGTGGGGGTGCATGTCTGCGTGCGTACGTGGCGCTGTGACCAGCTGTGACCGGGAGGCAGGAGGCAGCGGTGCGAAGGGTGTGGCCCCGTGGCGTGCGCATGGGGGTGGCACTAGTGACGGTGTATGGCGTGGCCGTTCCCCGCGGAACGAGTCGTGTTTCGCCGGCGTTTCTTTCTCCTGCCCCATACATCATCCCTTCGCCGTACCGCCCCGTGCGCACCGTACCGCCGTCCGCAGGTGGACCTGTACGACAGGCTGTCTGCCGTACTGCCCGCCCAGCTGGACTCGTACTTCCTGGCCAACAGCGGTGCTGAGGCGGTGGACAACGCGGTCAAGATTGCGCGAGCGGCAACCGGCCGACAGAACATCATCGCATTCGACGTAAGCGCCAGCACAGTGCACGCGCTTGACGGTTGCCTCCATCCCGGCATTGCAATCAGGGCCTTATAAGAACAGTTGCAGCGGATCTTGCAGATCAAAGGCCTTTCTACCCGGCTGCGTCAACGCACGGACACCAGTGTCGAGGCTTGGGGCTGTGACTATTTGTACGGCCTGTGCCGTACACGTCCTTGTCCGTCCGTCCGTACAGGGCGGCTTCCACGGCCGTACCATTGGCTCCATGGCGCTGACCTCCTCCAAGACCATCTACCGCCAGGGCTTCGGGCCCCTCATGCCGGGCGTGCACATCGCGCAGTACCCCTACTGCCTGCACTGCAAGGTAGGTTGTGACGGTTGAACAGGTTACTTGAGAAATTTGTGCGGTAGTTTAGTCGTCCTGTGGATGCTGTCATGTTTACAGCCCAGTACCCCCACTGCCTGCACTGCAAGGTGAGCCACAAGCAATGCACAATATTGCACAGAAGCAGAAATCCGGCTGCCTTGCATGATCTCCTCCTGATGCAAGCCCCTGTTGTTGCAGATGTGGGTTAGTACTGGCCAGTCTAAACGAAAGCCGTGCCGTTGTAAAGCGGAACTTGGTTTTGCCGGAGGTGTTGACATGTCAACCTTGGGTAGTATGACGTTGTGTTGACCCGATTATGCATGTCCTGCCCCGGGATCTCCAGCTCACAGAGCGCCTACCCAGTTCCCGTTCAGCCCTGCCCCAGTGGACCCCCCCCGTCTCATGCCGGTACCAACTCGTCCCCCCATGTCCTTTCCCCACACCCTCAGGCCCAGGCGGTCCAGGGCCACAGCGGCTACCCGGCCCCGGGGCAGGCGGGGGAGGTGCGCTGCTGCGGGGGCCCGCTGGAGGTGAGGCGGGGGGGAGTAGGGGGTTAGGCGGTAGGGAGGGAGAGGAGGGTTAGGCGGTAGGAACGGGGGGCAACGGCAGGGCGGCAAGGAACTGTAATGGCCAGTAGAGCCCGGGAGGGCGATTTCAGTGGTAGGCAGGCGAACACGTGTGCTTGCGGTACTTTCTGAGAAGACCTTCGCGGAGAGGCGGGAGGTGAGGCTTGGCCCCCTACCTCGGCCCCCCTCCTGCAACTGTCCGCACCCTCATGCACCGAACACAGCACCCTTGATTACCACGCGTGTTGCCTTACACCTGTCTTCCTCATCACAAATCTTTTCTGCCGCCGCCGCAGGCCCTGGAGTGGCTGCTGGCTTAGCAGTCGCACCCCCCACCGCCTCCACACCTCTACAACCAACACAGCACAATAACTCTTCCACGCCAGCAACCTGACGCCCACAGCATTGCGCTGCCTGTTTCACTCGCAGTCACCATCTTCTTGTACTACCAACCATCGCATGTATACCCACTGGCATAAACTGCTGGTTAACTGTATGTGTTTTGCCCCCAGGCGCTGGAGTGGCTGCTGGTCCAGCAGTCGCACCCCTCCGACACGGCCGCGGTCATCCTGGAGCCGGTGCTGGGGGAGGGCGGCTTCGTGGCGCCGCCGCCGGGCTTCCTGGCGGGGCTGCGGGCGCTCACACGCAAGCACGGCATCCTGCTCATCGCGGACGAGGTGGGAGGGGCGTGCGGTAACAGCGTATTCTTATGATCATATATAGTTGAGTCGTTGTTGATCGAGGATGCTCCTGCGCATCGCGGACAAGGTGGGCGTGTGCAAAGACGTTGTCGTTGTCAAGAGTCGTCGCTGGTTGCAGCGCTAAGGGCGCACACGGCAACCTGCTCATCGCGTGCCCGCCATTGCCGCCTCCACTCCTTCATCGCCCTCACGCTGTACCCCCCTCCCCCCACCCCGCAGGTCCAGACTGGCGCAGGGCGCACCGGCAAGTGGTGGGGCCACCAGCACTGGCTGCCCACAGCCCCGGCCTCTTCGTCACCCAGCAGCACCACCGGTACGGCAGCCGCCAGCGGTACGACAGCGGACGCGTGCCCGGACCTGCTGGTGTTCGCCAAGGGCATCGCCAGCGGCTATCCCCTGGCGGGGGTGGCGGTGCGCAGCAGCCTGGTGCCGGCGGACAAGATGCCGCCGGGGACGCTGGTGAGTGCTGGTTATAATGTGTAGTTGTTTCTCTAATGTATAAGGGGTTGCCAAGTGGACGGTGGTGGCGTTGCGCAGTAACCTCGTGCCATCGGGATGGACGCCGCCAGGCATGCTGGTGGGTGAGCACACCTCGTGGCATCTCATGACACGGCCCACGCACATCTCGTGACACGGCCTGTGAGTACCAAGCGTTCGGACTCAAAGGGAGGTGGTCAGGAGGAAGGAGGAAAGCATTGGCCTGGTGCTCGCGTAAATGCTCGGCCGCTATAGCGTGCCCCATTACTCGCAGCCTTGTCTCCGAGTGAGTGGTCAAGGGGGTTGGAGCAGGCATCCTGCCGGCCGGCACATGGCGCTCGTAAGGCAGTCTGCGGCAAGGTACCGTAGTACGAACACAATGAAGAGGATTGCTGCCGACTGCCAGTCACATATTACCAAGCTGACGGTTGGCCTACCCAGATTCCGCACGCATCGACCGATGTACCGCGGGGCCCCAACCCACCTGGCTGTCAGCCACCACCGGGCGCACAGCGGCATGCGTATAAGTTCCGCAGGATTTCCGCACGCCTTGCGAAAAGGGTGCCCTGTGCGTAGTGCGTGCAAAATGCGGAATGCGTGCGTATACATCCGCCTTACGTATACAGCCCTGCCCAACCCCCGTCCCTTAACGCACCACCTGGCCCACCACTTACCAGTGCCACGACCGCAAACCTAAACCCCCGCCCCCAGGGAGGCACGTACGGCGGCAACGCCGTGGCGTGCGCCGCCGCCGCCGCCACCATTGACGTCATTCACAACGAGCGCCTGTGCGACAACGCGGCGGAGCGGGGGAGGCAGCTCACGGAGGGTGGGTGCTGGTTGGGATAGCACTACATCATGTCGAGCCCCTGTCCACCCCTGTCCGCCACCATCCATCCCCCGCCCTTACACTACTCATACCATGCAGCTACCAGCTTGGCTCAAGCGTTTCCTCAATACTTTACACCACGTCACTTTGCTTCACGTGATACCCCACCCCGGGCCTGACGGCGCTTGCCCGCGAGGCGCCCCCCGATCCCCTGCTATCACACCACCCACCTTTCCCACCGCTTGTCCAACTGCCGCCCGCTATTCAACCCCACCAACGCACCCCCATGCCTGTAGCACAGGAATCTGCACATCATACATATTTATATATTTCTTTTTAGCTATCATCATTCTGCCCACGCTCCACCTTTCCTCAGGTCTGACGGCTCTGGCCCGCGAGATGCCCCCCGGCCTCATCTCCGACGTGCGGGGCCGCGGGCTGATGGTGGGGGTGGAGTTTGGGGGAGGAGGCGGCAGGGCCACGTCGGCACCCAAGGGCGTCGCGTCGGTGAGTGCCAGTGCCAGCGTCGCGAGCGAAGGCTACGGTACAAAGACGGCAACGTATCAGGGTGATGGAGACGAGCAGTGCGTCTGCGAGTGCCACGTGCATCGTGCTGCATGATCTGTGGCCCGTGTGCGCACGTGTGTCAGGGTAGAGTGGGCGAGGCAGGAGGCCCTGCTCGGAGGGGAAGCAGACTGCTGCTTCTGTTGCTAGGCTGCTTGCTCTGCAAGCTCAGCCTCTTGCCTCGCCCACTCTGCCCTGGCACAGGCTGAGCTCGGAGAGCAGCCTAACAGCAAAAGCAGCTGTCTGCTTCCCCTCTGAGCATGGCCTCCTACCTCACCTACTCTGTGCCAGCACACGTGCGCACACCCCCTCCCCTCCCATCCCGCACCAGCAACCCGGGCTCTTCCCGCCCTAGCTGCACCCTAGCTGCACCCAGCACACGTTGACCACTGCCTCGCCCACCCATCCCCCACCCCACCCCAGGCACCGGCATTTCCGTGATTGCCTGACGCCTTACATGGTTGCCTTGCGTTTTACGCGTATCCCACCCCACCCCACCCCGCCCCAGGCTATCACCAAGGCCTGTGCCGCCCGCGGCATGCTGCTGCTGACGGCCGGGGCCCGCGAGTGCGTGCGCTTCCTGCCGCCCCTCACGCTGTCGGCGGCAGAGGCGGACCTGGCGCTCAGCACCTTCCGTGAGGCGGTGCTGGAGGTGCTGCCCAGGGCGGTGGAGCAGCAGCAGAAGGCGTAGGTGTGTGTGTGTGTCAGGTGTGTGGTGGGGTGTGGGTGCGAAGGAGGTTTGATGGATGTGCTGCTCGTGGCGGTAAAGCAGCAGCAGCAGCAGCAGAAGGCGTAGGTGTGGGTTAGGTATGGGTTAGGGTGTGGAGGGTTGATGGGTGTGCTGCTCATGGCGGTGGAGCAGCAGCAGGAGCAGCAGGGCGGCAGGGCCATGGGGCAGGCGCATGTATGGACGTAAAAGTGCGTGGGGTCCTGGGAGTGTTTACGATGTGGTTGCATGGGTGGCTGGCGATGAGGGCCAGTGGAAAAGTGTGCACGACGCTGCCGGAGATACGTACGGGACGGGGGTGGATGCGGCGGATGCAGCTGTACCAGGTATGCATTCGGGGGATGGTGGGGCTGTTATGATGGTGGGACTGATGGTGTTTTGTTGGTGGCGGGGTGCGATGCTCGGGGATGCATGTGTTTGGAGGAGGGAAAGGCCGTGTACGGCAATGCGTCGGAGGCATGTGCCCGCAGGGTGTGACTGGATTTGACGGTGGGGTGTGAGGTGCAGTAGGGGCGCGTCCTGTGCTTGGCGCAAGGCGTATATGCGTGGCCATGCCACAATCAAGAAACGAATGATGTCGTGCATGCGGTGTGGTGCGTACCGGTATGCAGGTGCAGTCATATACAGAGGTGGCCGGAAGGTTTGAGCCGCGTGCGGCGTTCAGGAGCAACTCGGTGGTGCGTGTTTCTCCAGGCGAGCGGCACTCCGACTTGCAAGACCCGCGTTACCCTGTTCTTGTTCCCACGAATAAGATGGACGTGCCTGTTCAGAGCTCGTGGCATTCCAGGTGATTTGGCCGTGCACTCCGGGTGCAGCTAGCAACGCCTGACGGAGTGACGGTGTCCTATGTCGCTGACGCTGGGAGGCAGGGGAGGTCTCCTGATGGGGGAAGCGTCCGAGGAAGCCATGTGTCCCTCGGGTACCCTCTCCGAGCACCCGCCAGACTCAGCCTTAAGTTCGTGTGCATCTCAGCTACAAACTCGATGCTGAGATGTAATGTACGCCTGCATTGCTCGGGCCTGTTTCGTGAACTTTGCTGCCCTGCCTGCTGTGACGTGCTGTGACTCATCACAAGGACCTCTAGCTACCTCTACCGGCATGCTAGGATAAACTCTTCCAGGGACAGCCCTCGCTATGATCTGATTGCACGTACATCCTATGCTTAAAGAAGTTAGCCATGCCTAGGCATTGAGCGGGTGGAGTCCTTGCCCCCGGCTTACGACATGGCAATTGGAACAGCAGCAAGTTCCGCTCCGCCTGAGGAACGGCATCAGGAGTTGACGGAGGAAGAACTTCGCGCGGGGGTTGCTGTCGCGATGGGAGTGGGCTACTTGTCGGAGGCCACCAGCGTTGAACCTATTAAGCTTGTCAACGGCATCGTCTGGGGCCCGGCGGGCCGGCCGCTCGTCTGCCTGCCGGCACAACGGGGAATGACAACGGTCAACGTGTTTCTACGAGTCGACACGGGAGAGCCTGTCACGGAGCTCAGCCCTAGCGTGTTCAGGGCGCTGGGCTGCGACGACATCCCCGCGGAATCGCGTCTCACCCTGGGCGGATACAGCAACACGTACGTGCGACTGTCCGACCAGGGACCCAGCAGCAACCACAAGGACGTCTCCATCCTGGGCGCCGACTTCCTGGGGAACAACCGGGGTGCGCTCGAGGTTGACTACCACCGTCAGACAGTGGTGATCCGCTTCCCTTGAACGGGTAGCAAACGGGTAGAACTAGGGTGAGTGCACGTTCGTCAGGATGGTGGCGGGGCCATGAGGGAGCAGTTAGCAAAGCGCTGCGGCGGCAGCGGCGGACAGGGATGTGTAGGGATAGGAGAGGGAGGAGGAAGAGAGGAGGGCGGCAGGGGTGTGGTTGGTTAGGCGCAGTGGGGACAGCCGGGCCGGAAGTGTGAGTCTCGCACAGATAACGCAAGGAGGCATAAAGTATGTTTGGTTCGACGGTTGGTTTCGGTTGGGGCTCATTGCGAGGGGGGCCTAAGGCACATTTGGGATATAACATGTGAGCGAAGGTGGCCTGTGCAATGGGATTGCTGGTTATCTCCCTTCTCGTGTGGGATGACGCTGGATGACGCGGTGCTGTCAAGTGCCTTAAGCCTGTTCGGTTTGCAGAGCAGCAGCACAAGTACGAGCGGACGTACGACAAGCGTTGACGGTCATTGTTTGCTACTCAGTTGCCAGGCCCATAACCAATTTGGGTGCCATACAACTGCAATGGTGTGTTCAGGGCTACCTGCAACCTGCTGCAACTCATGCGGGGCGTACCCAGGGTCTTCCTTTATCGTTCTTACGCCGATAGTTGCAGAACACGTGCCTGCCTCCACTGGCTGAAGCAGCAAGAAGCAGCAGGCAGTGGCGCATGACAATCTTGGGGGACCTTCTAGCCCCAGCTCCGCCGCAGTGTGCTGCCCTAGGTCGTCCAGCTCCTGCCGCCCGGAACGCTGTACGGCACTGTACAACGCCACTACGCCAGGGCACGGTCCCCTGTACGGCACTCGACCACAGAGGCTAGCGCACATCATGCGACCTTGCTGCTCCCAACACCAGCATCGCCAACACACCCCACGTGCACCATGCCTTGCGCAAGCAACGCCTAGCGTGAGTAAAACGGCACCCGCCGCGTCACATCATCATGTGAGGTGTACCATAACGTCTGGTACTCCACCCATTACATAGCTTCGTCTTGGCTGCCATCACTTCCATCTCCACCCAGGACGTGCTCGCCCACCAGCCTCCACGCCCTGTAGCTCACCTGTCACCACCTCTCTTCCCCTTTATCAAAGCGCCCAGCACAGTACAGCCCCCCGGCCCCCCAAGCAGCGCCGAAATAAAAAGCAAATGCGCCCGAACCATTTTTATCATTATTGCACATCCGTCATCAGGAACCGTCCTCGCCCTCCTCGCTTTCGTCTCCCCCCAGCTTGTACTCGCCCACCAGCCTCCACGCCCTGCAGCTCTCGTCATCCGCCGGCGTGTACCACACGGCCACGTGCCGCACCTCGAACCCCGTGTCCACCAGCTTGGTCTCGGAGCCCTCGCCGTACAGCCGCTCCGTCTCCTGCCGTACAATCTCGGCGCGCTGCTGCTCTTCCAGGTTGCCGTACTTGAGGGACAGGTGCGGCATGTACGGCCCCTGCGGCACGCCGTACGACTCCCGCGCCTTGGCGGCAGCCTGTGGATGTGACCACGTTGTGTGGGGCATGTAAAAGTGTACGGTACTTTAGACAGCCACGTGGCGGGGGACAGAGGCTACTTTGTCAGGGAGTGGCTGGGGGCCGCACAATGCCCCAAGCTCACAAACCTTTGCAAGATGGTAGGGGACACGCGTCAACGGCGGCAGCACTACCCCTATGAGTGACAAAGGATAGAGACGCCGGAGTGTAAATGAGTGGGTCCCAACCTACGCCCCTGTACCCCCAGTGGTAGCTGCACAGCATTGGCTCGGCATAACCCAACTGCAGGTATCCTGGTTCCTCCGCCACCTTACGGTACAGCCACCGCCACCCCCACCATGAGGTAAACGCACTGCACGTGCTGCCTTTCCTTACGCACCCCAACCCTGTGAACCCAACCCTACTGCATGATGATTGGTTCCCCCGCCGCCTAAAGGTACACACACTTCCTGTGTTGCCCCGCCCCACACCCCAAACCCCAACCCCTAACCCACCTCCATGGTGTCTGGTCCCTCACGCGCCTGAAGGTGCACGCACTTCCATACCCCACCCCTGCGACCCTAACCCACCTCCATGATATCTGGTTCCTCGGCCACCTTGAGGAACACACACTGCCAGTAGCTGGAGCCCGACTGCACGCCAGTGAAGTTGATGCGGAACCTCTGAGGAGGGAGGGAAGGGGCGGGCGAGCAGGACGTCAACTTAATCTCCGTACAAGTTGCATTTTATTCAGTCCAAGTCCAAGCCATGCCGTACTAATAAATTGTATGTGTACAGCACGGTAATGTACCATGCATGACGTGTGGAGTTAATGCAGAAGCGTTGAAGAGGGCGGGAGGGACGGGCGAGCGTGTAGACAACAGACGCCTTCTGCTGCTCCAAATACTCCAGCAACACTCTACTTGCACGCCCCACTGCATGCTCGTGGCCAAAAACATTCCAGCAACACATAATTTGCTCGCCCAACTGCATGCTCTCCGGCAGTGCGCACGTTGTCGCTCCACCCACACCTACAACATATCAGTACGTAACACACCAGCACCACCACCCTACGCCCACGTGCTTACTCGCATGCTCCTGGCCAGCTGCTTGGCGGTGCGCTCCATGTCGGCCCACTCCGCCTCCACCAGCCCCAGCAGCGTCACGTGCGGGGGGAAGGCGGGCCCCGCGGGGTGCTGCGCCGCCAGGGCATCAATCTCCGCCGCCAGCTGCCGCCCTAGGGTCCCGTGGGGCGACAGGAAGAGCGAGAACTGCTGCTGCGGCCCACCGCTGCTGGTGGTGCTGGTGGTGCTGGTGGTGGTCGAGCTCCCGATGCTGGCATGGGCATGGGCGGCGAAGGAGGAGGAGGAGGAGGTAGTAGCTTGGGCGGACACGGCTAGCTGGAGGGTAGATGCCATCAGGGCCAGGGCGAGGATGAGGGTGGCAGTGGCCGCGGGGGCGGGGGTGGCGGTGGCCCGCAGAGAGCCCGAGAGCGGGGGCCACATGGCGTGGCAGGTCGTGGCCCCCTGCACGCGTGCCACGTGCCAGACGTGACGGATGTGCAGCTCCTCGTGACAAGGGCTATGTAAAGATTGTGGAAGTGCAGCTGGAGGTGAACTGTTTGGCCAGGAGGGTGTAGGGCCCTGCTGAGGATGAGCCTGCAACGGAAGGGTCCACTGTGGCTCTAGGGTTGTGGTGTTGGGGACGTGGAGGGCTCAGTTGGTCAATAGGCTGCAGGCTCCCGCGTCCGAGTCCGTTGTGGTTGTTGGGCGGAGTTTTAGGTGCGGGTCCTCTGCCTACGTTTCAAAGCGGAACGTGGAGCGAGACTTGGCGAGGTTCTTGTGTGGTTGGACCGGTGCCCCTGCCTGCCTCCGCTATGCGCCTCGCACCTTTGTCCCCGTTAGTAGCTGATTGTAGATGGCAGTTTATGCATTACAGGCTAGTCGGAGGCTGCCCTGTACACCTTCGGAGCAGACTATGGTGAAGTGCGGGTGCAAGGCGATCTAGTGAACTGAGCGGAATTGCGCGAACGTAGAGTAGGTTATAGCTCAACTTCGTTCACTTTATATTGTCACGGTCGACACCGCGCTCTTCTTTCATGCAGGGGAGCCTCCCCTGGGTTGTCCAAATTACTGAACCGTGCGCAGCACTTTGAAACAAAATACCTGTACTGAGGTAGTGTGGTACAGTCCCATGCCGTTGTATCTTACAACGTTTTGTTTAGCAACAGAGAGGGACACGAGTTGAAGCACACAACTACCTGCAACCTGCTGCCACGTGTCCACCACCACCATGGCAAGCCACTTTGGGCACCGGGCCAGGCACTGAACGTTGGTGGGGTTGACCCATGCCGCCTGCTGCCACGTGTGTACGGTAACTACCACGGCATGCCAAGCTGCTGACTGCTGCTGCTGCTCCCAGGCCATCTTGCTTTCTCCTGTTGCTGCTGCTGCCAGCTGACAACCCTGCTGCTGCCCTTTCTTGGACACGTCGGATGTGATGTCCATCATGCTGTCCTTACCCCACGACCCCACATTGCGCAACACCACCACGCCTCGCTACTGCCTGCACTCCACAGACACTCCCGACGCGTCAAACGACAGCAATCACGTCCTCAGCCAAAGACCTTGCAGGTTGCAACTGCACATTCGCACCGGCTAGCGCCCGCCCTCCCGCACGCAACGGCAAATCCCCCCGGGCGGTTGCACCCCCATACATGTCGCTGGAGCCGAACACAAACGCCCACTGACGTCGTTACCAGGCACGGCCCTTTCAAGACCCCATGCACCAGGAGGAACTGACCCAAAAGCGCGCCCCTGTTGCCGCACCTACGCACAGAGGCTCACAAGTACCCGCAGGTTCAAACGCACCCGCCACAGAAGATCCCTAGCAGCAGGACCAGCCGTGTCAGGCCCGCTTCCGTAGGCTCCGGGGAACTCCCCAAACCCCACAACGACCACCCCGCCACCCCCACCAACCCCGACGCAACAAGACAACGCTCATGTTCCATCAGGGGCAGCACCACACACACGCCGCTTGGCACTCACCTGCTTGCAAATTGAGCTGCACTACGCTGTCCGCAACGCTGTGCTGGTGCTGCTGCTCTCCCTGGCGACTGCTGCGCCTTTTCCGCACGCATCCACGCTGCTGCGGCTGTCAACGTTAAATACTGGTTTCCCAGAACCCACACCGCTTGTGTGGGAGCGGCAACGGAGAGTTGTGTACGGCAATCCTTTCACACTGCGAGCGTTACAGCGCTACGACAAGGGGGAGCGGGAGGCATCCGACGCCTCCCCGCCAGGACAACGCCGAGGGAGCGTCTCCCAGCGCGATGGGAAACCGCCAGAGCTCCAGGACCGCTACTAGGCAACCAGCAGCGAAAGCCCAACCACCAGCACCAGCACCGGCAGCAGCACCGCCCGTGCCGCCGGCGCCCCGCCTGCGCTGCACGGGGCCGGCTGCTCCTCTACAGGCGGCGACCGCGGCGGCCACCCTTCCGGCGGGTGCTGTCGGTGGGGATGGGGGTCACATCCTCTGCGGGGCGAAAGGGGGCAGGAGGAGGGCAAGAGGGCAGCAGGAGGGTGAGAGGTGCTCTGTGCCTGAAAAGCGAGGCAATAATGCCGGTCGTGTAAAGAACTTTTTTGCAGCTGGAAAGGTACCCGGCCTTTTGTGTACCGCGCTGGTACTGCAGTCAACCGCTGATGCGCGCTCAGCCGCAGTGCCTCCAAGGCACACGGCTGGGTAGCTGCTCGCCGTTCGCTCGCTGGGTCGCCACGTCCTCTTCGGGGCTTGGCGCATACCCGGTCCTGTACCAGCAACCCATCCTTCTGGTGCTGCTGCTGCGGCCGCTGCTGCGGGTGATCTTGCTGTAGCCTCCCAAGGAGAAGGCCCGCCGCCCACATCCCAAAACCCCCACTTCCCAAAACCCCCAGCGGCCTCCAGCTCAAGCTGCCGCGACAAGAACTATCGGCAGCAGCTCGGTCGGCAATGCGACCCGCGGCCGGTCAACGCCCACCAGCAGGACCTCTCGTTCCCACAACTGGTGCTTGGAGGGTGCCCGGGAAGAGTTCCCGGCATCGCCACCGATCGCGAGCAAAGGCCCACAAGGCCCCCACCCGCTTTCCGCGTGCTGACCAGCCGTCCCACCAAGTGCCGCTGCTGCTTGCCCAGCCATGCCCTGATCCTAGGCACATGCCATCGGGAGGAGCCCGCCAGCGCAAGGAAGCCAACGTCCCCTCCGTACACGGCCTGCGGGCCGGACTGACGCCTGCTAGAGCCCTGCTGCGCCCTCCTCCCCCATATCCCACTACCGCCGCCGCTGCCCTTCCGCCCCTCCCCCGGGCCCTCCGCCACTGCTGCGTGGATGCCGCTGCTGCCACAAGCGAGCAGAGTCGTTACCCCGGAACCAGGGCGCGTTGCAGTATGGTCCAAGACGACCATGCTGCTATGCTGCTGCCGGCACCCTCGCCTCCCGGCCCCAAAGGGACAGGCCCTTGGGAGTGCCGCCTCCAGGCCCGCCCTGCCCTCGTGCAAGCCTCCACTTGCCACGGCATGCCGGCCCATGGCTCAGGCCGCTTTCATCACCGTGAACGCTAGTCCCAAGTTCGCTTGTCGCTCGAGGGGCCGCCGGCCCTGCCGCCGGTTCTGCTGCTGATCGTCCACACGCCGCTGCTGACAGAGTCAACCGCACGCTGCGCGAATTGGCTGCTGGACCGCCACGCCATCTGGTTGTGCGCTCATAATACCGTGATACAGGCATGTAGACAATCCACGTGCACATTGTGCTCGCAGCAATCACCAGGCAATCAAAAGGCTAACCCAGGTGCCCTTTCCCTCCTCAACCCCTTATCAAAGCCCTTCCCGCGCCCTCCCGCCCCCAAGGTGCTCTTTCACCCACCAATGCGGCCGATCTTCATGCCGGCACGGGCCAGGGCACGCAGGGCGGACTGGGCGCCGGGGCCGGGCGTCTTGGTGCGGTTGCCGCCGGTGGCGCGCAGCTTGATGTGCAGAGCGGTGATGCCCAGCTCCTGCACGTACCACACCATAATATATAGGTATTTAGACGCGGATGCTAAGGCAAGCGCTTCTCCTCAACAGAACAGCCGTCGCGCTAGGGCACATCGTTGCTGCCTGCCTGCTTTCCCAAAAGCTCTCCTGCTGAAATTTTCGACAATCAGATTTCTTGTTGTAGGATTTATTCGCCGCTGCTGCATGCTGGTTAGAACGCTGGTCCCGCCGCTCCTGCCGCCATCGCTCCTGCAGGGAGACCCCAAACCCGCTTCTGCTGTCCCTGCTGTACCTTGCACTTCTGAGCCACGTCCTGCGCGGCAAGCATGGCCGCGTAGGGCGACGACTCGTCGCGGTCGGCCTTGACCTTCATGCCGCCGGTGACACGCGAAATGGTTTCCCGGCCCGACAGATCCGTCACGTGCACGAACGTGTCGTTGAAGCTGGCGAAGATGTGAGCAACGCCAAAGACGTGCTCGCCCTCGCGGACGGTGGGGCCCAGGCTCACCACCTCCTTGGGGGCCTCACCATCGCCCTTAGCCTTCTTGGGTGCCATGTTCGTGCTAGGAAAGTGGCGCAAACGTGGACTGCGCAAGAGAGGGACGAGGTGGAAGTCGGGGCACAGAGAAGGCTTGCGAGAGAAAAGTACGGCAGAGAGAGCCGCCAAAGAAGAGAGCCCCGGGCGCTGGCCTTCATGTCATTCCGTGCTGCGATATGCATATAATTAGGTTGCATACAAAGCTGCTTAAGACGTGGAGTTGCAGGGACGCCTGTATCAAAAGCAACTAGCTACTCGCCTCGTGCGCCTCGTGTAGTTCCGTCCTCTTCAGACGCCTGTAGTTAAGGATTGTCCACGAGGACATCCTATCTTAATGGCTGAGAGTACCAGCTTGTCGATACGCGGAGCCGCGTATGGCACAGCAGTCCCCCCGGCAACGCCCGACGCACGACCCCAGGCCACCCCGCTCCAGCGGGCGCCCGTTTCATGCTGGGCGCTCCCAAGGGCTGGCACCCCCCCGCCTCCCTTTGTGATGCCTACTGTGCTCGTTCTGAGGCATTCTGTGCACGTAACAGACTAAGTACGTACGAAGGACATAAGGCGCATGTGGCACACGTCCGCCTCGCTGACCGGTACCGAGTCCTGCAATGGTGTACGGAGGTGCGCGTCTTGGTACTTATCCTCCTGCACGGGAATCAGGCTGGCTCGGGCTCAGCTTGCAGCGTGGCGGTACGTTTCATCCCTTGTTGGCTTCTTGTCGGCGCCGGTGTCAGCCTGCTTCTGAACCCTTACTGTTGCTTTACTGGCCTCACAAAGCGGCGTGTGCGCACTCGTTTTGGTGCAAGCGCGAGCGTGTTTTCGTCGTCAGTACGGTACTGAGAGGCAAGGTGTGAGTGGCGTGGTGGTTGCTGCTCGGCACCGGTGTGTGTTGCGGGCCTCCGTGGCCATGCGACATGCACCAGCTGGCCTGTGTTGGCGCACTCGCTGGTGCACACCTGCTGACCCCGCCTTGTGGTCGTGCTATATGCGTTTCTCCACTGACATGCATTCCTGCTTTGTTCCTAGCCAATTGCTTCTCTGCTGGTCGGTGGGTGGTCGCCACCCTCCGAGCTGACTCCCTGCTTCCGCTACGGGCTACTGCCGTCTAGGGTGTGGTAGGATGCAGCTACCGTAGGTAGGATGCAGCTGTTGTCCATATGCGAATACTTCCTTGCAAGGGGGCCTTCCATGTGCTGGCAAGTGCATGCGTGCGCCTAGGGTACGCCAGGGTAGAGCTGCGCCCAATCGGGTGCCCTAACATCACGCCGTGTTGACTCCTGTGCGCAGCGCACTGTACTGCGCACTGGAAAGCCTGGAAGCGGAAAGCATCATGATTTGGTGTTCAGATCAGGCAGGCAGGCACATCCATCGGCTGCGGTGGGACGTGTAAGGCCCAACATGACGTACTGCTCAGGGATCCGCAGACTACTCTCCCGTGTCCTCCCAAGCGTCCTGCCGGCGGTGGCTTCGCTCCAGTGCATTTTGGGTACGGGCTCGAGTGGTGGACCATCATGCGCGTTCCCGCGTTGTTGTATTGACAAGTGCCGGTGGGCCGTGATCTGTGGCCCTATGCCTCGCATGGGGACATCAATCTGCGTGACCGGAGAAGCTGGGAGAAGCTTCCCCGAATCGAATAATGTGAGAACGTGGGGGCGTGCCGTGCGGCCGATCGGCGGGCGCACCAGGTACCAGATCCAGCGCCTGACAGGCAGGGACACCCATCCGGACAGGCTCTGTCACTCACATCGGCAGTTCCCTATTGGGGTCTGGGAGGCGATCCTGGCCCCTGCCCCTCACTCGCTGTGGCCCCAGTTGCCTCCCTCCCCACGTGCAGACGTGCTCCACCGCTCATGGCCCCATGTACAATACTCGACATCCCATCAGAGTGGAAGGGGGCGGCAGAGGCCTACAGGAGCAGCCAGGAGCAGGGCGGCGGGGGCCAGGCACCGACGGAGCGGGACGCACTGCTGGTGCTCCTCTCACGTCTGGGCTGGC
>VFQN01001947.1_pt1 | contig 33164 bp, 49 predicted proteins | sample 3512371 | NCBI WGS metagenome assembly VFQN01 (sample SAMN10412370, study PRJNA504923) | tailings metagenome | isolation source: Replicate 2 from Balatoc abandoned mine | place: Philippines: Itogon, Benguet | collected 2017-08-28 | reverse complement strand
CCGCTTGGAAACCAGTGCATGCGAAGGGGTTAAAGCTCGCGGTGGCCCGAGAGCCGTGGCAAATTTATCAAGCTTGGAGATTGCCTCCGTATCCATTGGTTTGTTGCGAAAAGGCGCCGGAAACAGGCGAAAACGAGCCAATCCCGGTAGTCGGGGCGAATCCGGCGCCAATCGGGGGTCTGGGGGCTGGATTGGGGTTTCGCGTGGATTGCGGATTCGAACCCCCAATCCAACCCGAATCCGTCCGCATGTGAACACGCCCTTACATGTGGCCCGCCCCCTGGTTCTCTGGCCCCCCTTCCGCCCTCTCACATGCCGCTCTCCTAGTACACATACTGACATACACCCCTGGTTCCCTTAGCACTCGGGCCCCCGCCCCTCTCGCATGCTGCCAGTTCAGTTCATGCACACACACCCTGATGCCCCGCCTCCCTCCCCATTCGCAAAATCGGGGCCCCTAGATAGGGACCCACCTGCCGACGAGTCTGCCTGAACCCGAGCACGCACTTGATGGCCCGCTTCCCTAACATGTTAACTACCGTACTGTTGTCGTCAAAGGGAGAGACGCGGGGAACACGTGTCTGACACCCCTCTCGCTGTACGGTACATGGTGTACCGTACTGTACCGCATCGCTGCACGAGTTCCACTACTCGCAACGGTGCAAATACGGTACTGTGCCACGTAAGGCACTGTGTGCATGTAGGTAACAAACTCACATGCTGTGATCAAGTGCGTAATAGCACCAACATGTATGCCATCCACCGGCCGTACATCACACCAACCACTGTTTGGCATGCACGCCTCGCATCACATGGCCTGCCAACGCGCAGGCAACCCTCAACGGCGGCGCAACACTGCAACTTCACAACCGCATGAAAGCCCCCTCCAGTCCACACCATGGGTGCTCCCGCCTCATTACCTCCCCCACAATGCCTGCTTGCCCCACCACCCGCCCGCCACCGTGTATGCAGCGATGCATGCCCCCTACCATGTGCCCCGTGCTCGCTAAGGCGGAGCCAGTCTGCCTCTTCGCCGCTGCCATTCCACGTTGGCAACGACAAAGCCCCCCGTGTGCCTTTCACGCGATGGACAATCCCGCCGCACCACCCCCTCCCCATGACCCATGGGTCGCCCCCGCAACAGTATCGGCCCCTACTTGGCCTCGTACCACCTGGCCCCATGGCCGTCCCAAAGATGCAGTCAACCAAAGGATAGGTGCAACCAAGCAACCAACCAGCCTACTTGGCCTCGTACCACGTGTCCGCCACGTTGCAGTCCGTGGCCAGCTCCACCAGCAGTGGCATCGCATCCCTGTCGATCTTGGGACCCTTGGCCTCCTTCTCCTTCTCCCCCTCCTTGTCCTTGCCTCCCGCTCCTCCCCACGCCGGCCGCTCCGTCCACACCCCCGCCACGTGTCCCCCCGTGCCGTCCGGCCCCGCGCGCCAGTCGGGCAACGCCATGAGCGCCACCGCGCCCGCCGGCGACCTGCCGCCTGCCGACCCGTGGGTCGTCCCCTCGGGGTGGAACACGCCGTTCCAGTGCTTGCACAGCTCGGCCCAGGGGTTGGCCATGAGCTGCATCACCAGCTGCTTGGCGCGATCCGCGTTCTCTTTGGGGCCCTCCAGGATGACCTCGTCGTGGATCTGCGGGCATGCGGGAAATGCTGTTTAGTACAAAATAAATTTCAATGCCACATTTTATTATTGAACCCCTCCAGGATGCTCGGCTCGCTCGGTGTCCTCGGTGGGGCCCTCCAGGATGACCTCGTCGTGGATCTGCGAAAATAAACAGAAATAGTATGTTGTGCTGTACTTGTTGGCCCCTGCCCAGCGAAACAATCCCTACCCGCAAGGCAACAATAATCCACAATACACACACGTGTACCCGCCGGCATGAGCAGCTTGTCCTTGTTCTGCCGCAGCTCCCCTTTCCCCCAGCTGACGCCCTGCCCACATTCCAGTTATACCCCACACGGTTTCACACAAGTATGCGGTATCCAGCGTCCTGATTATCCTCACGCACCTGCATGAGCAGCTTGAACCCGGTCTGCCGCAGCTCCTCCGACTTGTGGATGGCCACCATGGCGGCGGCAGCCACGTCAGCGGCGGAGCCCTGCATTGGAAAGCGCAAATGCACACTTGTAACTACACCTACAGTTGTGACTGCATGTAAGCATCACTCCGCGTGGCCCCGACCCACGCTCTTGCTGAACCACACCCTTGCTAATACACACACGCATGCCGGTGCCACCGGAGCTGCACGCTAACCCACATCCTTGCTAACACACGCACCTGGCTAATACACACACGCGTCCCCCATGTCACACCCACCTGGATGGGCGTGTTGATGGCTGCCCGCTCCGCGTGGCTGCTGCTGCAGAGGCCCACGCTAACCCACACCCCGGCGAATACACCCCCCCACATGCCGGTGTCGCACCCACCTGGATGGGCGTGTTGATGGCGGCCCGCTCCGCGTGCCCCCGGCTGCGGAAGTCGTTGGCGGTTAGGCCGGGCAGGGGCCGCGTGCGGCCCAGCAGCGTCCGGACCTTGGGCGGGACCTCCTGTGGAAGGCAGGTTGAACCAACCTCGTAAGTTCACCTTTCTGGCGCCTTCCCGTGCTGAGTACGGCTTACGGCGTTTGTCAGTTGAGCAAAACAGAGTTGGGCACCCCGCCTTCACGTCCGTTCATGATTTCTACTGCACCCCGGCCCCCCCGCCCTAGCCGCTCCTGCCCGGCCCTCACCTTCCTGGTGCGCTCCCAGGGGTGATTTCTGTGAATTCTACATTATTCATTACTCATCCTCATTATGTACGATTGTGTAACACCCAGCTCACCTTCCTGCCGCGCTCCCGCGTCTGCTCCTGCCACGTGCGCACCTCGTGCCGGTCAGAGTACCACCTGCGGTTGGGCCGGTTGCATTTGGTTGAGTGCTTGGCCGTTGCGCTTACCCGAACGTTGGCCCATGGCTGACCCGCTAAACCATGTCCGGCACATTCACAATCCGCAATCCCGCATCCCGATCAGCATAGCCACATGGCCCTAGCATTCTCTTTCCACTTGCAGTTCCAGGCATGCGCAACCTCCTCGTGCTAATCCTACCCCGCCACCCCCCGCCAGTCCTGCCCCCTTACTCACTTGTCCACGGTGGCCTGCGCCTCCTCCTTTGAGGTCTCCCCAGGTAGCATCCAAACACAGTTAGTAATACAACACACCTAAGTTCACATTTGCCCAAGCGCCCCTCCCATCGCTTACTTGTCCACGGTGGCCTGCGCCTCCTCTTTTGACGTCTTGAAGTCAACCGCCAGGCCGTGAGCGGTCTTGCCGTACGCGATGGAGAAGTTGAGGATCTGGACACGGGACATCGTGGTGCGACGGCAGGCGGGCAGTTGGTGACAAGAGTGTTACAGCCAGGCTGCAATAGCAGCAACGGAGAAGTTGAGAACCTGTAAACCGAGGGTCCATTTGCATTAAGCGCGCAGGCAATGGTGACACGGTGCACTAGTCAGCACGTTGCGCAGGCAGCAATGGACAGTTGAAGTACCCAAATAGGGCTACGAGTTGTTGCAGGGGGTTGGCAGAGGCGGGTCATGCGTGACGCGCAATAAAAACATGTACAGCGCCACATTTCAGGGTTAATGGGGTAACACGGAGTTGGTACCGACGAATCTGAGTGGCATGCAGTCCACGGGTTGGTGGGCTGCTATCGTACGTACGCATTGGAGCGTGCACCACCTAATACACATCCCTGCCGCTGTCCCACCGTGCCCACCCTGCACTCGCTGGGGCACCTGCCCTTCGCGTACCTTTCGCACATTGTCACGTACCGGTATCTTTCCGACGGATCACCAAAGGCAGGCACCACCGAGCGTGCACCAGTTCCTACAAATGACTTCTGCAACTTGCGCTCCGAGGCGTACTTGTCCTTGACGTTTCTCTGGCTACATACACACACCTAATACACACAGCTAATACACACGCCTCTGCTGCTGCCCCACCTTGGCCATCCTGCGCTCCGAGGCGTACTTGTCCTTGACCAGCGGCTTATCGGGCTCGCCCACGCCCTCCCACTCGATATAGCAGCCGCCTGATTATGGGGAGCGACGGGCGTCCATGGGGGCCGTTGGGTGGATATGAACTGCGTTGTGGAACACCCGCGGTGTGGGGCCACGTAGAGCAAGGCGCGCGCAGGTGTCCATGTGTCTACACATTCGGCCGTGGCCGTGCTTGCGTGCGACAGTTAGTTAGTTCTTGGACGTACCCTCCTTCACATCTTTCTTGATGTGGTCGTACATGCCGTACGCCGTACGGCTGTGGAAGTCGCCGCCCAGCTCGAACGCCTCCTTCATGGACCTGGGGGTTAGGGCAGCACGTGGCATGTGTCAGAGCTCCTAATACACATGCCCAACAGGCGAGCCTTACTACACACGCCCCTTCCTTCATGGGCCTGCGCGTCAGGGCAGCACGTGGCAAGGTGGCCCTTGGCATGTACGGAGGCACGTGCGGCGGGGTTGTCATGAACTGCAAGCTCACCTGCTCCAGCAGCTAATACACATGCCCACCAGCCCACCCGTAATACACATGCCACATGAGCGACTCACGCGCAGTTGGTCATGTGCGCCAGGATGCGCAGCTCCAGCTGTCCATAGTCCACACCCACAAACCTGCACCATCACGAGCTAATACACATGCACCATGTCCGCTAACACACATGCCCCACTCACGCGCAGTCGGTCATGTGCGCCAGGATGCGCAGCTCCAGCTACCCGTAGTCCGCCATCCACTCACCTGCTCCACCAGCAGCTAACCCACATGCCCGCCAGCCCACCCTTAATACACATGCCCCACTCACGCGCAGTTGGTCATGTGGGCCAGGATGCGCAGCTCCAGCTGCCCGTAGTCCGCCACCACCAGGGTACTGCCGCCGCCGACGTCGGCCGTGAACGCCTTGCGCACCTGCAATTAAAACGACAATAACATGAAACCCAAGTTTTCGTATTCGTACTGCAATATGTTATGGTGGTGCCCTGCATGGTCCGCAAGCAACAGCGTGAACGCCTAGCGCACCTGTGAGAACGAAAATGACATGTTGTCCACGTATACCACATGAAGATTTATAATGGCAGGGGCTGTAAGCTGGCACGTGAACCCCATCCGCCCAGTCCCATAGAAGGAAGGGGCTAATTGGGGTTCTGTGCCTATGCCTTCCGCCCCAATCGCATCCAGACCCATCTTCCCAGACCCCGTGTCCCCACCTTGTACCGGTCCTTCCTCGAGCCCACTCCCCAGTCTCCCCCCCTCCCCTGCCCCGCCCTGTCCTATGTCCCCACCTGCCCCCCGTGTCCCCACCTTATACCGGTCCTTCTCCAGCGCTGGCTGGTTCTGCAGGTTGGGCCTGCAGGGAGAGCGCGAGGGGCGTGCGTGGAGTCAAGTAGTGTAGCGCAAGTTTGTTAGCCCTTGATGAACATGTACACATCGGCACTTCGTTCAGCCTGCCCCCATGCACCCCAGATGCCACAATCCGCCCCATCCGGCCACCATTCCGCCCCACACCTGTGCGCCCGGAGAGCGTGCGCCCAGTCGGAAGCCAAACCCCACGACCAGCCCGTTCCCACCCGCACGCCGACAGGCGGCCCGTCTCCGTGGATGGCGGCAACACCCCCTCAGTCGATATTGGAAGAAAGACAAACCAAACAAGCCAACCCAACCCAACCCAACACCCACCCGAGCGGCGACAGGCGGCCTGTCGCCCAACACGTATTCCATCATACTTCCCGTCCTTCCCGTACAATAACAACGCACACACTCTCGGCGACCATGTCCCAGCACCCACCTGCGCGCCGACAGGCGGCCCGCCTCCGTGGATGGCGCCCAAAACCACACCCCGTCGTACATGCCGTACAGCAAGCATGCCACCCACCCACCCCGACCACTCTCCCCACCCACCTGCGCGCCGACAGTCGGCCCGTCTCCGTGTTGATGTTGAGCGAGCAGTGCACCTGGTACACCTCACGCTCCTGCTGCTGCCCCCCCTGACCCTCCTCTGCTGCCCCATCCACCTCCACCACCTCCACCTCCCCAGCCCCCTCCTGCTGCCCCTGCTGCTGCTGCCCCCCGCCTGCCCCCTCCTGTACATCCCCCCTCCCCCTCCTCCTCCACGGCCGGTCCTCGTGCACCGCGCCGTGCCGCTCCGCGTTCGCCTGCTGCTGCTCCAGGCGGTTGCGGCCCCGTTGGACACGCGTGCAGGAGGAGGTGTCGTTGCTCTACGGGAGAAAAGGGGGGGGGCGCAGAGCACAGAGCACGGGTTCAACAAGCGCGCCGTCAGTTTTGCGAAGCCGTGATACGCTTTTATAAAGGCAGTGAATGTGTGTTAAGGAAAGGTCAAGGGGCTGGCCTACTGTTGCTCCAGGCGGTTGCGGCAAGGCGCCACCGTCGAACACGAGGACGTGTCGTTGCCCTGTGGAGGGCAAATGGGCGCAAAATTGAGACATTACCGTACAGACATTACCGTACATTACCGTACAGACAAGATCGTACGCTGGCCTGAGAGTATGGGTAACCATGCAGAAAAGGGTTGTTTGTGGGGGCAAGGGGGAGTGGGCTAAACGGCGTCCGCCTGCTGCTGCTCCAGGCGGTTGCGGCCGGGTGCCACCCGAGAGCAGGAGGAGGTGTCGTTGCCCTGGAGACCAAAGGCACGGTCAGTTTGGGGAAGGTGGGCTATGGTGTGGTCGGGATTTGGGTAGTGTGCCAGGGGGATGTTTGAGGGGGTGGCGCTCCGCGCTCCGCGTCCGGCTGCTGCTGCTGCGTGGGCGGGGACATGGACACAACGAAGGGACTACCAAGTTGGAAAAGGTGTTCCAGGCTGACTTTGTGGGTTGAGTATGGAGGGGCAAGGGTTAGAGGTGCTGGACCGGAAGCGGAACGGAGGGATGGGCGGGTGGAGCCAAGCAGGGGCCGGGTGCCACAGCACCGCACCATCACCTGAACCACCATTCCAGCGCAGAGCCGCAAGGTTCCTTTTCCTCGCCGACTCGTGCATCAGCCTGTTTGCGCGTGCCTGCCGGGCTGCAGCACGAGATCGAGAGAAAGAGGAACCTTGCGGCTCTGCGCTGCAGTGGCGGTTCCGATGACGGAGCGGGTGCTGCTGCGGGGGTTACGCCCCCTCGGGCGCTACGCACCTTGGGGGCTTCGCATCGGTACGTCTATATCGGTTGGTCCATCGCACACGGGCTGAAGAGCTTACCAACCCAGATGTAACCACCAACGCCCTGCATACAGTGCCATCCGTACAATGCCGTACCGTACGCCCCCGCACGGTAGGGGCCCAAAAAGGCACCCCCCCCCCGGGGGGGGGAGGGGGGGGGCGGGGGGGGGTTGGGGGGGGGGGGGGGTCGGCAGGGGGGGGGGGGGGGGGGGGGAGGAGGGGACGCGGTAAACAGCGGGGCGTAACAGAAAGCAATGCATAACCGCCTGCGGGGTAACGTCTGCTCCTCAACCACGTTCATCCACAGAGGGCAGTGCACGAGCGGAGGAGGGTTGTCCGAGACTCCCGTTGGGATTGGGACGAGGAAGGAGCTTTTGTGGACTCCAGCAGGAACGCAGCCAATCGCGGCAGCGTACCCAAGACACAACGCCACACACAACGCCACACAACGCCGCCCCCCTGCTCCGCACACCAACTCGCATAGGGCCTCGACGGCCACCCCCTCCCGCAGCTTGTCCTCCCCGCCCTCAGCACCCCCTCCCCGCCCCTTCCAACCAACACGGTTCTACACGGCAACCCACCTCGCACAGGGCCTCACGCCCGCAGCCCCTCCTCCCCTCCCCCGTCTCATCCCGCCCCTCCTTTCTAGCTTAGCTCTTGCCTTCACCCTCACTCTCACTCTCATAGTTAACCCACCTCGCACAAGGCCTCCACGGCGACGCAGGCCCGCCCGCCCTCATCCCGCCCCTCCTCCCCTCCCCCCGCACGCAGCGTACAGCTTCCCAAGGCCCTTGTCCCCGCCCCGCCCTGCTTCGCCCTGGTAATGAGTGAACTAGGGCTCGAGGTCCCTTCCTCCTTACCTCGCACAGGGCCTCCACCGCCACGCACGCCCTCAAGCCCTCCTCCCCGCCCCCACATGCGGCGTACAGCTTGCCCAGGTTCTTGTCCTTGGCCTCTTTCTCCAGAGCCTCCAGCTTGGCAGCCTCGTCCGGCTCCGCCGCCGCCGCCGCCGCCGGTGGCTGTACGGCATCCGGCTGTACGGCATCGGCGGCGGCGGTTGCGACGGCTTCATCGTCTGTGACGGCGCCGCCGGCGGCAGCGGCCTCGCCGTCCCCTGCCTCGGCATCGGTCTCCACCTGCGGCCAGCAGGAATTATGCAACCGCAAATTAATATGCGGAGCCGAAACACCGAAACGCGTAGATGCAGTAGAGATTATACTATGCATTGTGGTACGACGGCGTCCTCCCCTGCCTCGGCATCGGTCTCCACCTGCGGGCAGGGATTCGTGAGCATACCGCAACACACCCGAATAAACTGAGCACACTGAGCACAAATGTTAATTGCAGCTGCCATTGCCATTACCGTCTGTCACAGCCATCGCTGCAATAAAACAAATCAATCCACACGCAGTAACAGTTATTAGAATTTATACTACGTTGCTCAACCCACCTCGTCCTCTTCCAGGGGCGTTGCCGTCCGCGCCGCCCTCTCCGCCGCCTTCCTCGCCTCCTCCGCTGCGCTCTCGTCCTGAGCCGCCCGCTCCTCCAAAAGCTTTTTCAGCTCCTTTCTTGCAGCGCCGGGCTTGCCGGCCAGGCCCCTGCGGGATGGGTGTGTACGTGGGCATTTGTCCAATATTATATTTAGCTCGTGATGCACTCCCTAGCCGCCCGCTCTTCCAGCAGCTTTTTGAGCTCCTTGCGCGCGGGCGGTCGGAAAGTGTGTCGTATGTTGGGCTTGCCGGCCAGGCCCCTGCAGGCGGTGGGAAAAAAGCTTCAGGGTTAATACGGTATCAGGTGGGGTAAAGTGGCCGCACGCCACCGTCTCGTCCTGAGCCGCCCGCTCCTCCAGCAGCTTTTTCAGCTCCTTTCTTGCAGCGCCGGGCTTTCCGGCCAGGCCCTTGCAGGCGGTCGAAAAGTGTTTGTCGTATGTTAGTGACCTCTTGGTGTACTCCTGGCAGTCTAGGAGGCAACGTGACAAAGATTTAGGGTTAATATCAGATGGCGTAAAGTGGCTGCCGCCGCGCTCTCGTCCTGAGCCGCCCGTTCGTCCAAGAGCTTCTCCAGCTCCTGTCGTGCAGCGCTGGGCTTGCCGGCCAGACCTCTGCAGTTGGCGGTTGACAGTTGGCAGTCAGAGCACGCCTCAATGCGCCAGCGTGCTAGGTGTGAGCATGACGGAGGAGCTGCAGCTCGCGATGCTAGGAGTCAGCTGCTGGAAGCTCGTGCGGATTCTGCCGTCGCCGCTGGATCTGCACAGCTTGTGCGCGAGCCGCACCATCCAGCACCTGGTGTGCATGTACACGGCGGAGGCGGACCTGCTGAGCGCGCAGACACAGCTGCAGCTGTAAACGCACACCATGTGCTGGATGTTGCGGCTCGCGCACAAGCCCTGCAGAGCCAGCGCGACGGCCAAATCCGCACGAGCTTCCAGCAGCTTAACCCCCGCATCACGAGCTGCAGCTCCTCCGTCATGCTCGCATCTAGCACGCTCCCGCGGGGGCGGTCAGAGCGAAAAGCGCAATAGGAGGCTGGCAATATAAAATATAAAATAAAATTACACACATTATTACACAAATATTAATAATAATGATGTTACGCGGGCGTAACCCTGCGTGTGATTAAGGGGGCAGGGCTTTTGTGTTTCCACTTCGCGCCTACCACCATGGTGATTAGACAAAACCAAGCTTCGTTTAGACTGGCCAGTACACGTAGACAAAACTAAGCAGCGTTCAATTGCTCACCTGAGCACCTTGATGCTGACGGCTGCGCTGTTGGTGGCTGTCAGCACCTCGGGCTGCAGGCGCCCCGGCACGCCCTTGCCCCAGATGCCGTACAGCTCCAGGTCGATGTACTTGGAAGCCCTGGAGAAGGGAGGGAAAGCACGATTTGACAATCATTTTAATCATGATTATAATAATGCATGCGGCCGGGCACACCCTTGCCGTACAGCTCCAGGTCAATGTAATTGGAAGCCTACAAGCGGGAGAAATGTGCAGCAGATACATTTGTAAAAGTTAGGTAGGTAACGATGTACACAGTTCCACCGCCACTCAAAACCTCCCCCCGCCCCGCCCCGACCCTTTCAGCCGCCCTACCTTTTCCCTTGGGCCTTGAGCTCCTCATACTGTGGGTTGTCAACCTGGCAGAGGCAGATACATGCGATGTTTGTAAAGATTACTTTCAGCAATTATGAATAAGCATTTTAATTCAGTTAATTATTTTAAAGCAGTTATTACAAATATTGTCTTGCGGCTACACGCTACATCAACTGAACACACACCCAATGCGTCACATACATTTGCATATGGACAATAATGCAAATGTAAACCCACCTTCACGATTCTGCTGACAGGGCCCGCCGCCGCCGGCCGGCCCTCCGCCTTGGCCGCCCTAGCCGCCTTCACCGCCGCCTCCGCCGCCGCCTTTGTGGTGTGGCCGATGTGGTCGGGGAACAGCAGCTGCCGGATCTGAGCACCACTGGACACGTTCATGAGCCTGGATGGGGACGCGGGAGGCGGGGTGTGTATTAGCAGTTTTTGTGTGTTAATACACATACTGTGGTAGGGGTCAAGGAACAGCAGCTGACGGATGTGGGCGCCGCTGGACACGTTTCATGAGACTGCAAGGGGACACGGGTGCACAAGTAATAGCAGTTGGCGCGTTTTAATACACGCCACGCATGTCCGTCCTGTATACAAACAAACCATGCATGTACGATAGGATGTCGTACGCACACATTCTTTCTCCACTGTTCAGTCCAACCCACTTCGCCCCCGGCACCCTGCTGCCCACTCCAGGGACCCCATCCGGTCACCCCCCCGACCCCCCCCTCCACGCCCGCCCAACCGATATTTCACTAATAATTGACTACCTAAGTATAGTTTATACACTAGCACACACTGACGCACCTCGCCCCCGGCACCCGGCTGTCGGCCCACTGCAGGAACTCCAGCTTGGCGGCACGGCGGTCCTCCTCCGCAGCTTTCTGCAAACGGGGTCAGCAAAGGGGCAGAGCGGGGGCGGGGTGGAGGGGCGCGAGGTGAACTATACTGTATACTGCATTGTCCGCTGGGAATCAGGGGCCCGCCTCGGCGGCTTTCTGCAGTCGGGGATTAAGGGGGCAGGTATTGGGGTGGAGGGGCACGAGTTGAACCACCTGCGCCTCCTCCAGGTGCCCTTCAGCTCAGGCGGAAGAGCACACACGCGCACACGCGCGCGGCACGTGTACGTTCACACGTCTTGTACGGCACTGTCGTACGACCTCCCACCTGCGCCTCCTTCAGGTGCCTCCAGTGGAGACGGAATGGCACACACGCACAAGCCACGTGCACGTACACACGTTGTCGTACCTGTCGTACAGCACTTCGGGACCCACGTATCCACACGTGTCGTATAGCACTGTCGTACGACCAGCCCCACCTGCGCCTCCTCCAGGTGCCTCCGGTTGACCATCATGCCCCGCCGCTCCATCTCCGTAAGCAGCTCGCCTGTGGGCAAGGGGGGGGGGGGCGCAAGAGGGGTGGGGTCCGGAAGGTTTTAATGCGCGCACAAATCTATACATCGTGGCATGGTGCGCAGCACTAGCCATACCACAGTGTTGAAGTTCTATTGTCTCGGGATATTGACCATCATGCCCTTCCGCACCATCTCCGTGAGCAGCTCGCCGCTGGGAGGCAGCGACTTGCGGGGGAGTGAGTGAAGCGCGAGGAAACCGTGCGAGGCGTGCGTCAGGGTCCTTACCGAAGTCCAGCCGGTAGGCCACGTAGCAGTGCCAGAGGTGAACGTGGAGCCCGTCCGCCCCCAAAAAATATATAGATACATTTTTCAAATTTTTCTAAATAGTATTTTTACTAAACTCACCGAAGTCCAGCCAGTAGGCCACGTAGAAGTGCCACAGGTGCACGTGCCGCCCCTCCACCTCCACCTTGCCGTCCGGGCCCACCTGCATCCCGGCCACCTGCAGCCGCCGAGGGAATGAATGCATAATAGGCATATTATTGTTATAACAATTAATATATTTGCTTTGTTGTATATTAATCTGGGTACCCCACGCTACCGTCCGTACCAACCTGCACCCCGGCCACCAGCATTTGTACAGCATTTTATTTGTGTATGACGAAGGGTGTCACATCCAGGTGGTGCAGCCTGGCCACACGCCCCCCGCCCACGTGCCAATGACCACGCACCGCTATCGGGACATGGTGTCGTGCAGCATGGGGCGCACAGGACCTCTGCTTGTCTTGCCGCTGGAGCCGAAGCCGGACATGTCAACCACTACGCCAAGACCAAGTTCCGTTCGGCAACGGCATGGCTTGGATACAGACTGACCACATTGCAGCATTGCGGCGCTGCTTCACCACTGCGACGTCGCAACGCCTAACCCCGACAGGGCATGAGATGGCCACCAAGACACCACCTTACCTGCAGCCGCCGCGCCAGCGCCTCCTCCACGTACCACGTCTCGTCACGGAGCTTGATCTCCAGCGCCTCGCGCAGCTGCCACGTGGCCTGCGCCGAAGTCACAAGGTGCGGATTTTGTGGGACTATATTCATTGAGTTGTTCGCCGCCCATTAGCGTTACCGTAAGTGTGTTCAATTTGGCGTGGCGCCACGGCGGGCTCCACGTACCACAGTCTCGTCCCTAAGATTGACAACACCTACAATGCCTCGCGCGGCTGCGTGCCAGGTGGCCAGGCGCAGGGTGTGAACATGGCTTGCATTTTTTCATGCAGTTTAGAGAATATATCGCTGTAAGCGCAAAGCTTGGCTTGCGTTAATTTGGCATCGTTCCTGAGTTGGCTCTATCCCAGCCTCCGACTCCATCGCCAACAAGAAACGTTACCGGGGTTCTCCTCCGCGGCCCCCACCCGGGTCCAACTTCCTCAACGTGTCGTACGGAATGACCGTGTGGCACGCTCCGGCATCTACAACCACCGCCATTACGGGTAAGGCCTCTCCATACGCGTTGGTTGCAGGTGTGGAGGGGCATACCGGTGGTGGCAGTTGCAGACTCCGGAGCGTGCCACACGGTAATTCCGTGCGACCCGCTGAAGAAGTGAGACCCGGGTGGGGGCCATGAGGAGACCCCGGTAGGCCCAACGTCCACCCTAGCGTCCATATGCAACACACGACGCCCGCCATAACCTTCAATACAATGTACACTGTGATAAGGTGGATAAGTGTCCCTAATACACGAGCATTTACACCAGCACGCAACCCTGCGTCACCTCTGAGTCCAGCGCCGAGTAGTCAATGCATGTGCGGGTACACAGGTATCGATGGAAACCATGGTGCACACCATTATCAACTTAGTGTTATAGCACACATACGTGTAAAAGAACAATCAAGAGCAATTCAAATTCCAAAGTGTGTCCCAGCATGCACCCTCACCTTGGCGTCCAGCGCCGAGTAGTCGATCCACGTGGGCCGGAACAGGGGCAGCGTCTGCAGCACCTGCAGGTGGGGCAACGTATGGGGGCACCATGGACGTGTGATAACGGTTAACACACATGCAACACGCGTCGTCAGCGTCTGCAGCACCTGCGGGTGGGGCACCGGGGGCGCCACGGACGTGTGTTAGCGTTAATACACATGCACCAAGCCTCGTCAGCGTCTGCAGCACCTGCGGGTGCGGCAAACGGCGCCACCGACGTGTGTTAACGCTAATACACACGCATTTGGCCCGGTCCACGTCTGCAGCACCTGCGGGTGCGGCAAAGAGGGCACCACGGACGTGCGTTAGCGTTAATACACATATATTGGGCCTGCTAAGCGTCTGGAGCACCTGCGGGCGGGGCAACGAGGGTGAGGGCGCCATGGACGTAAGGCAAGGGCACCATGGCCCGGGTGTTAGTGCTAATACACATGCCTCTAGGGTGGGGCAGCGGGGGGAAGGGGAAGCACGGCGAATTGGTTGTGTTGTAAAGGCAAGGATGGGTCAATGCGTCGGCGAGGTGCACGTGCGTCGTAGTACTGCTGGGTAGTAAGGGCAGCACCCATAGCATATGGACGTGGTGCGTGGGGGTAGGGGGATGGGGGTTGACCACATCAGGGTGGTGCCGAGGAGGTGTGAAAAGGGAGGGCTACAAGGAAGCTGTGGCCGTGGGAGGTATTGTACAGAGCCAGCGAAGCATGAGCGGTGGTGGTGGCAATTTATGTAGCACCTGTGGGTGTGCGCTAATACACGGTCCTCACCTGCGTGGGCTGCAGCTCCGGCACCTTGCCCAGCACCACCACCACTGCCCCCCGCACCCACCCGACAGGTGCACCCTGTACGTGTGTATGAACGTCCGTTAATACACAGCCCTCACCTGCGTGGGCTGCAGCTCGGGCGCCTTGCCAAGCACCACCTCCACTGCATTCCACACCCAACCCGACGGGTGCACCAACGACGTGTGTAATAACATCCGTTAACACACGGTCCTCACCTGCGTTGGCTGCAGCTCCGGCACCTTGCCCAGCACCACCGTTGGCCCGCCGTCCGGCGCCCCGGCCGCAACGTAGCGGACCTTGTACATGCCGAACCGGTCCTTCATGCCCAACTGCGGAAAAGGGCAGGGGATTGCGGGAAAAGGCAAGGGTATTGCGGAGGAAGGGCATTGCGGGAAAAGGGGACCTGATATTGTGTACGTGCCGAAACGCTCTGGTATGCCCAGCTGTGGAGTCCCCTGCCCCCTGGGCACCTGGTCAACCCGTGTGCCGCACACCCTGGTCCCCGGCCTAGGTTCCGGCACACGCCGAAATGTACAGCACTGTACGGCAGCGCTAACCCACCTTTGCGCGGACCAGGTCCTTGAGCGCCTGCTCTTTTTCCGTGCTGGGCCGCACGCCCTGCCCCCCAGGCACCTGGTCCACCCGCGTGCCCCACCGCCGGTCCCCAGTGCGGGTGCGGCCGGGGGCTGCCGGCTCGTCGCGCTTGGCGGAGATGAACCGGCCCATGATCTGTGGGGATTGAAAGATTCGAAGGGCGGGGCGATGGGGCTGTTACTAAGCGTCGCTGATACGGAGAAGCCTACAGGATCACAGGGTTGGTGCGGTCGTGGCTGCGGGTAAGCAGGGGGACGCGGGCGCCGTCCTCGGGAGAAGCAGCATGGTATACACATGCCCCACCTCCGAATCGCTGGTCAGGTTGTCCAGGCCGTACGTGCGCCGCCCGCTGCGCCTTTGTTGCACGCCCACGCTAATACACTCACGCAGCTGCACCCCGTGCTGATACACAAGCCCCACCTCCGGGTCGCTGGTCAGGTTGTCCAGGCCGTGCGTGCGCCGCCCGCTGCCCCTTTGTTGCACGCCCGCGCTAATACACACACCCAGCTGCAGCCCGTGCTAACACACATGCCCCACCTCCGGGTCGCTGGTCAGGTTGTCCAGGCCGTGCGTGCGCATCCCACTGCCCCGTTGTTGCACGCCCACGCTAATACACACACCAGCTGCAGCCCGTGCTAAAACACATGCCCCACCTCCGGGTCGCTGGTCAGGTTGCCCACTGCCCCGTTGTTGCACGCCCACGCTAATACACACACGTTCAGCTGCAGCCCGTGCTAACACACATGCCCCACCTCTGGGTCGCCGGTCAGGTTGTCCAGGCCGTACGTGCGCCGCCCGCTGCGCCTTTGGTGCACGCCCACGCTAATACACACACCCAGCTGCACCCCGTGCTAATACACATGCCCCACCTCCGGGTCGCTGGTCAGGTTGTCCAGGCCGTACGTGCGCCGCCCGCTGCGGCTGGCGTCCGCCAGGCGAGCCATGTGCAGCGTGTCGCCTGCAGATTGGGCACGAGAGCCACATTCGATTCAAATAATAATATACATATACACTAGACAACGGCCTGGCCACACTGTCTACAAGGTCCACCATGTGTGTCTACCGCTTTGCACCGGCCAGGCGCGCCATGTGCAGCGTGTCGCCAGTCAATGGAGCTAATTACAGCTAACTGCAACGTAAGGAAGCTCAGCAACTGTTTGGCCCATTTGCACCGGCCCTGCCCATGCATTCGGCCCCTTGCCCCATGCGGGCCCCTTGCCCCATGCGCTTACTAGTACTATGTTCACAACCCACATGCTCACCTCCGAAGCCGAGGCAGCACACGCCCATGTTCTCCGCCCTCCCCACCACCTTTCCTCCCCTCCCCTCTACCCCCCTTTGCGCCAGTTGCAGATTTACCCACCTCCGAACCCGCGGCAGTACACGCCCATATCCTCCCGCACATGGCGCCCCCTCCTCCCCTAATATACACAAGAAAACACGCGCATGTACATGAACATAACCCACGCACCCACCTCCGAAGCCACGGCAGCACACGCCCATGTTCTCCAGCACGTGTCGGTCGAAGCCGTAGTTGTGCCACACCTGGGGGTACGGCACGGCAGAGGGTACGGCAATTTAGATCGGCACTCGGCAGTACGAAAGCATGGATAACAGGTGGACGATACGGCATATTATTAGCTTGTAACACTGGGATTAGAGGTGCGAGCGCTGCGCTAGGAAAGGCGCGGTAGGCACCGTGCATTGCCACGTGGCGACTGCAGCACGAACGAGTTGAAGCCACCTGGGCGTACGGCACACGGTACGGCGCACTTGTACACGCGTTGTACACATACCGTAGATTGCAATACTTCACTTTGCTTTACCTTCATGACGGTCTCGTCCTCGAAAAAGCGCTTGAACTCCCTCAGGATGGGGTGCTGCTCCTTCAGCTGCACGTACCGCCCCTCGAACACAACGCTCCCCGACCAAACTACCACCCACAGCTGTTCAAGTATCATTATTTGTACATCAAATAATACAGTACCGGCTTACCTTCATGACGGTCTCGTCCTCAAAAAAGCGCTTGAACTCCTTGAGGATGGGGTGCTGCTCCTTTAGCTTCACGTACCGCCCCTCGAACACCGGCCTCCCCTCCCCGTCCAGCTCCAGCTCGTCCCACACGTCCACCCAGATGCGGTCCTTGCGCTGCCGTACACCTGCGGCCCCTGCCGTACGACTGTCGTACGGCGGCTCGCAGTACGAGAAGTCCAGGTCGTCGCCGCCGTACACTGAGAAGCACAGCACCACGCCGTGGCCCACGGGGGTCTGCTCTGTGACGTCGATGAACGCGGCCTGCAAGACAACAGGGGTGCAGAACAAAAACATAAATATATGTAGGACGTCCAGACTAAGTAGAAATTAAATGTGCCTCGGGGGTCTGCTCTGTGACGTCGATGAACGCGGCCTGCGGGACAGGGATGCGATACAACATAAGTACCCAACTGTGTTCACGTTCCGCACGATAAGTAGCGGCAGTCAGGAGCACCGTACCGGTTCCGGCACCAAAACCCTCAACACAAGCAGATCCCCACTGTCTATTGGCGTGTATCCCACTCCCCACGCGCCACCTCCGTGTCGCACGCAAAGCACCGAGGGCTCCTCTCAATCGCATTTCTTTTCGTTGAGATGCCCTAGTCTTCCGCCCACAACATGTCTCCTACCTCCGTGTCGCAGGCAAAGTAGCGGTAGGGCACCAAAGGCACCCAACTACAACGTAATAATGATAATACCAGTGAACTAATACCATAATGACAAGTTTTTTCGTGCCAAGAAATTCACTCCCGTGCCCCACCTCAGTGTCGCAGGCAAAGTAGCGGCAGGGCACGGACGGGTTGGCCCTTGGCGGCGAGTAGGGGTAGGGCTTGCGCGCCACCGACAGCAGCATGTCCACCACACGCCGCGCCACCTCGGCTGTAGCATGGACGGGACAACAGAAAGCGTGGACGTCAGAAATATACATTTATTTCTATTTTAAGCCTATCGGTATTTTACATTACAGTTATAAGGATATAGAAAACGCTTTTCTAACATGTCTGGAGGTGCCAGGTTAGAGAGGGCTTGCACACCACGGACAGCAGCATGTCCACCACGCGCCGAGCCAACTCGACTGCGAACACGTGGCAAAAAGGAGGGTATGGTGCATGGCGCAGCTGTTATACACATGCTCAATAGCGGTGTGGGGTAGTGCCTGCGGACCACGGCAGTCAGCACGCCCACCACACGCAGGGCAACCTCGGCTGCAAACAGTTGGCAAAACGGAGAACATTGTGCAGGTTGGGGCAGTTGTAATGCGGATTGGCGGTGCGGGATAGGGCCGGCATGCCTCGGAGAGGAGCATGCTACCTCGGCTGGGAACCAGCGGAACCACGGAACGACCACGGAGCCATGGAAGGCGGAGTCAGGCGGACAGATACTACTTGTAGGTGGTGTGGAAGAAACCATGCGCCACTGACGGCAGCATGCTTGCAGCTCGCCGAGCAACCGTCGTGCAACCGCCGGGTAACCGCCTGGGCCACAACCGTATGCCGTGGGCTCACCGCTGTCCACGATTAGCACATCTGGCGGCGTCTCAGCAAGCAGCGGCTCCGTTGTTGCGTACCCATCCGATAGAACAGAATACACAGATATAATTCTTATAACATATACACATAATACTACCATGTACGCCAAGCGCTCACCGTTGTCCACGATGAGCACGTCCGGCGGCGTCTCCGCCAGCAATGGCTCCTTTGTGGCGTAGCCGTCCATCCCAATGTCGTAATACTTTGACTCAAAGCCCACCCCCGTGCCAGGAACCAAGGTCGGCTCCGGCGGCGGCCGCAGATCCCAGTTCACGTACGGCGGTGGCGGCAGCGGCGCCGGAGGCCCCGCAGCCGCCCCGGTACCGGCGCCGCCTTCCGTGACCGCTGCTGCAGTTGCTGCTGTTTCCGCCTTTTTGGTGCGCTTTGACGTCGCGGCCTTGGCTTTGGGCTTCTTGGGAGCCGCAGCAACCGCCTCCGCCTCCGCCCCTGCTGCACCCGCCTCCCCTGCTCCTGCTCCCTCCGCACCCTCCACAGCGGCCGCTGCCGCCTTCTTCTTGGCCGCACCTGTTGTCCGCTTCTTTGTCCCCTTTGCCGCCTTTTTGCCCACCTCCGCCCCCGCCTCCGCCGCAGCCTCCGCCCCTGCCTCCGCCCGTGCCTCCAACGCCGCCGCCTCCCCCGCCGCCTCCGCCGCCACTGCCACTGCCTCGCCGCCAAAGTCAGGGAAATCAAGCCACTTATCAGGCTTGTGGCCCGGGTCCGGCCGCAGTTCCCCACCAGGCGTCAAAGGCGGTTGCTGCTCCTGCTGTGGGATGTGGTGGGCGGCTGGCGAAGGGCCGCGTCCCTTCCTGCGGCCCCCCAGTAGCACGCCAACCAAGTCCGCTTCGGACTCAGGTAGGTCTGGCGGCGCAGATGGCGGCGAGGCTGCTGCGCCTCCGCCGCTGGTGCTGCTGCTGGTGGTCGTTCTGCTGCTGCTGCTACCCCTGGTGGTGGAGGAGTACGACCTTGTGCCTGGCGGAGCCCTGTCAGCATGCACAGCCCCGACGCCGTCCGGCGCAAAGGCATCACCCGCACCAGTGCCATCGCCTTGCACCCCTGCCCACTCCCCCGCCCCCTGCGCCGCCTCCGCTGCCCCCTCCGCCCACACCGCCTGCTGCCCGCCCCCGCCCCCGTCGGCAGCGCTCCCGTACGGCGGCCCTTGTACGGCACCTGCGCCGTCCGTACCCGTGTCCGTACCGGATGCTGCTAGGTGCGACGGCGGCGGCGGGAGGTCTTCGGCGTGCGGGGCGGTGCTGGCAGAGGCAGGGGCTGGAGGGAGCTGGCGCAGGCGCTGCGACTCCGATTGGGGTGCAATGAGGAAGCCGCCCGTGTACGGCAAGGTGCGGTGCTGCAAGTAGTGGTTCACGCTGGCCTCTGCTTGCCGCGGAGATACGTTGTAGTTCCTGCAGGAAAACAAGTGGCATGGAGGCACGTGGCGTGGAGGCACGTGGCATAAGGAAACCATGGAATGCACAGGACAGGGGTAGTACAGGGAATCTCCGTGGGAGGGGGGGGGGAGCGGGGAAACGCTGAGGAAGGAAAGATGGACAGTAGTTACGAGCAGAGCAGGAGAAGAGCCAGGTGTGGGTGTAGGAGCATGCGGTGAAGGGAGTACACGCATGTGACAAAGCAACGCGAAAAGGACCAGACCGCGAGACCCAGGCGTGGGTGTGTTACTGTGTGCGCGCACCAGTGAAGCGGTAGAATGGACAGCGCCGGGGAGACTTTGGCGACCTTCGCAATTGCTATCCAAACCATACCGCGTGCATGCGGCGCGCGCAGGCGACACTTTGTTCATTCGGTCTGCGCATTTTGCACTGTGACGTGGTAGCCATGCGCACCCCAAACTCACTTTCGGAGCCGTTTTTCCTCCAACTGCTCGTGCGGGGAGCAGCATGTTGGGAGGGGCGTGAAGCACAGTTCGGTAAAAGGGTTGTAGGGTTGACGCAGGTTGCGGGAACAAACAGGGCGCAACGACAAAAGCATAAAGCAGCAGCTCAGGAGTAACCCTGCCCGGAAGAGCTGCGTCCTGCACCCAGAACCCACTAGACCCCTTCACAAAAACACCCATCCAAACACAGTTTTGTTAGCGCGATTTTCCATAATGCAAGCGCGTTCCATGCCCAGCACGACCCTGAGCCCGCTTACAGCCTCACCCTCTGTCGGTTCCAGTCCCTCCCCTCCTTTGTCAGCTGCCACTCGCTCAGCCCAAACCCGACCGGTTGCCGCTGTGCGGTCGACATCACAGGCCTTTGCCGCTGCTGGTGGTGCTGCTGCTGGTGCTGCTGGTCTGGCGGTTGCCATTGCTGGTCCACCTGTGGGGACGGGTGGCCTGGATGGTTGTGACCCTGTAGCGGCTGCTGCTGCTGCTGCTGCTCTTGCCCCCACGTGGCATCCGCAGCGGGCACCGCCTCCCCAGCGGTAGCACGGGGTGCGAGCTGGCGCCGGGACCTGCGGCGGTGGGTCACACGGGTGTTGGTAATTGATGAGAGCGGAAGAAGGGCAGCTGGTCGTGTTGGGTGTGTAGGGGTGTTGTCTTGGGTTGCGTGCGGCGCAGGGTTAGCGCAGCAGCAGTGGTGGCACGCGGTATGAGTCAGGGTACGAGGCAAATGATCTAGGGTCACAGGGGAATGCGGTGCAGCGGGCACCGCCTCCCCGGCGGTGGCACGGGGTGGTGCGAGTGGGCGCCGGGACCTGCGGCCGGGGGGCATGGGCGCGGAAGAGGTGCGGTTGCGCCTGCTTATGTGTGTAGGGGTGTTGTGTTGGGACCTACAGTGGTACGTACGGGTTAGGGAACATAGGACGTGGGGTCAGGGGAGGAGCGGAGGAGGTGCAAGTGCCCGTGTTGAGTGTGTGTATGAGGGTGTCGTTGGGTTGTCGGGTGAATGCGGTGAAGGCTTAGCGCAGCAGCGGTGGCACGAGGTGCGAGATGGCGCCGGGACCTAGAATGGTACGAGTTAGTGGGCATAGGAGGTAGGTAGGGTCACGGAAGCGGGAACCAGTTGTTGGCGGACGGCCGTGTGGGCGTGTGAAGGTTTGTGAAGCGTGTAGGCGTGAAGGCGTGGAGGGGTGGGTAGGCGGTTTAGTGTGCAAAAGGTACGCGGTGCACGCTAAGCGCAGCACGCAACACGGCGAGAGTTGGGGGCCAAATGGGGGCGGCCGTCGTGGATGGCGTGTGTATGGCGGTGTGTTTCGGGCTGTTTGGCAGCATGAGGAACACTAGCGCGAATCGGAATGACAGAAGGTTCGAAGCATACACTAGGCAACCCGGGCTGGCCCGGGCGAAAGCCTTGGCTCGGGCACGTGTAGTGGTTAACCCACGCCGCAAACCCACTGCATCTTCCCACACACACGCATACCCACACCCAGCGCTGAGCTTATGCAGTCTTACCATGTGTCCCGTAGGCCCAGTAGCGGCGTTAGGCATGGATCCTGGCTTCCATAGAGGTTCCACCCTAGCCGCAGCAGCCCACGCCGCATGCCAAGGTACCCGCGCGAATGGCCACCCGCCTCTCCGCCGGCGCCCAACCGCGGCGACAAAGCAGAGCAAATGCTGCTAGGTTTCACTGTGCTATTCAGTGAACTGGTTTGCGGAGTAGTTGGACTTGGCTTCATGCTGCGAGGCAAGGCCGAAATGGCCCGGGAGCTGCCTCCGGGTCAAAGGCCGACCCCTCCGGGGCCCAGCGGGAGCTTTGCTATCGCATCTGAAGTAAAAGTTGAGCAGAACTAGCGCTGCGGGAGCCTTGGAGGCCTCAACCAGACGAATCGTCGCCGAAAGGTGCTGTGCGGATGCAACCGCAGCGAGGGGCGTACGCAATTCGCTGCTACCTTATAATGTATAGGTTATCCCATAATTCAATTTTATACAGCGCATAGGCGCTCTTAGTGTTGCTCAAATTGTACCTCGAAACAATGCCCGGCCACCACGACAGCCGCGATGACGACGCAGCTGCAGCAGCCGAAGAAGCTTTCGTGGCATCAATGGACGCACTACAGGTGCACAGCTGTCCTAGGTTGCTGGCGCGCGCGGTGAACGCTGCGCGCCTGCGCTGAGTTTTGCATCCATCGCCGCTGTGCGCTGAACCGAATTACCCCGGCTTCGCTGTTGCAGGACTACCTGCAGTTGCAGCAGCAGCTGCAAGAGCAGCTGCGGCAGGTGAGCGGGCTTTGTGCCACCTTCACTCTTGTGCCACCCAAAGGGGACAACAGGGGGCCTCCGCAGCTGCTGGCAGCTGCCCCACCCCGTGTCCCATGGCAGCACTCCTCACCACTGCAATGGCCCAACCAAGAACTACCACTTCTAATGCACCTGTGGCATTTGGTCCTGCTGTTGCACTGTGTTCAGTCAAACGGACCTGGAAGTCCCCGGCCCTGGCATGCCACTAAACACCTCACTCACGAACTTGCCACTTGCAACCCAGCATGCATAGCGCCAGCTGCACCCGTAACCCGAAGCATGCTGACATTCGCCTCCTCCTCACCTCCAAGCCCACCACAGCCTGGCCCCGGGGACAGCGCAGCCCGCACCACATGCAGGCACACACACGGCTGCTGCTCACGTCTGTGTCCGGGTTATGTAGCCGGATTCCCGCAACTGCTTCGCTACACACAGCTGCTTGGCTGCAGGAGCACTACGCGTCCCCACTCCCCATACCAGCTATTACCCAGTCCTATGCCCCACACGGTCCGTTCTGTCCCCCTCCACCCCCAGGGCCTCCTGAGCCTGGCACGTGCCAAGTACCAGATGGGCCCCGTGGGCGAGGCGCAATACGACAACGACATGCGGGCATCCGTACGGGTTGCCGTACAGCATCAGGAAGGACGTGGCAGCGACAGCAGCAGCAGCAGCGGCACCGGCAGTAATGGGTGTTCCTCCCCCTGCTCGTTCTCATTACAGCGGTGTGAACCGGCGCGGACGGCCACATCAGGCCAGAAACAGGAGCAGCAGGGGCAGCAGCAGGAGCAGCAGCAGGGGAAGCAGCAGGGGCAGGAGGAGGGGAAAGGAAGAGGGGGGCAGGCGCCAGCGGCCAAGGGGGCAGGGCCTGAAGGAGGAGCAGCGGACGCGGGGGTAATAGAGGAAGAGGAGGAGGAGGATGACTATGGGATAGGGGGGCTGGAGCTGGATGAGCTGTGTGGGTCAGAGGGGGAGGAGGAGGAGGAGGAGGAGGAGGAGGCGGTGAGGGAGGTGCACGCCTTCCTCAGGAGGCTGAGGGAGGAGCAGGAGCAGCGGGAGACGGGGCAGGGGCAGGGGCAGCAGGAGGCAGGCGGCGGGGAGGGGAAGGCGGTGGGGAAGGGGGGCAGCGGGGAGGCGAAGCAGGGGGGCGGGGTGAGGAGGGAGGGGAGGCGGGGGCGGCAGGGGCGGCGGAGGCAGGGGCAGGGGCAGGGGGGAGGAAGCGACCCGCTGAGGTGGTTTGGCGTGCTGGTGCCGCCGGCGCTGAAGGAGTCGCAGGAGCAGTTCCGGAAAGGTGGGTGGGGTAAGGGGCTTTGGGCGTAGTCGTGCTGCAGATACCGACGGCCGCTTTGTTGCAGCACCGCCTACTGCTTATATAGGCGCTTCCAATGAGTTGCAGTGGCGCAGGCAAGCTGACCACAGGTGCACACGTTGCCCATTGCCGATTGCCCATTGCTCGTTTGCCCTCCCCCAGCCCTGGACACATGCATCGGACTCGCCAACGCCGCCCAGAAGGCCCTGCCCCGCACCGCCGCCACCGCCACCACCACCGCCAACAACACTGCCAACGACACCACCACATCCACAACCACCACGAAAGCCGCATCCTCCACCGCCGGTGGGCAGTCGCCGCCGGCCCAGCAGCATGCATGACCTCCCGCATATACCTCCCCGTGCGGCTCCCAAGTCCCAACGCCGCCCAGAAGGCCCTGCCCCGCACTGCCACCAACGCCGCCGCCGCCGAGTCGTCGCCGCTGACCCAACCGGCGTAGGACCCAACACCGACCCATGGGCCGCCGCCGTCGACGCAGCAGCCTAGTCCCCGGGGCCGCTACGTCAATCGCCGCCTACCACCCTACCGTCTACCACAACCACCACGGCTACCACTACCGGTGGGCCGAAGGTCCCGCGCTACAGCATGACAAATTAGGCCGCATTGGAACGCTGGTTAGTTGCGGGTACTGCTGACGCATGGAGCAGCACTGTCACACAGGGGCGGGCGTTACAGGATTGGGTAGTTGCGGGTCGGGTGATAACTGTTCAATAGCAGGAACGAACGGCCTGCGTGCGTTCGCGCGAGCATGCCTAATTGGAGGGCACGTGGGTCATGGGTCACAAGTCGGGCTCAGGCACTAATGCTGCCTGGCGGAGGTTGTAGCTTGCAGGTCGGGTGAGGGTGGTGGGGTAGCAGGGACGGGTTGTGTGCGTTCGCGGGAGTAGGCCTGCAGGAGGGCCCATGGGTCGGTCGGTAGCACGGGGTTAGCAGTGGTTAGCAGTTCGCGCGGGTAGGCCCGCAGGAGGGCCCATGGGTCATGGGTCACGGGTCGGTGAGCACCTAGGCTGCCTGGGAGTCAACCTACAACGGCTACAAGGCGTGCCTGACACCGATGCCTGACACCGATGACACCGATGACACCGATGACGGCATTTGGTGGGATAGCGGTAGGATTGACAGATTTGTTGCATGCCAAGGAGCTGCATTCGCGCAGCCGGGACGTGGCAGCTAGCCGCTCTCGTGGAAACGCTTTCTGAGCTCAAAGCTAGCGGAACGGGATATTTTGTGGAATCAAGCACTGGCTTATACGTTACATGCTCTTTGCGCGTCAGGGATGCGCGTGCATGTATATCTGCGTGCCGCTTGAGGTCTGACCCTTGCGGGTGCGCCCCCTATGACTGATAAAAGGGCAAAGTCCATTGCGCATCTCGACTGCCAATTGCTTTACACATCGCATACAAGCACAAACGCGTAGAAAGCTGCGCATGCGCATGCGAATGGTCTTGACCTGCCTGACTGAGGCCTGTCAAGTAACTGTCAACCGCCGCACGAGGGGGCCCCGCCCTCAGACCCAACCCACGCATCAATCTACGATCAGCCCTCCATCAAAGCTGCAACCGTCCAGCCACCATGATCTCGAAATATACTATAAAGCTTGCGCGCAACGCGGTCTGTAGCCAGAACAACAACTGCCTTGCTTAAGGCACTGCAACTTTCTTTGCAGCAGCACCAGCAGCAGCGCCTCTCTGTGGCAGTCTGCCCTGTGTGCCCACCAGATTGCACGTCCGACCCACCGAAGCCCGTAACCCCTACCCGTCCACACACATACATCCGCTCCCCCGCAATCCCTCCACCGCGAAACCTCCATCCCAGTTTATTTCTTCACTACTTGCAACATGAAGTCCAGGAGCAGCAGCGGAAGTGCAAAGGGTGCCACGGCGGTGGCCAAGATGGGCACTAAGGGCAAGGCCTCCTCGTCAGTCTTTGGCCGCCGCGGGTCGGCCTACGCCCTTGCGGCCGCGTTGCTCCTAGCAGGTGGGGCTTGGTCCTTAGCTACACGTGTGCTGTTGCTCCAGGACCCAACACCTGTCAACATGGGACTGCAGGCAAAAAGGGTGGGCATATCGGACAGCATGGAAGGCGTGCACTGTTAATCGCGTGCCCTATGCTTGCCACAGCACAACCGGGGCACAAACGTCGCAGCACCGAAGCGGTGGCACCTAGGGCTGGCATTGTGTCCACCACCCCTCAAACTGATCCCTCAACGCCTCACACTGTCACCACTTGCATCACGCATTGCCCTCTTATTGACTAGTTGACACACAACCTTGCCACCCCGCCACCCGCAACCCCTCTCCACACAGGCGTTGCTCTCGCCCTAGGCCAAGCGGCGCCCGCCGCCCCAGCCGCCGCCGCCGCCCCGGCTGCCCCCGCGGCCGCCGCCGCCCCCGCTAGGCCCGCCCCCGCCGCCACCAGGGCACCTGGGGCGACTGCCGCGACAGGTATGTGTGGTGGATGCAGTTGCGAGTTCACAGTAACGTGCTGCAGACAGGTTTTAGGAATGGGCAGGATGCCTGGTTAGCACCAGGTGCGTGTGGTGGTTGAACTCGTTACAACTACACTGCACACACGAACCTTTTTGCGATTTGTTATCCTGCTGTTCGTGTACGTCCCCTGGAGCAGTGACAGTGCACCTCGCTTGCAGTCCCGCAGAGCCGCACTTGCGGTACGATGGCAACACAACTACGCACACTGCCTACGACCCACTGTAATCCACTTACCGCCTATTACCCTGCCCCCACCCTGCCTTTGCCCTTCCCACAGCGCCTGGGGCTGCCGCCAGGCCCGTCACCCCCGCTCCCGGCGCCGCCACCGCCGTCCCCGCTGCCGCCGCCACCGCACCCGGTGCCATTCCTGCTGCCGCCGCCGCTGCCCCAGGTGCTATTCCCGCCACCGCAGCCACCGCCCCTGGCGCCATCCCCGCCGCAGCCACTGCCCCCGGCGCTATCCCTGCCGCCACCGCCACCCGCGCCGCCGTTGCCCCCGGCGCCGCCGCCACTCGCCCAGCTATGACGGCCCCCGGCGCCGCCGCCGCCGCCGCCCGTCCAGGAGACGCCGCCGCCATCCCTGCCGCCGGTGCAAGGACCGGCGCCGCACCCGCCGGCATTCCCGCCGCCGGAGCCATTCCCGCCGCCGGCGCCGTCCCCGCCGCTGGCCGTGCCCCCACTGTCCGTACCGCCATCCCTGCCTCCGCCCTGCCCGCCGATGACCTGGAGGCCCCTACCATGGTGAGTGAGATGCCGGCATGTGTATTAGCATGTGTGTCAGCAAAGGGTGTGGGTTAGCGTGCAGCTCCGCCTTCGCCCTGCCTGCCGATGATCTGGAGGCGCCCACTACGGTGCGGAGCAACGTATGCGTTAGCAAGGGTGTGGGTTAACGAGCAGCTCTGTCTCCGCCTTGCCCGCCGATGGCCTGGAGGCACCCACCATGGTAAGCCCCGCTTTTCATGTGTATTAGCAGAGGGTGTGGGTCAACGCGCAGCTCCGCCTCCGCTGTGCCCGCCCCTGATGTCGAGGCTCTCACCATGGTGGGTGTCAACAACCATGGCGCCTTCCTTTGTCTATTTCCCTATTGGTCCATCGTCCATGCCTGTAAGTCGCGACCGACGCCAACTAATTGGTGGTCCGCCTGACATGTCGGATTTGCCCTGCGTAATACATTTCCCTCCCTCCCTCCCTCACCATCACCCACAGGTTGCCGCCGACGCCCCTCCCCTGGAGATCCGCCTGTCCAACTGCACCGACGTGGCGCCAGGCACCCGCCACACGTGCGAGCAGCAGCGCATGTTCGGCAAGTGCGATTCTGAGTTCATGGTGGGTTAACAGGGAGTGTGTATTGGCGTGTGGCGCGTGTGGGTTAGCATGTGTTTGCTACACGTGCGAGCAGCAGCGCATGTTCGGCAAGTGCGACTCGGAGTTCATGGTGGGTTACGACGTGTGTAGCGTGTACGTGTGGGCTAAGGCGTGTGGGTAAGCATGGGCCACAGGTGCGAGCAGCGGCGTATGACTCACATGCCCGGTGTGGTACTCATCTGACCGGTTTATTCCTGGTAGTTTACCGGTGTACGTAGTTACCCATCTTGTCCGTAACTTACCGATGTCTTTACGCCGGTTACCCCCCAGGTCCGCTACGCCTACTGCTCCGAGACCTGCGTTGGCCTTTTTATTATTTCTATATTATTTTATTTATTATTATTTATACTTATTATTACTGCCCGTTTCCCTCTGCCCCCAGGTGCGCTACGCCTACTGCTCCGAGACCTGCGGCCGCTCCCCCTGCAAGACGTGCGAGGACGTGCAGCCCACCTCCGAGTACAACTGCACCATGCAGGCGCAGTTCGGAAAGTGCGGCGAGTCGTGGATGATCGAGGTGGGTGCTGGCGGTGTGTGTTAAGGGGCGGTGTGTGTCAGGCGTTGGTGCGCAGTAGCAGGCGCAGCTCGGAAAGTGCGGCGAGTCCTGGATGATCGAGGTGGGTTAACTCACACAGACTCTTCAATAGCAGCTTGCCCACCGCTGCCTGCTTGGTTAAGGTGACCACCGGGCCGCAAAATCGCCCCTTACCAACCTTTCCCCTCTCGCACGTCCCCAGGGCGGCTACTGCGTGCGCACGTGCGGCCGCAAGCCCTGCCCGACCACTGCACCCCAACCCCAAACCAACCGTTACCAACCTGTACCCCCTTTATCTCCCTCCATCCCCTCCCCAGGGCGGCTACTGCGCGCGCACGTGCGGCCGCAAGCCCTGCCCCCCCACCGAGGAGGCCATGCGGGACGCCGCCATTGCCTACTCCAAGACCAACCCCTCCGCCGCCTCCAGCGCCTTTGCCGGCATCCCGCCCGCTACTGCCGCCGCTGGTGGCGCCGCGCCTGCCAAGGTGAGCACCCCAGCTCATAGCGTATGTGGGTGTGGCATGTGCATTAGGAAAGTGGCTGCCGTCTCTGGTGAGACATTACTGAGTTCGCCTGCTCATAGCATGTGTGGGCGGGGGCGCGGGGCATGTGCATCGCGGGGGTAGAGAATGAGCGCAGGTGTGGACACGTGGAGGGGCAGAAGCGAACAGGGGGAAGGCAGCGTGTAGCGGATGCGGTGCGGGATGTAGGCAAGTAAGCCTTATACGAACAAAGGCAAACAGGAATAGCAAGCAGATAGTCGCGAGGTAAAGCAAGGCCGGAGAAGGCAGCGTGTTGAGTGTCGAGTACGACCCTCGTAACGATTTTGCCGGCAGTCCCGTCATTTCCCCGGCACGGCTGCTCGCATGCTTACGGTATTGGGGCATTCTACTCCACATGCTTGAAAGGACACAGGGACGATTGCCTGTGGTCACCAGTCCCCCTGGCCTCTGCGTGCCCTCGGCGAACGTGCACAACCCTGTTGCATGATGATTGCCATGTACTCGCCGTCGCCTAACGGCCGTACACCCCTGCCGTACACTCCTGCCGTACAGGGCGATGATGCTCAGCAAGGCAGCTCCAACTCCGTCAGCTCTGGGTCCAGCCCCCACTTGCCAAAACCCTAACACATAAATAAACATACACTGCGTACCGTACTGACGACTCCCACGATTCGCCGTACACCCCTGCCGTACAGGACGATGGTGCTGCGCAAGGCGGCTCCAGCCCCTCCAGCTCCTCCAGCTCCTCCAGCTCCGGGTCCGGCTCGGGGGCGCGCTCGAGCTACGTGGAGCCCCCAGAGGAGGGCGAGGACTTTGTTGAGATCGATCAGCAACAGAAGAAGTGATATAGCAGCATGTCCCTGCTTGTTTGGTGTGCTGTTGCTGCTTTGGGGTGTTTTCGGTCGCCACTTGAGTCCGTGACACCATGATATGGGGCTGGGTTAGTGTTCAGTAGCCGTACGGAGACGCGTAGGGTGGGGCACTGCCGCCCTTGGTGCGCTATCTAGTGTATTAGCGGTTAGTGGCTGCTGGTGCAAGACTAAGCACCTGTGAGCGCAATGCGGATCAGTATTGGTTTACTTGGCTGGTGCCTCCACCTGGGATGTGGTAGGCTGCGGTGCACCAGGCGGACCATGAAGCAGCCATCGCGGCTGGCATCTGGTAGCAGAATCGTTTGGAGGTTGGTGTGCTGAGTAGAGGACGCATGGGCTGCTGCTGCGCGCACTGTCCGTGCTCAGCCGTGCGCGTTCGAGGCAAAAGGATCCGGGGGGACAAACGCTGCACTGTGCATTATACCCAAGGGCGGGCGCGCCGCTGTAACGACTGAAGGACGTGTCTTGACGCGCAAGCTGGACTGTGTCTCAAAAGTCAACCCTACACCTTGCACGTACGCGTTGCCTTGTATCAGCGTCCATACACAGTGTTGCGATCTTCCGTGGGGGCTTTCGGATGACATGTCGAAACAGGTGCCCCTGGGGGACCTAAGCTACTTTCAGATGGGGTCCAACATGTCCTTTTGGGGGCATGCCAGCGTGGGGGCATGCCAGCGACCAGCCATCAGTTTCAGGACACCAACATTGTGTATTAGGGCTTGGGGCCGGAGAAGTGTCGCGACCGTAGGTCCTAAGTCCGGTTTGGTACGGCCTGCTGCCTTGCTTTAAGGGTTCGCGCTCTCTCTGGTTCGGCATTCAGCCTCACTGTTGATGATGCAATTAAATTTGTGCCACTACGGTATTTCCCACTCCCGTTGTTGAAAGCCCTGCCAGCCATCACGACACCAACAATGTGTACCGACGTGCAGCTCCATAGTCACATCAGGCAGCAGGAGAGAAGCTCGTTCGTGTCGTCAAAGTCAAGCGCGCCGTACGGGGAAGCCCTTGTACCGGTACCCGTGAGCAGCGTTCCTATCTTCATCGGTTGGTTCGAAGCAGGCGCATTTTGGGCTAATTTCATCCGAAAGTTAAAGGGACCCATATTCGAAAGGCACGGGCGGAGCCCCCCCAAAAGCAAAATTTTGGACCCCCCATCCGAAAGTTGGGTCCTCCAGAGGCACAGGGGAAGCCCCTGTACCGGTACTCGTGAGGCAGGCTCACCTGTGGCTGGTCATGCCTCCCCGGGGCATCCTCCGGAAGGTGTGCATGGGACGCCATGCGCCTTAGTATGTTGTCATGGATGGTGGCACTTGCTGCTCAACAGTCAGCTCCAGACGGAGGGCATGTTGCTGCGGCACACACAGTACCGGGCGGGCAGTGGTGAATTCTTGCCTCGCCTGCGACCAGCCCTGTGCGTGTGCGTGCCCAAGGGGTGGAACGCAACCGAAGGGGGAACGCAGTTCCGGGGAGGTGCCTACGTACGGGGGCATGGCGGATGCACGGTATCTGCGGCGCGCAGGGCCGGACGGTGCTGTTCACTGCACATGCGGACATGTCATATGTTCCAGAAGGGGTTTGCAAGGCTGGCATGGGGGAGGCAGAGGCAGGGACATCGTGGGGTAGGGTAGTGCGTGCTCAAGGAAGGCAAGCAAGGGGGGAGGCAGCTCGGGGGAGGTCAGTGCCTACGGCGGCGTGCTGGAGCCCTGGAGGTATCTTCGGCGCTCAGGGCGGGACGATGCTGTCAACTGCACAGGCGGGCATGTCACATGTCCTTGAAGCGGGTTGGGAGGTTTCAAGAGAGGCGGAGGCAGGGCACGCAGGGACACCAGGGGAGGCAGGGACACCATGGGTTGGCACTTGGTGGGCTGGGTCCATCCACCGTACGGGCGGTTCATTGTACCACCGTACCTTGTAGCACCGTACGGGCGATTCCTTGTGCCACCGGTCTTTGTATGTGAGGAAGGCTCACAGCCGACCGCAGGCAACCGTGCCCAGCCTTGTGGCCGTTCCTGCAGCTTGTCGTGTTGGCTGCTGCGACCATGTGAGGTACCCTGGCGACGACCGCACCCAGAGGCAGGGGAGCTCCCCTGCCCAGAGGCATGGCACTCTGGTCCCCGGTCCGCGAACGCGCTGTGCCGGGAACCTCTTGGTACCCCTTGAGTGTGGGACAGCTGTGCTAGTCCAAGCAACTGCATACGATGTTGAGGGGCTGGTTCCGGGGCTCACCAGCTCCCTCAGTGTGTCACACGCTACATCGTCGCTGATCAACAACGCACATATGAGCTCACGTTTCGCCTTTTCCCCCTCTGTTAGCAGTCGTGCCGGGTACGCGCAACAACTGTAGCAAAACGGGGGCAAACGGGATCTTCACAAGCTTTCCCTATCTTCAGTACCTATCCATTAAAAAGGTATATCGTAAACCTGGTAGGTAAGAGACGCGGATGCAAAGTCCAAGACAAACGCTGGCATCTCCCTCTCACTTTGCTCGGCTTGCTCGCTTGCTTGCCACTTGCATCCTTGAATGTAACGTCGGCTGCATTGTCTATGCTACATAAGGCACTGTTCTTCGCTCAAGCCTGCGTCCGGTGACGCACGCGCCCTGACTGCTCAGCGCACTTGCTCCTTCGCCCTTCCATTGCCGGCTTCCCGAACAACTCCAACCCATGCCCTAATTACATTGGGCCCAAACACTGTCTATGCACGTGCAGGACAGATAGAGCAGGGCGCAAGGGCCTAGGACATCACAGCACTCCACACATCCTGGAAGCCATCTATGGACCACCACGCAGTCGGCAGGGCCGGGCCACTAACAGCCCACCTGCCCCCCGAGCTGCGTCAACGCATCGTATCGCTCTTACCTCCCGAGGACGTGGTCTTTGGCTTGAGGCTAAGCTGCCGGGAGGAGAGTCAGTGCTACACCCAGCCAGTGCACTGCACTGCCCTCCTCAGCCAGCCTCTGCCGGGCCATGTGGTGGGCACCGCCTGGTGCATGGAGGGCGCTCAGGCAGCCATGAAGCAGCTGACCTTCCATCAGAAGCTAATAATGGTCAGCACTGCGGCCGCCAGCGGCTGCGAGGCCAACGTGGAGTTTGCGTGGCAGCTGCTGCAGCAACACGTGTTCCCGGAGCTGCTGCACACATACCGCTACGACTTCGTGCTGCGGCAGGGATACACCGTGTGCCAGTGGCCCGACCTGGGGTCCGCGGCCGTGTTGTCTGGCCTGGCCCACCTGCTGCCCTTCCTGGCGCAGCGCTGCCCCGGGCTGCTGGACCCAGTGCGCACCCTGGAGGCGGCGGCGCGGCACTGCGACCTGGCGGGGCTGCAGGCGGCG
>VFQN01001946.1_pt1 | contig 33165 bp, 27 predicted proteins | sample 3512371 | NCBI WGS metagenome assembly VFQN01 (sample SAMN10412370, study PRJNA504923) | tailings metagenome | isolation source: Replicate 2 from Balatoc abandoned mine | place: Philippines: Itogon, Benguet | collected 2017-08-28 | reverse complement strand
ATACAAAGAGACTGATGAAATTGCTGCCCTATGGTCTAGTGATGGAAAGGCAAAAGTTGCAGTTGTAAAAACAAATTATAACGGGAAGTATGGTGTTGTGATTGAAGATCTGTTCAATCAAGAAGTTATCGACTCTTTAGATCATCAAATCAGCAACACGAAAGATCTTATCTTTGAGTATTATCATAAGGACTTAAAGCATTTTCAGAAAAGCAAGGTCATTGAGAAAGTCCTTCATGAGTACCAAATTTTTCATCCATTAGAGGAAAAGACGAATTATAATCCCCTTCAAAAAACCAAAATCGACTCATCTATGGAAAATTTCTCTCCCGTGGAACCGCCACAAACGCCTATGGAATCCATTTACCGAGAACATTTGTTTCGGAATCGCGATGTCATGTTATTTCAAGTGAACAATGCTATGATCATAAGAAAGCAGATCAAGTGGATGAAAGACTATCATGATTTCGAAAAGGTTGCAAAACTTCAGAATTATAAATATATGGATTATCAACTGCTTCGGAAAAGTAGAGGACTTCTTAGTGAGCAACAAGTTGGCGAACTTTCTGCGGTCTGGTTTGAAGATGCCATACAAGGCTTCACTCTCATTTATCCAAACAACTCCTTTTCGCTATTGTGTTTGCGTATTCTACATTCTTATCGCTTCACTTTAATCCTTTACATCTTTTCCATTCTTCAAATGCTTGCAGTATTTCTTATCATCCCCCAGTGTTTTATTTCTGGACAAACATCTCAAGGATCGGGTTCCTCCATTATCTCCTTGAAAGCACTCGGTATCTTTGATGCTTGCTGTGTGGTCGTTTATGTCCTTGACATCATTTTGGATTACATCGCTTCATGGAGCACTTATCGCACATACCGTTGGTTGGAGTTGAATGGGAAAAGCTGGTTACTGCTTCGCTGTGTTTTTGTGGGATTTATTTTGTTGAAGAGCGTTTTCTCTATCGCTGACGCTGATTCTCTCTTCAATAATTTACGTGTTGTGAGAATTTTTTTTCCGGTGCTTGTCATCTCTCGCAGCTCAAACTTCGCTGATATTTTGTACGGGATTTTTTTATCGGTGATCGAAACCAAGCCCGTTTATATTTTATTCATATTCTTCCTTTTCATATTCACATTTTCAGGATTTTGGTTATTGCAGCGATTCGAAACAAATGCTGAAAGATTTGCGAATATATTCCATTCAGCGTTGTCCATTTTGCAGTGCTCCACTTCTGCGCCTTTCTCATTATTCGTGTTATTGCCATATTATGATGTTTCAGAGATTACTCCAATTTTCTTCCTCTTTCTATCATATGCGACGGAGATTCTTTGTATTAACCTTATTATTGGGACTGGTAACGTCTTTTTTAATCATTACGGAGAGAAAATTTTAACAACATCAAAAGAGAAGCAGTTTAACAGTTTCCTGGCCATTTTTTTCCTTCTGTCAGATGCCAAAGAAGAATTTATTACTTTTAAATCGTTTCTTTCGTTTTGTGCGCATCTTCCTTCCAGATATTTCATCACCTCCTATGAGCAAGATCCAAAGACTTTTGAAGAAAACTTATTTTCTTTGCTTTTCTATGTGAAGAAAGATGTTTTACTTCTCAATGATAAAATCCAACTCTCCTCGATGCATTCAAAAGGCAAACCCTATTCCCTGGAAGAGGTTTACCTGCAATGGAAAATCTCTCGAGAGGAATTCGTGCAACTACTGTTTATTATTTTCAATGGCGTTGGATGTGAGCTGGTCTCGCATCAACAGAAGAGACCCACTTCGCTACATATCAATAAGTTATTCTCAAACCCTCAAGAAGAAGCCTCTTCCACGACAAAAGCAGGAAACCTTTTAAACCGAATCAAAGGCCTTTTTACGAAGCTGGAAGATGAGAATGTACAGAAAGAAAAATCGAAGCAGAATGATGTGCCAGAAAGATACGAGGAAGCGATCGAATTAGCAGACATGAGAGCACAAAATCAATCCACCAAATCCCCGGATGCAGAAGTTAGTTTATCAAACTCTCGGAAAGAACTTAGTGCAAATGTATCTTCCGAATTCGACAACCAAAATCAGTTGGATGAAAGGCAAGTGGCAACTCTTCAGATTTCTGATAAGCACAATCTTTTCAAAAATGAAATTCCTGTGACTATCTGTGAAATTTCAATTAAAAATGAAGAGACAAGCTACTTGACAGTAAGTTTTTTCCAGACATATCTATGCTGCGGATTTATGAAAATTCATCGTGAGTATTTCATGCTAATTATCTCATGGTGCCAATATCTCACCTTCCAACAGATGATATTATCAAAACTTCAGCCAATCTCAATATTGGATGTGATTTCGTTTATCCTCCACTTCTTTTTATTAATTCAATTAATATATTTTTCTTCCATCACTATGAGCAACGAGTCGTGGCTGATCTTCGGGTATTTTTTAGAGATTGGCTTCTGGTGGGAAATGTTCATTCGAATCATTGCGCTTGGTGAACTGCGATATTTCAATGATTCAGTCCAAGTTATCCGAGCACTCATCAATCTCTTCACTTTCATCTTGTTGGTTTTGATGGGTTCGGCCTTTGCTAATACCACGAATGGTTACTACCTATTAGTCGTTACCTTACAATGCCTTCGATTATTCCTATTTTGTACTCGTGTTCGAGGCAATGGGCGTTATCGTTTGGCGATTAAAAACACATCACGAGCTTTATCGTTATTTCTACTTATTCTTTATTTTTGGACAATTATCGCTCAAGAGGTTTTTTGTGGCGTATTAAGTGACGATACTGTAACTGGTTCGACTACGACAGATGATGACGCCACTAACTGGAATCAGTTTTCCCATATCTTGAACTTCAATAATTATCAACAGGCTTTGTTCACTCTCTTCGAAGTGACTGTGTTAGGATCTTGGAGTATGGTAATGGATGCTACTGCTCGCGAATTTTCTCCCTCAGTAGTGCCTCTAATATTCTTTTTCACATTTCGACTGCTCATGACATTAGTTATTTTGCCAATGTTGATGTCATTCATGGTTCGATCATTTATCGCTTTGTATGATCAAATTGCTTTTGTCAGAAAGCATAAACGGCAAATGTTAAAACTATACCGTGAGCGAAATCTGACTCTTACTGCTCAATCAAGTCAGATGCTGGATCTTTCGAAGCGCGATGGTAGTGTTTCTGTTGATAATGGAGATCGCAACTTTTATAATCCGATGGGACAGTTACACCACAATTCAAATTCCGAGGACCATGAAGACGATGACGAGGGTGCAAACAATCACAATCCTTCGACACTTCCATCACCTCAATCCGCCCCTAATCTTGATAATCAACCTCCTCCAAAGTCTATTATTCAAACAATTTCGCGGTGGTTTGCAGGAAAGCAAAGGTTTGCTTGGTTTCACTTTCGCCCTCCAACACAAACCAAGTTCACTTCGAGCTTTCCTTCTGTAGAACTGTGGGACATGCTCGCCTTGAAGGAAGCTGATGATAACGCCTTATATCATCCTATGGAAAATCAAATCCTTTTAAATCTTGAGAATTATCGTCTTCAGCTTCAGTATTATTCTTATCTTTTGTACTTGAAATTTAAAGAATACAAATCCTCGTCACAAGAATCTGTACAGAAGAAAAAAGAAGATAACGACGAACCTGAAGGCGTAGACGACGAAGATATTTCTTTCAATTATTTTTCCAGTTTCTCACTTGAAAAACTGAAAGACCCTGTGGAGGAGAGTCTTCGTGTTATTGGGGAACCTGAAAACGAAAAAATTGGACATAATTCAGAAAGTGAAGAAGAAGTTAGTTTCGCAGAGAGTTTATTTGAAAAGAGGATATCAATATCAGCTTCTAAAGTTGAGCTAACGATGCAGGAAAAGAGAGAAAAGCAGGAGAGAAGTGAAGTGAAAAAACGATTATCACATTTGATGCAAGCAATAAAATCCACCTCGGAGTTAAGACCAATATCTTTTACAAATAGTTTGACGAGTGATCGAACAAGTCCAAAAGACGCTCAGAAAGAGCGAGATGAACTCACAGAATATTTTGAACAGGTGGAGACTCTTTTACAAATTAATCACTCGCTCAATCAAGTGATTCATAATGTTTTCATTGACTTGCACAAGGACTATCAACAACTTGTCCTCAACTATCAACAGAAGAAACTTTCGAGGAATTCCCTCGCTGCCCGCTTTTCTTTGTTCTTTCAAGAAGAGGAATGAAGTGAAAGGCAATCGACCCAGTCGATTATATAACAAAGATTTCAATCATTAGCTGCCAGAACATTATATTGGTCGTCATCCAAACTTAACTTGAGTGAAATCTTATAGGAATCGTATTAAGTTAGTATTCAGCATTATGAAACAAAATTTTGAATCTTCTTTCTTAATCTGATGAATTGAACTTGCAAATATCTTCGTATTCAACTTCCTTCCACCGTCGACCATCATCCATGAGCTCCACATCACAGTTATATTTTTCGATATGAATCTCTAAGACCTTCACTTTTCTTCCTCGTTCAGTTCCTCGTAGCAAAATACCCGACTCTCCAACCTTTGGAACAACTGTCTCCAACAAATCTTCCCGAATTATCACGTACTTCCTAGATTCATCTATGAGCTTTACATCTGCCTCGTAATAGTTCCCATTTTTATGTCTCCATACGTCCTGAATAATGCCTTTACACTTATAATATTTGCTGTCTTTGTCAATGATTTTGACCACTAAATTTCGTTGCAGCCAGGTCCTACTATCAAGTGATTCATTAGGTGAAGGATGAAAGCTCTTTTCATCTGGTTGATCATAAGAAGGCTTCGGTTTTTTTCTTTGTTCGACTTCTTTGCGCAATTGCTCGAAGGAGTTACCCATCTTTCTTCCGTAGTGCATGAGGTTACCAACAACTATTGCTGTACTTTCTTCTCTCCCAGACTCATCCCCAACATCGTCCTCCCCTTGGTTCTCAGTTTCATCATCAACATCAAAAGCGGTCGCGATAGATCGCTTCTTCAAAGCTGTTTGATTCTCTTTTGACTGTGGAACTGAATTAAGTTTGAGTTGAATAGGTTTATTAAAACTAGTCTTTTCATTGCTGCGATTATCATTGACTTCATCTTGCTCTTCTAGACCTTCTTCTATTTCATCCTTTTCTCCATTTTCAGAATACTCCTCTGAATGCTCACCTTGTCGTTCTCTCGCTCTCTCAAAGGCTGCCTTTACTTGAGCATCGATTATTTGCTTATTAATTTCTTCTTCGTTCAGTTCTGATTGCTTCCTCTCATCTCTTTGAGCTTGACGAAGTAAGACTTGCGGGTCTCGATCAATATATTTGATAAACCAACCCTTTTCCGTCTCTTCCACCTCACATTTCCCTTCTTTCCCCAGATACTTACAAAAACCTGTGAGCGTGGTCCAAATAGTGGCGTTCATATGAACATGCTGCTTATCAGCTATATATTCTTGGTAAATACGATTGGCTGAAACTTGTTTCGTTCCATGTGAGTGAGAAAGAATCTGAAGAAATCCTTTTTCGAATTCTTTAGAGAATTGGTCTAAAATCTGTCCAGCGTTCTGCCCAAAGATTCGCATCATCCTTAAATGCCCTTCACTGTTGACAAGAAGTTAAGTTTAAAAAGATAACAGCTCTGCAACTTACCTCATAGCGTGGCATTTAAATCCATTTTCGTCACGGCATTGTTTCTGGCACATTTGACAGTACCAGCGAAGACGCTGCAAGCCTTTTAACTTTTGCTTATTAGCAATAGCTATGAAATAGAATAAGGAGCTGTCGAAGAATTGAAGGAGTGTCCTACCTTTAGGGGAGAAGGAGTCATGTTTCGGCATTTTCTCTTATTCTTTTTGTTATGACTGTGCACTTCCCCAAAAAGCCCAATACTCCTAAACTTAGAAATGATTCTTCGAAAGTGGCCGATTATCTGCTGGATATTAATAACTCACTTATTTTGCAGTTCACCTTTATCTATTCCTGCACCATACTCAGTAATTGAAAGGAAAGAAACCGCCCATTCAAAAATCACTTCTATCTTTCCAAGAGGATGGGTAAAGAACTCGTTAAATTGCTTGCATCAGACTGGAATGGGTAGGTTGAAAAGCACGAGTCGAATTCGTGAAATATTTTGGCTCCCAAGCGTAAGTAGCGCTAATGAGTTCGATATGGTTGAGTTTGCTCTTGATGATGATCACTTTGCTTCAAAGTTGGCAGAGCTCGGCTTCGTGGTTCACTTAATTCAACCTAAAGAAATCGAAAAAAGCCCTCTTGCTGTAATGGAAAGTGTAAACTGGAGAATTCGAGAAGGAAAGGTATTAGGGCGCCAGATGGCGATAATCGGTCAGGAGCTTTCTTCTGCACATGTGCTAAATTATCTGAGTGAGGTGAGACCTTTTCAAGTTCAATTGGGCAGGATAGAATTATTATTTATCCCATTAGATAGCCCTCCCTATGACTTTGAGCCGGGTTGATATTGGTGCGGTGATACTAATTGATCCTTTCTCTCTTTATTCCCTCAAGACAAGTGAGGGAAGAGAAGCACTTCTTTCTCGATTTATTGAACCTCTCCTTGACTCCAATTTGCGCTATGATTTGAATCTTATCCTGTTTCCAGAAAAGATTACAAAATTTAAAAAGAAAAAGAAGAAATCTCAGATTTTGATTGATGAGAACTCAGAAGCAAGCAGTGCTACTGAGAACGAGAGTCGCAGTTGGCTTCAATCTTATTTGAAAAGATGGGATAAATTGGGGTAAGATGCGTTCTTTCTCCTAGAGATTTTGTTATAAGACTGGAATATAAAAGGCCTATTCGAGACATGCTTATCGAGTCACTGAAAGAGAAACTTGAAAGACAGGAAGAGCAATTGGTTGGAATTGGAAAGAGTCTCAATGCTCAGGGTCAAGACAACAGTGAATCAACCATTAATTTTGAAGGGAAGATTGACGTTGAATTTGAGTGTTATGAACAACGAGAATTATTCCAGTCGTCATCTTCACTGTCCCCCTCCTTATTTGGGAAGTTTCCTTGCAAATTATCAGAGACTGCCGCTGCCTTAGAAAATAGAATTTTGATAATTTCATCTCAATTTGAAGAACCTTCCAATAACTTTAACCTCTTTACGTCCCCGTGGAGTGGCGAATCTGTCGAAGAAGTTGCTAATTTGCTTAGAGCTGGACCGGTGATTTATTTGAAAGAACAAGAATTTGATGAGTTTTCCCTCTCTGATCCCGAGGGAAAACTCGCTTCTTCCGACGAGGAGATTGAGATTCACCACAGCAAATGGGAGAAAAAGAGTGTGAGACGACACCAACAACTATTTGATGCTATTTCAAGTTGGCTATTTATGTTGAGTCAATTTCAATACATTTAAATTTTGATAGAATAGCGTAAAATATTAATAAAATATTATGTTTTTCGTGTTTTCGCAGTTTCGATGTAAAACGGTTCATCAAGAAGTTTGAATTAATAAGTTTGAATTCTCCATTTTTACATTTATCTGAACGAACATGGTGCGTTATTTTCCTTAGTCCTTCTATTTTTTGACTAATGCACCACTTTATCTAGGCAACAAAGAAAGGTGGAAATGCTAAAGGCAAGAAGTTCGAATTAACTGAAGAACAGAAGCAGGAGATTCGAGAGGCGTTTGATCTTTTCGATACTGACGGTTCAGGTAAGGAGTCTTTTCTCAAAGTATTTCATGTGTTATTCGCTAAATTTTAGGTACTATTGATGCAAAGGAGCTTAAAGTCGCCATGAGAGCGCTTGGGTTTGAACCAAAGAAAGAAGAGATCAAGAAAATGATCTCTGATATTGATAAGGATGGGAGTGGAACAATTGATTTTTCTGAGTTTCTGGAAATGATGACTGCAAAAATGTCTGAAAGAGATTCACGAGAAGAAATATTGAAGGCATTCAGATTGTTTGATGATGATGAAACAGGAAAAATTTCCTTCCGCAATTTGAAAAGAGTAGCGAAGGAGTTGGGTGAAAATATGACGGACGAAGAGTTACAGGAAATGATTGATGAAGCTGACAGAGATGGTGACGGCGAGATATCCGAGGATGAGTTTTTACGCATCATGAAGAAAACTTCTCTGTATTAACTTTTAAAATCAGCTTCTGATAGTCATGAAGTAATCATTGTAAATAATTAACCATCCTTGATTCCCTACGAATACTTCAGGTTTTGCTTTCTCTTTGAATTAGTGCAGAAGCTTACAACAGGCCTAACCCTAGTTAGGGTTAGGGTTAGGGTCAGGGTTAGGGTTGTTCGGTTTAGATTTTTTAAGAATGAATCCTTCATCAACTTCGCAGAAGGAGAAGGAGATTCCGACAACGCTTAGAACCTGGCTTCGAACAATTTTACGGTACAATCATGTGAAGTTGCATGTAATTGAGCGAGTCCGAAAGGAAGATATGCAGAAGATTCTTCACATCCTAAGCGCATTACTCTCTGATGAGCACACGAAGAACGTTTCTTTTGAACTTTGTCAGCAACTTCTTTTCAATGAAGAATTTATAAATTTATTTTCGGTATCATTTGAATCCGTCTTCGAGTTGTCTTTGATCAGCTTTCTTTCCATGACACAGACTCAAAATCAACCCCATGACAACCATAATCAGGTCAAGGCGGAGAATACACACATATTATCAAGCATCGATAGACCTGATTTTATTTCTATAAACACACAAAAACATCGACAACATCTCCTAAAATCTCTCATCAAATCCATTCTTTCCTCTTTCCTGATTGCAAAGTTTCCGAACGATATACTGAATAGCACTGAATCACCTCGCTCTGAAGGTGTAGAAGTTGATTATTCTCAGTTGAAGCTGAAAAGTGGAGAGTGTTATTTTGCTGCGAAGCTCTTGCTCAAGCACCTCTATCGTCTTTTCGCTTGTATCTTAGACTGGTATAAAGAAGGACCTCGGATATATTGGCCACCTTGGATTGAATTAATGAATTTTCAGATATTTTACCATAACAATGTCTTTGCTTTACAACATTATCTCGTTGCATTTCATGAATGGAGGAAATTAGACTTCCTTCTGCTCATCAATTCGTTGGAGTTAACATTTCAACAAAGTTATCATCAATATTTGCTGATCAGGCGTGATCTCGACATGATTCGGAGTCACGGTGGTGATGTTTTATCCTCTGTCAGCTTACTCTCTGGCTCTGAAGGACAGCTGGAGAAAATTCAAGATATGTTAAAAAGAATACTTGGTCCTAAGAAAGCAGTCTCTCGAATCGAAGAAATCAAGGCAACTGTAGAAGCCTTAAACTCTCAACTCAACCTTTTGGAAGATCAAGTACCAACCCCTTCGTTTCCTCAGAATATACTTGAATCAATCAATCAACAAGCAGTTACGCAAATCATGAATTACTCTCAAGCACCGCTAAGTGAAGATAGCATTAATTCTGTCGCCCTAAAGCAATTAGAAATGCTGTCTCGTCTCGCTGGATTAGAGAATGAGCGTATTGCATACGAGATAACTTATGATAAAAATTATCGACTGCCAGTGAAGAATCTTGTCACCGCCTCGAATAAATCCAAACGGAGCAGTGTTGAAGGTAATTTGCTCCTTTTGTCTTTTTGTTTTCTAATCTTTCTATTGCCTGATGACGTATAGGAGAAAATAAGTCGGAAGACAAATCAATTGCAGGATATTTGAAACAGACTCTCCTCAAACGTATCGCCGATCAGCTCATCAACTCACTGCGCAAATCGAATATTCAATCCATTGAACAAGTACGTTAAGCTTCAATTTATTAATTCTTTCTCATCGTTTTATTGTTGATAGTTGGCCGAAGGTATGGTGGTTCCAATCCTGGTTTCAGAACATTCCCCTTCCGTTAACGGACAAGAGATTAAACTAGCAATTTACCTAAGTGCAAAGATACTTCAGCTGTACCCTCCTAATGAAGTAGTTGGCCCTGTTATCGATGCAGAATTTCTTGTTGATGGGCAAGTGGAAAGGAACGTCTCTTTTGAGCGAGTGAAAATAGCGTCAAAAGCGAATAACGCGTATTTATTGATTCAGTCCTTATATGACGTTATTCGTCAAATTACTATTTTAATCCCGAACAGAAAGGATCTTCAAATTAATTTATTAAAATGTTTCGATGAAGAGTTAATTTCACAAATGGTTGAACAAGATTCCTTATCTAGCACAGATATTCTACCGATCTTTTCCTATATATATGAATTTGTCCAGTCTTTGCAAGCTGAATATCGACTTGAATACTCGAAGCAATGGCTCGCTGATTTCATACAAGCATGCGATGAATCTCTTTCAGAGGAAATAAGAAGTGCAAATCCGATATTGCAACAAAGCTTGGAGAGATTAATCCCATTGACGTACGTTAATGGTGAGATTGACAGGAGCAAACTGAGCAAAGTATTACCATTTATACCACTTTTTTTTGAAAGAGTCAGTGAAAGCGTTGAGGAAATTCAAGCAGATGTAAGCTCCTTTTCAATGCATCTTTTCCTTTTAACTTTTTGATCAGATGGCCAACTATTACATCTCGTTACTTGTTCCAGTGCTTCATAAACATGGTTACCAGCTCTTACTCCAACGATTTCAACAACGTTTACAAGTGGGTATTACCAGTGTTCATGTCTTGTCTGCGATGGTTCACGGTCAGTTTGCCCCAGAAGATAACTGGAACCGAACTCTCAACGAATTAATCGAGGCGGAACTATTTCATACACAAGAAGCAATTACTCCATCTACGATGTACAACTCTATTACGACAAATCCCGAAGTCGTAAAGTCAGTGGCAGCAAGAGTTTTCGCAGATGTTTTGCAAATTCCATTTCGATTAGACTCCATCCATGTCGTGCAGCAAAGGGTCCTCCCTGAAACGCTTTACTTCGATACAAAGAGGCTGTCTTTGATTCGAGATCTGATTGATAAAATAGTGTTGGAAAACAGTCTACTCGTTACGATGAAGCAGCTATTATCGCAAAAGTATAAAATTATGCTTTCAGAAAATGAAGAGAGCGAGTTTATCCATCGGGTGGACGTTCTTTTGTCACAACAAGACTTGAGTCAGTCTTGCATTTATACAGAATGCCTTCGATTTGCGCAATCGTTGATCTTCGTTCGGGAACAACATCAGCAGCATACTCATTCGTTACGTTCAATTGCAGCTGAAGAACATATCCGACCTCAAGTACCAGAGTCAGATCTTGGAGAACTGTTGGAGCGATCTATTTCAGACGTGGTGAAAGAAGGAAATCCAGTATTACAGTTATTTCAAAAAAGAATATACAAACTACTGTTTCGAGTAATACTTGAGAAACCACATCAACTGAAGCTTAGACAGTATTCTTTGCAAGCGAAAGGTCTTGAAAGAAATCTCCATCAACTTTTCAACTTGAGTAAAGCTTTATTTCGACATAATTTACGCGTTTATTTTCCAGTTTATCAAATTGTACTTTCAACTTGTTTAGAAAAACTCATTGTGTGATTAACTTGTAATATTCGTATTCTCTACTTCCTGGCAAGTAGTTGCTCTATCTTTTCCGTGAAAGGGGATGGAAATCGAGAATTCCAAATCGTAGGTGGTGCGATCGTAATGTCGATTTCATTCTTCAGAAACATTGGATGCGGAAAAGAAAGGCGATATGCATGCAAGCAAATATCTTTTGTTTGAAATCTCTGACTTGCGCCATACTTGCGATCTCCAACAACAGGAAAGTCATGTGCGGCTAGCTGAGCGCGAATTTGATGTTTCCTTCCAGTCTCTAACGAAATGTCGAGAATGGATTGAAATTTTTCAGTTGGAGGACTCCCATGCTTCTCCTTGTAAAGATTAACGTCCACTGAGAATATAGATTTGTATTTCATTAGACCAAGCACCAATGCTCGATCAACTCCATTAATCTCATCGGAAAAACTTGCGGTTACATCTTTGCTTGGTGTTGAAGCACCTGGAGATGACACACTTACTTCACGAAGCCTTGTTAATACTGACTGCAGAATTTCTCTTCCTTTAGAACTACTCATTCGCTCAGGATTGAAGATCATAGACTTAGCTCTCTCACTTTTTCTTAGAAAGTCGACAAACTTTCCCTCCCCTTCGAGTCGTCCATTTACTACTGCCAAATAAGATTTCTTTACCAACTTCTGAGCAAACATTTCGTTTAATTTTCGAAGAGACTCTTTATGCTTGGCAAATACTATTAAACCAGACGTTGGTCGGTCTAATCGATGGACCAAACCTACAAAACTGGAGCCTTCTTGCTCTTGACGATAGGATCGAACTAATTCAACAAGATCACCTTCACTGGGTTTGTCTGCTTCTTTGGTCTCTTTTTCTGCTTGACTCAATATTTGTGGAGGCTTGTACAAGATCAGAAGATGCTTATCATTATATTGAATGAGATTTTTCACATCAGACACAGCCCCACTCCAACTCACAGAGGCTGGAAGTAACTCGGGCACGAATCCTTCAAAACAACTCTGACATATTCTTTTCATCACAAATGAACACTCAAACGGGCGTTGAGTGAAAAATGCTGCGCTATTGGCAGTAAGAAGGAAAAGGAGCAAAAGATTCAACAAACTCATCAGATAAGATTGTCCTCATTCTGCAACACTCGAAAGTGCGTAAATGGTGAGATTTGTCTTACTTCTAGGCTTTCTAGGCAGTTTATTTCTGTTTGGAGATTCGTATTGGCAACATGCAAACTTTTTTCAGTTTCATAGCTTCTCCAGTTCAAGCAGAATGAGTTCAGATTCTCCTTTCATTCAAACCAAACCGAATACTGTGGGCAATTTTGTTGACCCTTATCAAATCTCGTCCTTTCTACAGTGTTTGATACTTGGGACAACCTCCATTGACGGCATTCAGTATGGGGTAGGAATGCCTCTGCATACCCCAGTCATGCTACTAACATTGAACGAACAAAACAAATTAATTGAGGTAGCCGAGAATTATTCGCATTACGATCATTTAATTGAAAGTATTTCTGATCAACTTGAATCCTATGATTTGCTCCTGCATAGAACGCCCATTTATTTAACTGTAGAAGGTGAATTCGAAGAAGATGAAACGATTCTTGAGAATCAAATAGAGGATGACGACGATGATGATGATTCGGAGGAGGAAATATCGATTGACTCTTTAACTCTTGAGCACTCTTCTATCTTGACTGATTCCAGTCGTGACAATGAGGATGAGGAAGAGGATGATCCTTTAGAAGAGGAAGGACAGGCAGAATCTGAAGACAGCGAAGGTGTCGTGTCTAGGGAAAGTTCTCAGTCTCTTTATCGAGAATCTCGTTTTGTGGATAAAATCATGGAATTCGCTAAAGATGTGAAATATGTTGGAAGTTTTCACTACCGCAAACGAAATTATCACATGATTCGTTTGTTGGATGTAAGTTGATTTAATTTTGACTCACTAAGATTGTTAACTTAACTTCACATCATTAGATGCAATTAGTCTTCGGCAAAAGGATTATTGCAAGAAAAGGATATCAATTTAGTTTGTTGCGAGAACAGGAATGTGAAAATGTAAGTATCTTTTGATTCTATGTTACTCCTGTAACCAATATTTTCTCGACAGGTTCAACCTGTTTTAGAGCGTATCACCCTGAGTTATCTTTCATCTCCATCAGTAGTCGTTGAAGATAAGGCACCACCTGTTACTGAAGAAAACAAACAACGGAAGCAATCCAAGAGAAGTTGGTCTGGGAGGGTTTGAAATGGGCCGTTTTCACTTCTACGGCCTTTATAGCTGTTGCAGGGCAGCTGGGCGAAAGTGATCCGCCAACGGCCCATCAAAACGTATCCGAAGATAGAAAGAGACAACACAAAGACTCTTTCCTCTCTTAACTCACTTGTCTTGATAGTGTATCTTCACTGAAGTATGGGTTGTAATGTATGTAATTGATTTGAGTGGATTTCGATTTGTAATTTTTGTCTTTAGAATTCGACAGCAGCAAACGCGGCCCCACCAGCAAGTAATCCGGCCCTGAAGCCGCAAACTAACCGACCCGCCTCCGTCTCGACTCCCACCACACCGGTCAACAATTCGTCTAAGGAGCAACGAGTTCGGCCACCTGGAGCAACAATTCAGCAGTTTTACAAACTAGGTGAGGTTTTGGGGGAGGGTGGCTACTCAGTTGTTCGACTTGGTACAAGCCTTGAGGATGGTCGCAAGGTTGCAGTAAAGGTTGTAACTCGAGCCAATTTAGCCAAGGAAGACGAAGATTCTTTGAGATCTGAAGTGCAGATCTTGACTTCAATCAACCACCCGAATATTGTCAAAGCCTTTGAATTCTTTGAAGAGGAAAAATACTTCTATGTTATTTTGGAATATCTCGATGGTGGAGAACTGTTTGATCGAATCGTGAAAAAGACGTTCTACAATGAAAAAGAAGCACGCGATTTAGTCCAAACACTCTTACTCGCTTTGAAGTATTTGCATCATAAGAATATTGTGCATAGGTATGAATCTTTTGAGTCAAGAGTGTAATGTATTTATCTTTCTCGCATTCTAAATGTAGAGATCTTAAGCCAGAAAATTTGCTGATGGCGACACAAAATGATGATGCAAATGTGAAATTGGGTAAGTCGCTTTTTTACGAAAGTTGAAACAATCGCTAACTCCTAGATACTACTAGCTGATTTTGGATTTGCGGTTATTGCAGAAGGAAACACCGTGACTTCACAGTGTGGAACTCCTGGCTATATTGCTCCAGAGATTTTGGAAAATAAATCTTATGGTTAGTGGTAAAGTGAATTCTTTTTGATTCTGCTTCTAATTTTTGGATATAGGCAAGCCTGTGGATATGTGGTCATTCGGAGTCATTCTATACATTCTGTTGGGAGGTAATATGTCTTTAAGGCAACTGAGATGAATATAACATTGAATATCAGGCTATCCTCCATTTCATGATGATAACCAACGCGCGTTATTCCGGAAAATTGTAAAAGGCGAATATGAGTTTCATCCTGAATACTGGGGTACGGTGTCAGACGAAGCAAAGGATTTAATTCGAGGATTACTGACTCTGGACATGTCAAAACGACTCACGGTGGATCAAGCTTTGGCACATCCATGGCTCAACAGAAGCGCGAAAGAGTTAGAGGCACGCAATCTAGATAGCAATTTGGCTGCGTTACGCAAGTACCAAGCGACTCGGAAGCTGAAGGCTGGTGTAAAAGCGATTATGGCAGTTAATCGAATGAAGAATTTAATGGGCGGCTTGAAAGAAGCCGCGGCTATAGTAAATGCTGAGAACTCTGATGCTCCTGCTGATCCAACCAGAATTTAAGCGTTATTTTTAGTATCTTTCTGTTCTGATTTTTCCTTTAGTTCGTGTGCAGCGTAATATAATAAAATACTATTCTTTCAAACAATCACAAGCACAAACAACTAAGAGATGACAACAGAAATAGCAACGATTGAATCCTCACACGAGGATATGGTGCATGACTGCCAATTCGATTACTATTCCAAAAAATTAGCAACATGTTCATCGGATAGAACAATTAAAATCTTCGACGTCACTGGCGATATTTATCACAACTCAGCTACCTTAACTGGACACGAAGGTCCTGTTTGGCAAGTAGCTTGGGCTCATCCTAGATTTGGTGTTATTTTGGCATCATGTTCCTATGATGGAGGAGTTATTGTTCATCGGGAGGTTAGTTCGGGAAATTGGACAAAGATTTATGAACAGAAGTTTCCCGACGCTTCAGTAAATTCAATCGCTTGGGCCCCTCATGAATTTGGTTTGATACTAGCTGCAGCTTCATCAGATGGTAAAGTATCCATAATAGAACATAAAAATGGAGTTTGGTAAGCTATTGTTAAGATGCTTGTAACGAGCTGATGCTCAGATTTAGGTCCCACAAATTCTTCCAAAACGATTCCTTGGGGTGTATTTCTGTATCATGGGCACCATATAACCAAGTATTATCAACTTCTGCAAGTGGAGCGACTATTTATCGCCTCGTGACAGGCTCGTGTGATAACTATGTTAGAGTGTGGAAATGGATAGAAGGGAGTGCTGATAATGCTTGGAGTGAGGAAGCCAAAACAGTGAATACTCCTCATAAAGGTAAATTAGATTTATTTGATCAAGTTACGTTGATAATGCTCGCTATTAGATTGGGTTCGAGATGTTGCCTGGGCTCCAAACTCTGCCATCCCTTTTGCAATATTTGCCAGCTGCTCAGAGGATCGAACGGTTTATGTCTGGCGTCAGAGAGAGCGTACTTCCGGTCCATGGGAACCGACACTCTTGAAAGTCTTCGAAGCTCCTGTATGGCGTTTGAGTTGGTCTGTCACTGGTACAGTTCTTGCGGTTTCCACCGCTGACCACAAGGTCACACTTTGGAAGCAAAGTGTTGATGAATCATGGGTTCAAATTTCCTCATTGAATGAAAATTAACGTTAATTTATCTTTTGTATGAACAATAAACTACAAATTATGTACAATAAGCCTCTGTGATGCTTCCTTATCAATGCGTGGTCTCTTAGGAGGCTGATTTTCATCCTTTTTTGCAGGAGTCAGTAATGAAACTACACTTCTTATTCGTCCTATTTCATCAATAATCGAATGCTGGGTAGGATCTTTCCCTTGCAGGCTTAAAGCCACATAATATAATGACGCTATGGAGAAGGCTAAACTTGTCGAAATCTTTGCTTTGTCGCTGTCATCTAACTTATCTCTTAAAATTAAATATTCTTCCCCATCAAAAGCTTTCAGAACCTCCTCCAATTTGGTCAAATTCTCGGTTACTTCGTCTATCGGTTCCTCCATTACTTTTGATGATTTTTCTTAACTTGACGACGCAGGTTCAACAGACATCTCAGTCCTCATAAAGAAAAAGGCCTTCCTGAACTGATCTCATAGCACTACAAAACAATACAACAGCCGGTCATTGCCTCGTAATTCCACGACAATAGAGATAAATATGGGCAACTGTCAACCAAATAATAGTACAAAGCATCACAATAATCATGGAAATCACAGTCGCCATACTCCCATTAACGGCATAAGCCCTAATGAAATCACGGTGAGACTTTCTGCACAAATTCATATTCCGCTGAAACAGCACTCTATCCCTAGTTAAGTGAAGGAAGCAGAAGAGATAGTAAATTGACCAATATTCATGTTGTAAACCCAGACATCAAAATACATACAGTAGTCTCTGCAGAGTTGGACTACGATCACGAGACAGCGATGACTCTGCCTTTAGGCGAGGTTTCTGATGAGCAGTTACTAGCGGAAGTAGCAAGAAGAAAATTGGACTTGCATGATAAGATCACTGACAATTTAGTGAAGGAAACTTATGAGTTTGGAAAGATTTTAGGACACGGTGCCTCAGGAGAGGTAGTACAGGTCACACATAAAGTTACTGCCAAGCAGTTTGCTTGTAAAATTGTGAAAAAAAATAGTAATATGAATGATGCGCAGAGTATGAGCACCGAGATTGAGATAATGAAGAGAATTCGTCATCGAAACGTTGTCTCGATGTACGAACTTTATGAGACGCCGAAATGTCTTTGGATTGTGTTGGAACTTGTCGATGGTGGAGATTTATATCACTTTCTCGCGAATACACCAGAGTATAATGAGGTAGTGGCATCTCGACAATTCAAGCAGATTTTGCAAGGAGTGCATTACCTCCATTCTCTGGGTATCGTCCACCGTGATTTAAAATTGGAGAATATTCTTTTATCGGTAATTGCTTTACTTCTTCAAATTCCTCCTAAAATTTTCGTTTGTGTAGAGGGCGAGTACTCCTGGTGGCATAGGAGATATTAAGATCGCTGACTTTGGACTGTCGGCTTTGGTCAGATTGGACGAAGATGGTTATGATATCGAAGAAAGTGGAAAACGTAAGCGCTATAGATCACTGAAGGATGTAAGTGTTTCTGTTCTAACACACAAAAGTCTTGGTTAACCTGTCATTCCTCTTTTCAGATGTGGGGCACCAAAGAATACTTTGCTCCAGAAGTCGTAAATCAGGCTTACGGACCTCAAGCGGATGTATGGGCGCTAGGTTGATCTTTCTCGTTTCTTGTTGCGACTGCCAATACTAATGATTATCACAGGATGTGTACTTTATGAGATGGTGACTGGAGAACAGGCTTTCCCCACTAAGGAGAATGACTCAGAAAATAGATTTTATGCGAGAATTTCTCGTGGCGAATATGATACTTCGAGGTAAGTTATGTAAACCTGAGATCAATGTGTTACCTTCAAATGGTGTAGAATAATTTGGAGGAAATTAAGCGATGAAGTGAAAAATCTCATTCACTCTATGTTACAGATCGACCCTGTCGATCGTGTTAGTGCCTCAGAATGTCTTCTTCATGGATGGATAACTGGACGAGGTCACAATGAAAATCATCTCAAGCCTCTTCCCGAAGTTCAAGAGTCAATTCGTGCGAGATTGGAAAGAAGGAGGAGGAAAGCTGAGGCGAAAAAATAGGAATTATTAGAATGTACATCAAACAGTATTTGTTTCTTTATTAGAGTCGTCCTCATTTTCTTTTAGCAGTAAATTTTTTCGACGATTTGCTTTCATCATAATTTCACTGTGATTCAGTCTTTTTCTTCTGCACTGTGCGCGGGCCGGTGCACTGATATCTTAAGGAAAATTCCTGATCGTTCTGATTGATTTTATTAACCATCGAAGATGTCAGCCCCTGTTGACCCAGCGAGAGAAGATTCGCGTGGGGTCCATATGCTAATTGATGTTAAAGCAATAGATGAAGCAGATAAACTTTTATCGGAATGCGAAAAATATATCGAAGAAACAAAGTCGGAAATGTTTGTTCTTCCATTCGTCCCATCTTTTTCCTTAATCGCCAATAATGTTCGAGCTTGGAGAAATAAACGCAAAGATTCGCGTCTATTATCAGGTTATCAAACCCTTGAGCCGCGAATTGCAGTCTTGGAGAAAAGCTTGAGAGGGATTATTGGAGAAGTTGTGGAGAAAAAAGGAGCTCTGAGACTACAAGCCAAATATCTCCAAATTCGTCTTGAGCAGTGCATAAAGCATAATAAATCTTTGCTTGATCAAACTGAGTTGCCACTCGAAGATACTCGCGAGTTTGTAAATATTTTATCCAATGAGTCAAAACTGCTGAAGGACATGTCCACCTTCAACTCAGAAGTGCTGAAGATGCAGGCTTTGGAAAACCAATCAAAAAATCAAATATACGGCTCGAGATGGGTGCAAGGAAGGAATAAAAACCTCAATGATGTCGATCTATCGAAGGATCTCGATCACGTCGCTGTTCAAGAAAGATTGAACTGTCTGAGAGAGGTAAGCTTAACTTAACTTTCTTCGAAGCGGATTTTTCTTCATTTTTTCCTTGTCTACCATCTTATAGCTTAGAGAGAAGTTCGTGAGTTTTCTCGCTACATTACTTGAGAAAAGAGGAATACAGCAATCGAATCTTGATAATTGTGTGTGGTCCATGGATGCTCTGAAGTCAGCTATAAAGAGAGAGGGAATTTCAGACGAAGTCGAAGAATACGGAGTGAAAGTTGACCCTGAGTTGCTGTCTTTCGATCATAGTAGATGCACGGATTGTGCCTACGGCTATGCCATGGCTTGTGATTGCATGAGCCACCTAACAGCCTTGCAAAAACAAGTTCATGATGCGAATAAACGCTTGCAAGCGCTAGTCGAGAGTAGGGAAAGGATGCGTGAGGCTTATGAAGCAGTCTCACAACAAGAAGGCCGTGGTTCGTTTAGTGGTAGTGAGTCGTTTAGTGGATCTCCACAGAATGGGGAAAAATCGAAAACCTCCGACGTCAAGGCATGAGCGAGTAGTAATCTGTTCGTTTATTTAGAATGTATCACTGTGTATGTACAAATGTTAAGATAATTAGGATAGTCGATCTCTTTCTTGTTGAGCGAGGCGATGGATTGCCTTCTCAATCACCGCTTGGCCCACTGGCTTCGCCTTGCGCAATTCGTTTTCTCTGTAAATCCAGTTAGAACTAGGGTTTCCACAGCGAACAAATCATACCTGTCCACAAATTCAATAAAAGCCATTTCAGCTGAATCGCCGGTTCTGGTCTTTCCAAGCTTGACAACTCGCGTAAATCCTCCAGGTCGATCCCTAACACTATCATGAAGTCATGAAGATATTGTGCAGGAAACACTCACTGATAACGTGGTCCAAGGATCTGAAATAGTTTTGTTAATGCTGGAGTTTCTCGAACCACAGCACCAGCCAACTGTCGATCGTGTAATGTTCCACTTTTAGCTTTTGTAACCAACTTCTCCGCTATTCTTCTCAATTCTTTGGCCTTTGCAGTTGTTGTCATGATCCTTTCATGTTTAATTAAGGACGTCACCATGTTTCGGAACATGGCCCATCTATGCGCGCTGTCACGTCCGAGTTTTCTGTAGTTAATTCTCTTTCTCATTTTATGTTTATTTGTTTATTTTTTGTTGCACCAACAAATGCTTTTCACTATTTTACCTTATATCTTTCTTAGGGAAGACGCAGTTTCGTTTAATCGTAATACAATGGACGTCCAAGACTTGATAGATGCTCTGAGAAAGGAAAATGCGAACAAATCTGTTTCATCCTTCAAACGAGCTTTCACCAACTTGAATGCTGCAGACAGACAATCTTTGTTGAATAAATTTCTCTCTTGTCTCACACAAGAACACCCTGTTTCCTCCAAGAAATTGCTCCCTGTGTTAGGCATCGTCGTGGACGGTATTGAAGGAGAAGCTTTGCCTGTGCTTAAACAAACAATGATTGTTACTGTCATGTTGAAAAGAGTAAAGTTCTGCCTTCAGCTTTGTTTCTTTACTCTGAACCTGAAGCTTGCTGATTCAATGGAAGAGGAGATATTCTCTACAATAGTTCAGTTGATTGCCAAACTAGACTTAGGGAATTACGAGATGGCGGAATCCATTCTTAAAGGTTTTTTTAGGTCTTACCCTAATATCATGCAGAAATTTGTGAACTATCTACTTCAACGTCCTACCATCGATCAGCTCGACCGATTTCAATTCTGTCTTCTGATGATGAAAAATGAATCATTGGGAGTGTTTGAAGGATTGGTAAAACGATTTCTTGAACTTTTGTCGAAGAAACTATCCTCTGCTGTTTCAGTTCAAAGTGAATTAACAGATTTAAAATGGGCGCATTTCTTTCAATGCCTTCCTCTCGAATTCTGGGCTGATGAAAGCGAATCCTCATTGCAATCCAATATTTTGAAAGCCATAAGAAAAGCTCCAGAAAGTATTTCCTGTTTTGTCGTCCACGTTTTGAAGTATCTCAATCCAATACTACGTGTTGATTCTTTTCTCTTGAGTCTTTTACCTTCAATACTTAGAATGCTGAAATCTGAAGATTATGAAGTAAAGTTTAATGGAATTCAATCAGTTAAATTTGGAATTCATCGTTGCTGTGACGTCCAAAAAATTTCACTCTTCTACAAAGGTTTTTATGATGCCTTGAATGGGAAGAATCCTGGAGTTGCAACTATTTCAATTCCACAAGATCATCATAAATTTGCGATTTTAACGTCTATTGATTCAATTTTTGCGGTGATTTCAACTTTGGACTCTCCCTCCTTGAAAAAGGAGACTCTGGATCTTTTTTTCAACTATGTCGAGAAGGAACGGGATATTGAAGTTTTCCCGCTTCATGGACATGTTCTTTTGGCTGCCATAGGAAGTCAGATTGATTCGGAGATTCTCCATACGTTATTAAATGGCTTATCGAAGGTTCGCTCTACGACTAATGGAATCTCCCTTCGATCATTTTATTTAATTGCACTTACTTCATTATTTTACCTTGATTATCTCATCGTTGAAGATGAGATGTGTTCCAAACTTCTGTCTGCGTTAGATTCGATTGTCAAAGAGAGTGTGAAGAGAGAAAACGTTTTGAACTATGACGCTCTTATCTCGTTTGCAATTATGTGTCATTTATTCGACTCGTTTCCACAGTTTAGAGGAGAGAAAGAGAGATTAGCCAAGTTGGTTTCAGTTTATCCAAATTTTGTATTTAATGAAACTGTTAAACTCCAGTTGTGGAAATGGCTTATTGCGAAGAATCATGGTGATATTTGTTCCTATTTTCGTTTCTCACGATTATCATCGTCCTCTCCCGTACCCCAAATGATCCTGCAGAGAGCTGTCGTTCATTCAATTGCAATGATTTCTTATAGTTTGCGCGACCTAATTCTCGAACGCAGCCAGCAGGTCTCGCTATTCAACAATTACTTCGCTCGTTTTGGACACCTGACTTGTTCTGAATCCAGCAAATTCCTTCCGCTGACATTAATCCTCACCTCAACTTATGCGAACTCATCCTCTCAACCATTTCTACAGCGGTATTCTTCGAACTTGCTTGTGCAGATTTCGGTGCAACTAATGGAGTTGTTAGGTCAAATTTACGACCATAATCAGGAATTATTGAAGTCTTCAAGTTCTGAGAGCGTCAATCCCCAGCCCCGAAGAATTTCCGTTGATGGTATTTTAACTTGTCTCACAGCGTCCATTGTAGTTGCAAACGAAACTGAATTACCATTTTTGCTTACACTGATTCCACTTATTCTCTCCTCTCCTTGTGTTACTTCTTCGCAACGGCATGCCGCCAGTCGTTTACGGGAACTTTTTAAAAGACAAGAACACATCAAGTTGTTATACCTCTCTAACTTGACGGAAGTAGCACTTCATTTAAGCAATGGATCGATTAATTCCGGTGTGCATCATCGACAATGTGCACTTATTGCCGCATTCTCACTATCCTGCTCTCTTGATCAGACAAGTGCCAAACTGTTTATTAGCCATTTCTCGAACAATCTCCATCAAATACTGAAAAATACTTATATTTCGAAGTTTACTCCTGAAGATGAGGAAATTTATCGCGATTTTGAAGAAGTTGTACAAAAGCGACTCGAAACAGTGGCACAGCAAGGAAAGGGAGAAGTTGTTTCGATTCAATCTGATCTGAGGGATCACTCTAGGAAAAGACGCGATGGTGCTTCTGACAATGCTATTTGGGCTGAAAAGATTCGAAAGGAAAAGGCCTCGAAGGATTTACCTTCAAATAAATCTACATCTACAGAATTAGAGGTGTTAGTGAGAACCGAGATTTCTTTGCTGCGTGCTAAAATTGAGAAATCGGTTGAAGAGACAAGTTTCGTTTTTTCTGCGATTAACTTTCTCCATTGCCTTGATTCTGGTTTAGTTATTGAAGCGTTTCTCGTCCTATTGCAAGGTTCTTTATTGTTCAACATTTTCCGGTTCCCTGCTTCACAAGATTTCTCCTGGCATTTAGTTGCGCCTTTGAAGAAACTTTTTTCTTCGGATAAAGGTGATGTTACGATGTAAGGAAATTTATTCTTTTTGTAGCATTCTTATTCGTTAATAGGGATTTGGTTGCGAGCTTGCGGATAGCAACTTCAGAATTTTCAGAAGGAGTAGAACCTCCTCTTTGCTTCCAAAATTTGCTTCAGAGATTCGAAACTTATCGTCTCGAAGCCGATGATTCAAATCGGCATTCTTTATTACTTGCTCTCTTACTCCCAATGCTAAATCAACTTTGTCTTTTTGGTGATAAAACTGTTGGTGGGAAAGTATTTCAAATTCTTCAAAAGTAAGAAGCTTTTCAAACCTTAGTCTTTCTCTCTCTCAATTATCTTTCTAGTTTATTACCCAATCTTTCGCAGTTGGTTCAAAACTATCCAGCTGCGTTTAAATTGGTACGATCGAAGCTTTCTGAGATTATTACAGCAACCCTGATGTTAACGTCCCGATTTCCCTCCAACAATTTCGGTGTTGAAGAGTTTATGCTGGAAAATTGTTTAGAGGCTCTCCCTTTGGCTCCAGAAGAACTCTCATTACTCTGTAGTGCTTCAATTCTCTTTAATGAGCGGACAGAGGTCCAACTTTTTTCCGTTGAGCTTCTATGCGGCTTAGCAAGTGTGGGAGGTGAAGAAATTCTAGGCTCAGATTCTCATGTTGATGCATTGTTGTGGATAAGTCAATATACACACTCGGAGAATGTTAGTTCTCTCCTTCAAGATTTATGGAAGGAAAAGACTTTGTCTCTTGAGGCCTTCCAAATAATCACGAACTTTTTGGAAACTTCAGAGAGAGGTGTTAGAGTTGCTGCTGGAAAGTCTTATGGAGATGCTCTGACGCGGTCAGCTGTTGTTGCAGAAGAGCAGTTTATTCTTCTCTCACTCAAATATGACGAGATGCTGCCCGCAAAGTTGATGAAACAACTCGATACGGCGATTGTGGACTCGAAGCAATCTTCAAAATTATTAATGAAATCAAAGCCAAAATTATCTCAAGTTGATACTGATCAGAAGAGATATTGCAGAGAATCAATTGCCCTCGCAATTCGCTCTATTTGTGGGTCGAAAGTTTTGAGTCAGAGTTTCGTCTGGACATTATTAAATTTTCTGATAGAGAAGGGAGTTGCTGATTCAGAAGCTGATGTACGAATTATCATGACCGAAAGTGCCCAAGTCCTCATGAGGAGCTACGGCGATCGAGAACTTGGCACTCTAATTAATTTTTTTGAGCAAGTCTTGGAGAGGAAGCCGGGAAAAGACGAAGATATCACAGTTTATGACAGTCGCCACGCGGCTTCAATCATTTTGTTAGGAACCTTGGCTCGTCATATTCAGAGTCTGGATAATGTTCTTATCAAAATTGTCGATATGTTGATTCATTCGTTACAAATACCTTCGGAAAGTGTGCAAAGATCAGTCTCTGATTGTTTACTTTCCATTTGTCCTAATCTCAAGGGAACTGAATATGGTACAAAAGTCCTTGAAACTCTGCTTATCAGGGTGTTGACCGGTAAAACTTATGGAGATCGACGAGGAGCTGCAATCGCTCTTGCTGCATTAGTCAAAGGCTATGGGTTGTCTGCATTGCGTCAGTTCAATCTCATATCTAAATTAAAAGACGCTTGTTCGAGTGGCAATCTTAATAGTCGACAAGGTGCACTTTTCGCATTTGAGTTCTTAGCGGAGCGTTTGACCATCTTATTCGAACCTTACGTTGGTGGAATTGTTGATATTTTATTGGCTTGTTTCAGTCATTCTTCTGATCACGTCAGGGAAGCTGCTGCTGCTGCCACGAAGGTTATCATGTCCAAGCTTACCCCTCATGGTATTAAGCAATTACTGAATCCGATCCTATCAACCTTAAATACTGATACTCAGTGGAAAAGTCGACAAGAAGCTATAAAGATGCTAAGTATCATTGTAAATTGCGCTCCAAAACAAGTTGCCGTCAGTTTACCTCAAATCGTCTCTCTTTTGGTTCGAGGGACATCTGATCCTCATCCGAAGATTAAGGAAGCGGCAAAAGTAGCCTTACATGGAGTTTCTGCTGTTATTAGAAATCCTGAAATTGCTGGGGTTGGAAGCACTCTCTTACACGCTCTCACAGATCCCGCAAATCGCACCAAAGATGCTTTGGAAGCATTGCTTGAGATTGAATTTATGCACTCTATTGATCCACCTTCTCTTGCGCTGTTAATGCCTATTCTCTCTCGCGCGTTGAAAGATAGAAGTGCTGACCTCAAACGAAAATCAGCAGCTATAACCGGGAACATTATTGCCATGGTGAATGATTCCAATGCACTTACTGGTTACGTCGCGAATTTAGTTGTTGGTTTGAAGGATTGTCTAATTGATCCAACTCCTGACGTTCGTGCGAATGGTGCGAAGGCACTTGGAAATTTATACAATGGGTTGCAAAATATTGAGGGCAGTTTAAAAGATATTCTCACTTGGTTGTTTGATACCTTACAGTCAGAAATGTCACCTGTTGAGCGCAGTGGTAAGATTTCACCCCTTTCTTTCAGAATGTTCGTCATTGTGTCGCTTTTAGGTGCTGCCCAAGGTTTAGCGGAGATTTGTGGTCTTTGTAATGATCTTGCAAAGCGAGAATCGCTTATCGAGAGAGTTCTGAGTCTCAGAAATAATTTTAGTCCTTTCGCTCGTGAAGGAATTATGTGGTTTCTTTCTTTTCTTCCATCAACGCTCAAAGAGCAAGCTGCTCTTTATCTTGACACTTCACTTCCAATCATCCTTGATGGCTTTCACGATGAAGTTGATGCAGTTAGAGAAGTTTCTATACGTGCGGGAAAGATTTTGATAACTGTACTGGGATTGCGTCATGCTGTTCACATTGCGAGAATTTTGGTCACAGGGCTCTATAAGGACGATTACAAGATTAGATTGTACTCGTCGCAGTTGATAGGTGATTTGTTGTTACTGCTTGGTGATGTCAAAGTTGGATTAAATGCTTTTAGCGAAGTCGATGAAGGTGACGACGAGGGTGGTGAACAGTTGGGTGCAACCAAAATACTTTCTCGAATTCGGGAAAGACTTGGAAAGCAACTTACCGATGAAGTTTTGGCTTCATTGTATTTGGTACGGTCTGATTTCGCTGTAGCAGTGCGTCAACATGCATTGCAGATATGGAAGGCCATTGTTGCTAACACTCCCAGAACTTTAATTGAGATAATGCCTATCCTGATAGGCATTATCGTTTCTCATTTGTCTTCCGTGGAAGAAGATCTACGCCTCATTTCTGGCCGTTGTGTCGGGGAGCTTGTTTCAAAATTAGGAGATCGTGTGCTTCCAGAAATAATTAGACCATTAGAAGATGGGTTCCAGCAAAGTTCGGAAGAGGCTCGTCTTGGAATATGTACAGGCTTGACGGAAATTCTCACTGCATGCTCGCGTAAGCAAGCTGAAGACTACATTGCAGTCTTAATTCGAACGGTTCACTGTGCATTAAGTGATGATGCGAAAGAAGTCTCCCATCAAGGCGCAAAGGCGTTTATGATTTTATATAGACTAGTGGGCTCGGTTGCTGTCGACCAAATTGTGCCCGTGATGATCAAGGATTTAGCGAGTACCACGAGAGATAAAGCCCAGAAAGCGAAAATATTGAGAGGTTTGCGTGAAATAGTCTGTCTGAAGCCTCGCGAGATGTTGGAGTACTTATTGCCCTTACTATTGATTTCTCCGATGACACTACCTTCAGCAGAAGCATTAGCGTCGATATTGGAAGTTGCGGGCACTTATACATACCATCATTTCCATTCAATTATTTCCCTTACTATTCAAGAGCTATTCTCATGCGAAAGCGAGCAAACCGATTTAGCTAGAGAAAAGTATCAAGCACTGCGTAACCTTGTTATTACCATTGTTTCGAGCACAGATCAAACTGGTCTCCATCAGTTGGTTTTAGAGCTTGGTAGGCACGTTGAACATGAATCCAACTTAAAACGCAGGCGTTGGGGTTGTTTCTTTTACGAACTGTTCTTTCAGAGTAGCAGTAAAGCCGAATACGAGGAGTACCTTCCTCTAATCCTCAAACAGCTCTTGTCGCGAATCACTGATAGCGATTTGAACGTTGTGATGGCGTTGAAAGATTGTTTAACTTCGATGGTTTCACACATAGCTCTCGAAAAATTTCTGCCTCATGTAGATTTCATGAGAAATTGTATCGCCTCAAATATCTCCACTGCTAGACACAAAACTGGTAGTCAGAATATTGAAACTTCCTTGCAGTATTTTTCTTTACCTAAATCCTTGGAGCCTTTCCTGACTTTATTTCTATATGGCTTGGTTCACGGAAATACTCAAGCCAAAGAAATCTCCGCTGAGATCATAGGAACTCTTTGTTCTTTAGCTCTGCCTGAGGTCCTGAAGCCGACTTTAATCAAGACTGTGGGTCCTTTGATTCGTATCCTTGGTGAAAGGCATCTCAGCACTGTTAAGTCTGCTATTCTTACGGTAAGTGTTATTTCTATAAGCCATCGAGCAGTTATTATCCACCCTGATAGACTATTATGCTCTTGTTGGAAAGAGGAGGACCGAACTTGAAACCTTTTGCTCCCCAGCTTCAAACAACTTTCATTAAATGTTTATCTGATCCGTTACGAGAGGTTAGAGTGAAAAGTGCCGAAGCTTTGGGTCTGGTGATATCGATTCACAGCTTGAAAGTTGATCTTGTACTATCAGAATTGAACAGTTTGATCGCTCAAAATGATAGTACCGCGATAAAAATTTCTATTTTCGATGCTATCAATAAGGTTTTGCAAAGGAACGGCGAGAAAACGAGCTCGCAAATTATGGTCAAAATCAAAGATAGTGTGGTGACAAACTTATTTTCTGAAGAAGAATCCGTCAGAATGAGTGCAGCAAGAATATTTTCCAACCTCGTCGCATTCGCAGAGCCACTCTTTGTGACAGACCTCACGCTTGACTTACTTGAAATTGGCAAGTCTGCGTCCAAAGAGCTCGCTCCAGAGAAAGTTATGGGGTCTTTGCTAGGCTTAGCTTATATACTTCAAAGTGCTGGGATAAAGGGTCAAGAATTTCGAGAAGAAGTATTCTCCTTTATATCCAGTTTAGTTGATAACAAAGAATCGATAGCAATGAAGACCGCGATTTCCAAGTAAGTTCCACAAACATTGGTGCTTTTCGAATCTTACGATCAGTTCAGAGTTTTTGAAGTCTTGTTTTCTTTTCCTCGCTTTGTTGGTGCTGGTGATCGGAAACCAGAGCTGAGAAATGCGGCACAGTCCGCTGTTCATCGTTTTGTTCCAATAGTTACCACTCTCATGCGGGTAGGAGAGTCAGCCGATATTAAAATTAATGCGATTAAGGCTATCAAATCGGTAATTCCAATGTCAAATTAAATGTTCATTTCATAGTTTTGGTTTTCAGGCGGCGAAGTATGTTTATGGTGCGGTCAATCAATATTTTCATCTCATCTTCCCCGTTCTTGCAGAAAATTTGAAGGACATTGATTTAAGGGTAAGATTTATTTTTTCTTTGCAGATTCAAATAATTATTTGTCCAACCTTTAGATTCGATATGCAGCGGAAAGAACCTTTAAGTATCTATGTGAAGGGCCCAGCACGGGTGGTAGCAATTTATCCTCAATAGGATCGAATGCATTTCAACAATATTTGAATCGAGTTGATGGGGAGCTAAAGAGACTTTTGACTGATTATCAACGCCGCAGCGTTGGTTTAGTCTCTGCTGAAAGCGAGGAGGAGTCTTGATTCTTTGTAACTAACTAACAATATTAATTCTTAATGAGGACGCGATTTTGGAATTGTGAAACAGTTTGAATTAGTTGGAACTTGCGCCTTGAATTCTGATTGATCTTTGGCGCTTACATTCGAATTCGTACAATGGGTGGAGCTGCTTCAATCGAGTCAGCTCATACCTTGGATATAGATTATTCAACTTTGAAGTCTTCTGGTATCGATTTCGTCGCTGCGTACAGAGCTCTCGACAGCAGACTTAAGAAAGGGAAAAGTGCAAATGTTGGCGATGTTTCGATTCCGTTTTTGGCTATCCGCCAGCTGTCAAAGAATTTGAGAAATCAGGAAAGTCTTGAGCGGACGAAGAGAAAAGTTTTGAAGTCTCGAAGCGTTCCCAATAATATCAAGTTTAAAGATAGTCTCGATTTTGTTTTCGTACAAGACGAGAATGTCAACGATGATTTAAATCACACCGACCTTGCAATTATCCCTGATACTGATCTTGGCATAATCGAAGCTGAGGAAAGAGTGAAGGGAAAACGTACAAAACCCAATCTTTCTCTGCAAGTCGCTGATAGTTTCGAAGATACTGTGGTGGATGTTCTGGATAAGAATTCTCATCAACCACTAAAAGCTCATTCTCCTACAGCAAATGCTCGTATTAGTCCGAGCGGAGCCTTTCATATAGGCAAAATTAAGGTTTTGGAGACGGGGATTGAGAAAATTGATTCTTTCAATTTTAACGGTTCGTTCTCTTTACAAGAAGTTGGGAAACAAAGTAACAGAAAAATCCATCTTGCTCCTGATACCTCGCTTCCAGCTATTGGGGGGAAGAAAGAGTTCATAGAAATTGCTGCGCTGGGTACAGGAGCGTCTGGGGTTGTTAGCGAGGCGATTCATGTACCTTCTCTCACGATTGTTGCTCTAAAAATGCTGCCAATATATAATCAAGAAAAAAGAAGACAAGTATCTCGAGAACTTGCCATTCTCTGTAAGAACCTTTCGGAAATGCATTTGCTGAATGATTCCCTCGCACTCACTGAGCGGAAGGATCAAATGGAAGAGGATAGTGACAATAGTAATCGTTGCGACAATATTTTGTCTCTTTACAATGCATTTGTTGACCCAAAATCAGGACTAATAAACCTTGTTATTGAGTATATGGATGGAGGGAGTTTAGAAGACCTTGTTCGGCAAGGTGGTTGCAAAGACGAACAGGTTTTGGCGGATATAGCAAGGCAGACTTTAAATGGATTAGTATTTCTTCATCGCAATAAAAGTGTTCATCGAGACATTAAACCTGCCAATGTCTTGTGTTCTTCGTCAGGTATTATTAAAATAGCAGATTTTGGAATTTCCAAGATCCTCGATCAAACAAGTGGCTTTGCGAATTCTTTTGTCGGCACTGTTTGTTATATGTCTCCGTAAGATTCATTTATTTCTTAGTTAATATTGATTCTCAATTTCTTTAGGGAGAGGATAACTGGGGATAGCTACAACTACTCATCAGATATCTGGTAAATATATTTTCGTGGGTTATGTCACGTTGACTCGGTATCTTTAGGTCTTTCGGTTTAACTCTGTTGGCAGTTGCGAAAGGCCGCTTTCCAATTAGACTCGCAGACTTTGAAAGTGAAGTAAAATCCATCGATGAGGTCGATGAGAGTTCAGTTCAGCCAAAAGTAATTGGGGGTCCAAAAGGTCAGGAATTATTCTTGTCAATGTTGGAATCAGTTTATATGTCTGTGCTAGGTTATTGGGCGATGATTCAGGCAATATGCGATGAACGGCCTCCATCTGCCGGAGATGACTTCACCCCTTCATTGAATTCTTTTATCGATAGTTGCCTACGTAAACGACCTGAGGAGAGACTAACTGCAAAAGACCTCTTGCAAATGGCGTTTGTAACTGAGAATCTTAGATCACCGCGACATCCAGCGTCTATTTTTAAACCGGGCGCTAATCGAGATGTTCAGATTGAAGAGGAAGAGTTTCACGAATTTGGGTTTTCAGATTTGCAAGGTTCTGGAACCATTCCCTCCGAAAAGATATCAGATCCTGAAGATGAAAGCAGTATTATTTACGCTATCAGATTGGAACATTTGGATCGCCTCCTTGATCGCATAGCAGAAAAATTAAAAGTACCCGAATCAAAAGTGCAAGATTCAAAGCTTAATACCCCAGCTTCCACTTCAGTAGATAGTATAGAACAGATGTTTTTAGAGTCACAAGATAGGTTACAAAATCCTTCCGAGCGTCGAGAAGAACGGTGGGATAATGATAGAAAAGAAAGTACGACAAAGGTTAGCGCAATGGCGAAGGTGGGGAGCATGAGAAGTGTTCACTTTCAGGACGACGAAATGGCTGGGGCAAATAAGCATTTGAAAGCAGAAGAGAAGAAAAGTGTGACGACATTGAGATCGAGAGCCAATCTTAGGGCATTAGAACTGCTGATTCCAGAAGATGAAGGAGATGTCAGCCGAAAATTGCCTAAGCCGAGTTCCTATTTTCTGAGCACGGTGGAAATGTCAGACAAGGAAACGGAGGTCCATAAAGACTTGGTTGAAAATACTGAGAGCGCAAGTTACGCTGATGAACTTCAGAGACTTATTCCCAAATTGGATCAATTAGGGCTACCAAAGTGGAAACAACTGGCGAGTCAATTGAATCTCCCCGTACCAATTGTTTTGTTGGCTGCGAAGTCAAAATTGGGAGATCTTATTGATCTGAATGACGTTTAAGTTTCATGTTTCTTTTTGTACAAATTGTAAGTAACAAAACTTAAGAACTGGAACTGCATTGATAGCTCTGTTGAGAAAGAATGAGCGCTACAATTAATCCGTACAGTCCTAAGGCCTCAGCGAAAATCAAGATCAAAATCATTCCCACGAAAAGTTTGTCTTGTTGACCGACTGCTCTGACACCAGCATCTCCAACAATTCCGATGGCCATACCAGCAGCTAACCCGCTATAGAAAACGATGACACACTGAAGGAAAGGAGTATTAACCGTTACCTTAAACCACAACAAAGACCAGCAGCCATATGGGCATATCCTGTGAAGCTAGAATATTTCGTTGAGCCATCAGCACCAGGAACGGTTACTTTAACGAATTTCTATTAGATGACCAAAATGAAAATAAAAAAAAACTCACTTGATCCTTGAATAATTACAGCAACAATGAGCCCATAAATTCCCAACACACCAGCCATGACCACAGGAATAATGTTCTTCATGACCAGTCCAGGGTGCATAACACCCATCGAGGCAATTCCGACACCAGACTTTGCTGTACCATATGCTGCACCAATATCTGAAATAATAAAAGGAATTGATTCTCAATTCACAGCTAACGGAAAAGAAGCTTACTAGCGAAGCACAATGCAGCCGTCACCCCTAAAAATCCGAAGAACGGAGCGGACGTTGGACAAGTTTCTGTGGTGACAGTGGTGGTGGTTGACATCTACAAAATTGTTCAATAGGAAACCAAGTTGACAGAATTTGATTCACTCGTCGAAAGATTGATAGACTATTCGATCCTGTAATGACTAACCGTGCCCGTGGCAGAGGCCCACAAAACTCTCTTTATGAGGACGTGATTTGTTGTTTGATGGCGAAAAAGCGTTTTTGTGTCTTTCGCTTTCTATTCTAAGTGTTGCCATCGCATCGATACGAGTACAGTCAATTATGTATCTTAACTTACCTATTAGTGAGAGTATATTGAGTGTTTTTTGTCTCTTCTTCGATATCTATATCTGTTATCTTGTAACAATGGATATTCACGATCTTTAATAAATTATTCCCATCAAAGAACCTCGGATTGGTTATTGTGGTGTTAAGAAACACCGGTTAAAGAAGAATTGTAAAAGAGTAATTAAAGGTGTTAAATGGGTTGAGTTGACAAAGCTTACAAGTCAACTCCATGTGTTACATCATAATACGAAAATAAAATACCGAAATAAATCGTAATTTAGCAAAAGTTCACTAAAAACAGGTTTTAACCCTTCGCCACTACACCCAATAGGGGTGCTAAAAAAAGATTTTTTTGAAACTTTTCAATGAACTTCTTTTGACCAATGCTCGACCATTTTTCAAT
>VFQN01001945.1_pt1 | contig 33170 bp, 36 predicted proteins | sample 3512371 | NCBI WGS metagenome assembly VFQN01 (sample SAMN10412370, study PRJNA504923) | tailings metagenome | isolation source: Replicate 2 from Balatoc abandoned mine | place: Philippines: Itogon, Benguet | collected 2017-08-28 | reverse complement strand
GTCCAGGCGCAGCACGCGGCCGGCGCAATCGAGCTGGGGGACGAGGTCGAACATGGCGGGCGGGGAAAGAAAAAAGGCCAGAGCGGACTCTGGCCTTTGATCGTGCCGGCGGCAAGCGCCGCTCAGGTCTGCGGCATCGGGCCGCCCAGCGGCGCGGCCGGGCCCGGGTCGTCCTTGGAGATGCGGCCGGACTTGGCCCAGTCGGCCGGCGGACCCGGGCGGCGGCCTTCCATGATCGCGTCGATCTGCTGCGCGTCGATGGTCTCGTAGGTCAGCAGGGCCTCGGCCATGATGTGCAGCTTGTCGAGGTTGTCGGTCAGGATCTGCCGGGTGCGGCTGTAGGCGCGGTCGAGGATGCCGCGCACGACTTCGTCGATCTTGCGGGCGGTGTCGTCCGAGACGTTCTTGTGCTGGGTGACCGAACGGCCCAGGAAGACCTCGTCCTCCTCCTCGCCGTAGGCGATCGGGCCGAGCTCGTCCGACAGGCCCCACTTGGTGGCCATGTTGCGGGCCATCTTGGTGGCGCGCTCGATGTCGTTGGACGCGCCGGTGGTGACCTTGTCGGCGCCGAAGATCAGTTCCTCGGCGACGCGGCCGCCGTACAGCGAGCACAGCATCGATTCGATGTGGGTGCGGTTGTACGAGTACTTGTCGCCCTCGGGCAGGTACATCGTCACGCCCAGGGCGCGGCCGCGCGGGATGATCGTGACCTTGTAGACCGGGTCGTGCTCGGGCACGACGCGGCCGACGATGGCGTGGCCGGCCTCGTGGTAGGCGGTCAGCTTCTTCTCGTCCTCGCTCATGGCCATCGAGCGGCGCTCGGCGCCCATCAGGATCTTGTCGCGGGCGCGGTCGAAGTGCTCCATGCGCACGGTCTTGGCGTTCTCGCGGGCGGCGAACAGCGCGGCCTCGTTGACCAGGTTGGCCAGGTCGGCGCCGCTGAAGCCCGGGGTGCCGCGCGCGATCGTGGCCGGCTCGACGTCGGTGTCGAGCGGCACCTTGCGCATGTGCACCTTGAGGATGTGCTCGCGGCCGCGCACGTCCGGCAGGCCGACGGTGACCTGGCGGTCGAAGCGGCCCGGGCGCAGCAGCGCCGGGTCCAGCACGTCCGGACGGTTGGTCGCGGCGATGACGATCACGCCCTCGCCGCCCTCGAAGCCGTCCATCTCGACCAGCAGCTGGTTGAGGGTCTGCTCGCGCTCGTCGTTGCCGCCGCCCAGGCCGGCGCCGCGATGGCGGCCGACCGCGTCGATCTCGTCGATGAAGATGATGCAGGGCGCGTGCTTCTTGGCCTGCTCGAACATGTCGCGCACGCGCGAGGCACCGACGCCGACGAACATCTCGACGAAATCGGAGCCGGAGATGGAGAAGAACGGCACCTTGGCCTCGCCGGCGATGGCGCGGGCCAGCAGGGTCTTGCCGGTGCCCGGCGGGCCGACCATCAGCACGCCGCGCGGGATCTTGCCGCCCAGCTTCTGGAACTTGCCCGGGTCGCGCAGGAACTCGACCAGCTCGCCCACTTCTTCCTTGGCTTCGTCGCAGCCGGCGACGTCGGCCAGGGTGACCTTGACCTCGTTCTCGCCCTGCAGCTTGGCGCGCGACTTGCCGAAGGACATGGCGCCCTTGCCGCCGCCCTGCTGCATCTGCCGCATCATGTAGATCCAGAAGCCGATCAGGATGGCGATCGGCAGCAGGCTCAGCACCAGCTGCCAGAACAGCGAACGGCCCTCGGGCGGCGCCTGCACGATCTGCACGTCGTTCGCGAACAGGGTGTCGAGCATCTTGTCGTCGCGCGGCGTGGCCGTGGTGAACCGCGTCCCGTCGTTGCGCTCGCCGGTGACGGCGATGCCGTTGTCGGCGATCACGACTTCCTTCACGCGGCCGGACTTCACCTCGGCGATGAACTCGTTGTAGTTCAGCGGGCCACCGGCCTGGCCGGGCGTGGAGAAGCCCTGGAAGGCCAGGATCAGCACGATGGCGACGACGAGCCAGAGCAGGAGGTTTTTCGCCAGGTCGTTCATCAGTCTTTCCCTCGGCGCTTGCCCGTGGCCAGCGCGTAAACTTCGTTCGAACGGCGCCGGGACGCCGCGGGTTTCCGGATCACCAGCTTGTCGTAGCGGCCCCGCAGGTCCTTGACGTAGGCGTCGAAGCCTTCGCCCTGGAACAGCTTGATCAGGAAATTGCCGCCCGGACGCAGGTGCTTGTCGGCGAAATCGCGGGCCAGTTCGGACAGGTACATCGCCCTTGCCTGGTCCACGGTGTCCACGCCGGTCATATTGGGGGCCATGTCCGAAAGCACAAGGTCCACCGGCGCGCCGCCAAGCCGTGATTCCAGCTCGGACAATGGGCCGTCCTCTCTGAAATCGCCGTGAATGAATTCGACCCCCGCGATGGGCGGCATGTCGAGGATGTCCAGGGCGATCACCCGGCCCCGGTCGCCCAGGTCGCGCCGCACCACCTGGGACCAGCCCCCGGGCGCCGCGCCCAGGTCGACCACGACCATGCCGGGCTTGAGCAGGCGGTCGCGCTCGATCAGCTCCTCGAGCTTGTAGGCCGCGCGCGAGCGCATGCCCTCGGCCTGGGCCTTCTTCACGAAGGGGTCGTCGAAGTGTTCCTTGAGCCAGCGGTGGCTGCTGCGGCTGCGGGCCATGTCGGGTCGGGGGGTAACGGGCCGCCATGATACCCTAGCGGCCCTTTCCGCCCCGTGCCGCTCCTCATGCCCCTCGCCCTCAGCAACCCCCAGAAGCGATACCTGCGCGGCCTGGCCCATGGCCTCAAGCCCGTGCTGCTGGTGGGCGCGAAGGGCGTGACGGCGCCGCTGGTGGCCGAGTGCGACATCGCCCTGGAGCACCACGAGCTGATCAAGGTGCGCTTCTCGGCCGAGGACCGCGAACTGCGCGATGAGTGGATCGCCGACCTGGTCGAACGCAGCCAGGCCGCCCTGGTCGCGCGCATCGGCAACATCGCCATCCTCTACCGGCGCAGCCGCGAGAAGCCGCTGATCGCCCTGCCCAAGGCCTGATGCAGCTGGCCCAGGACAACCCGGGCTTCCGCTACGTGCTGCGGGGCGTCGGCCCCGGCGGCGTGCTGGTCAACCAGGACACGCTGGCGCGCAGCTTCCTGCTCGCGCCCAACCAGCTGGTCGAGGCCTGGCGCCCGACCTCCCCGGCCGACCTTGCGCCGGCCGACCTCGACCCGGTGCTGGCCCTGTCGCCCGCTGTGTTCGTGCTGGGCACCGGCCCGCGCCTGGTCTTTCCCGCGCAGGCGGTGCTTGCCGCCCTGCTCACCCGCGGCGTCGGTTTCGAGGTGATGGACAGCGCCGCCGCCGCGCGCACCTTCAACGTGCTGGCCACCGAGGGCCGGGCCGTGGTCGCGGGTTTCCTGCTGCCGGGCTGAGCCCGGGCGCCGGACCGCCTCAGCGGCCGGGAAGCAGCGGCAGCGGATCGACCGGCTTGCCGTTGCGGCGGATCTCGAAGTGCAGCATGTCGCGGCTGGTGCCGGTGCGGCCCAGCTCGGCGATGACCTGGCCGCCCTTCACCGCCTGCCCCTCCGCCACCAGCCGGCGGCGGTTGTGCGCATAGGCCGACAGCCATTCGTCGCTGTGCTTGATGATCACCAGCTCGCCGTAGCCGACCAGGCCGGCGCCCGAATAGACCACCACGCCGTCGGCCGAGGCATGCACGGGCTGGCCGGCGGTGCCGGCGATGGCCAGGCCCTGGCGCGAGGGATCGCCGGCGGCGAAGCGGCTGATGACCTGGCCGCGGGTCGGCCAGCGCCAGCCGGCGGCGCTGGCCGGGCCGGCATCGGCGCCGGGCGCGGCGGCCGGCGTCGGGGCGGCCGGCGCAGGAGTCGCCGGACTCGCGGGCGTGGCCGCCGGCGGCGGCGAGGCCGCGGCGATGGCGGGCGTCGCGGCGGGCGTCGCGGCCGGGGCAGCCGGGGACGAGGGCAGCGGCGAAGGCGGCGTGCCGGCGGCGACCGAGGGGGGCGCGGTGCCCGCGGACGATGCAGGGGCCGGGGCGGGACCCGCGGCCGTGGGCGCCGGCCTCGGGGTTTCCACGGTTTCGAACACGGGCGCCCGCGCCGGCGCCGGCATGCCGGTCACCGACCCGGCGGGCCGCGGCGCGGGGCCGGCGGCCACGACGGGCCCCCGCCCCGGCGGCTGCAGCCGCAGGCGCTGGCCGGGATAGATCGTGTAGGGCGCGGCGATGCGGTTCCAGCCGGCCAGGTCGCGATAGTCCAGGCCGTGCCGGAAGGCGATGCCGTACATCGTGTCGCCCTGGCGCACGACGTATTCACCGCGCGCGGGGGCCGGCGGGCGCGCCGGTGCCGACGCGGCGGGACGCGACGGCGCCGCCCCGCCCTCGCGCTTGACCACGCGGGCGTGGCCGCAGGCGGCCAGCAGCACGACGGACAGCAGGAGCAGGGCCAGGCGCATCAGAGGGTTCCCGGGAGCAAGGGCACGAAGACGACGGCGCCGAGGTCATCCTGCACCAGCTCGCCTTCGACGCGGCGCCAGCGCAGCAGGCGCTGGCCGGAGGAACCGCCGACCGGCGCGACCAGCGTGCCGCCCTCGGCCAGCTGGTCGAACAGCGCCGGCTCCAGCGCGGCGGCGCCGGCGGTGACGAGGATGCCGCCATAGGGTGCGTATTCGGTCCAGCCGGCGCGACCGTCGTCGTGGCGGGTGCGCACGTTCAGGCCGAGGTGGCGGAAGCGGCGGCGGGCGTGGCGCAGCAGTTCCTCGATGCGCTCGACGCTGTAGGTCTCCAGCCCGAGCGTGGCCAGCACCGCGCCCTGGTAGCCCGAGCCGGTGCCGATCTCCAGCACCCGCGCCGGCAGGCCGTGTTCGACCAGCGCCTCGGTCATGCGCGCGACGACCCAGGGCTGGGAAATGGTCTGGCCGTTGCCGATCGGCAGCGCGGTGTCTTCGTAGGCGCGGCTGGCCAGGGCCTCGTCCAGGAACAGGTGGCGCGGCACCGTGCGCATGGCGGTGAGCACGCGTTCGTCGCGGATGCCGCCCTCGGCGCGCAGGCGCTCGACCATGCGGTCGCGGGCGCGCTGCGAGGTCATGCCCAGGCCCTGGGCCTCGGGCTTGAGGTGGAAGCGAGGGGTCATGCCCCGCCCTTCAGGCTTTCGCCCAGGCCGCCGACCCAGCTGGCGACCTTTTCCAGCGCCTGGTAGCGGGTGAGGTCCACGTGGATCGGCGTGATCGAGATGTGCCGGGTGCGCACCGCGTGGAAATCGGTGCCGGGGCCGGCGTCCTGCTCGGGGCCGGCCGGGCCGATCCACCACAGCGGGCGGCCGCGCGGATCGGTCTGCTCGATGCAGGGCTCGGCGCGGTGGCGATGGCCCAGGCGCGTGACCTCGAAGCCCCGCAGTTCGTCCCAGGGCAGGTCGGGCACGTTGACGTTGAGGATGGTGTCGGCCGGCAGCGGGTCGACCAGCAGGCGCGCGGTGATCTCGATCGCGGCGCGGGCGGCGGTCTCGTAGTGGCGCGGGCTGCCTTCGCTGGTGACCAGGGACATCGCCACCGCCGGCAGGCCGAGGAAGCGGCCTTCCATCGCCGCGGCCACGGTGCCCGAGTAGATGACGTCGTCGCCGAGGTTGGCGGCGCTGTTGATGCCCGAGACCACGATGTCGGGATCGCCGGCGAGCAGGCCGGTCAGGGCCAGGTGCACGCAGTCGGTGGGCGTGCCGGCGACGCGCCAGGTGCGCGGCTCGATCTCGCGGGCGCGGATCGGCGCGTCCAGGGTCAGCGAGTTGCTGGCGCCGGAGCGGTCGCGGTCCGGGGCCACCACGGTCACCTCGTGGCCGGCGGCGCGCAGCGCCTCGGCCAGGACGCGGATGCCGGGGGCTTCCACGCCATCGTCATTGCTCACCAGTACGCGCATCGGGGGTCCTGCGGGAAGGGCCCCATGATAGCGGATGCAGCGACCACGCCGTCACCCGTCCCGGGTTAGGCTTCGCGCATGTCCCGACGCAAGCCCGCGCCGCCCAGCGAAGACGAGGTCGCCCTGTTCCGCGGCGCGATCGACGGCGTGCGCCCGATCGATGCGCCCGCGCCGCCGCCCGCGCGCCCGCGGCCGGCGCCGGTGCCGCGCCAGCGCGCCGAGGACGAGGCCGAGGCGCTCGCGCAGTCGCGCACCCTGTCCTGGCTCGAGGCGACCATAGACGCCGCCGAGGCCCTGGCCTGGCGGCGCGACGAGGTGCCCGAGAAAGTGCTCAAGCAGCTCCGGCGGGGCGGCTACAGCGTGGGCGCCGAGCTCGACCTGCACGCGATGCGCGTGCCCGAGGCCGAGCGCTGGCTGCGCGAGTTCCTGGCCGAGGCCCGCGCCGAAGGCCTGGCCTGCGTGCGGATCATCCACGGCAAGGGCCACCGCGCCGCGGAAGGCGGCTCGGTGCTCAAGGCCCTGGTGGACCGCATGCTTCGCCAGCGCGGCGACGTGCTCGCCTTCGCCTCCGCGCCGGAGGCGATGGGGGGCACCGGCGCGGTGCTGGTGCTGCTGGCCCGGCGCCGGGGCGGCGCCGCCGGCTGAGCTCAGTCGCTGCGCGCGACCTGCTCGTGCTTGCGGGTGGGCGGATTGATCCAGACCACGCGCACGCCGGCCTTGCGGCCCGAGGCCTCGACCTGGGCCATGTAGGCCTGGTCGGCATCGAGCTGTTTGGGATCCACGGTGCGGACGGCCTGGTCGTTCGACGCGCAACCGGCGGCCAGGACGAGGGACAGGGCCGCGAGGCCCGGGAGACGGATGTTCATGGCGACCTCCTGCGGGAAACCGCGCGGCCAGACTACGCCCGGCCGGGGCCGCCGCAAGTGCCGCCGCGTTCAGTCAGCCGGGGTCGCGGCCTGGCGAAGGTCGCCCAGTTCCGACAGCAGGCCGGTCGCGTAAGCGCCCGCCGGCAGCTCGAAGGACAGGCGCCAGGTGGCGGCCTCCGGGCGCTCCCAGGCGAGGCCGGCGACGCGCACGCGCAGGGCCCGGCGCTCCTGCTCGAGGCCCGCGGCCTCCAGGCCGGCGCGCAGGTCGGCGAAGGGCTCGAGCACCGCCGTTTCCAGCGCGCGCACGGCGCCCTGGCAGCGCGGCTCGCCGCGGCCCCACATCGGCCCGGTCGGGTGGATGTCGAACGAGGCGACGCGGGCGGCCAACGCCGGCGTCATCGCTTCGGGGCCGAACACGCTGTGGCGGCCGTCGAGCATCCAGACCTCGCCGTCGAGCCCGGTGTCCCAGGCGCCGGCGTCGATGCGCGCGGCCAGCACCGCGTTGAACAGGTGCGAGCGCGCGGCCGACAGCAGGATCGAGCGCTGCTCGCGGCGCAGGCGCTGGCCGGCGAACAGGCGGCGCGCCGCCTCGACGTTGTCGCCATCGCGGCCGAAGCGCTGCTCGCCGAAGTAGTTCGGCAGGCCGCGCGCGGCGATGGCCTGCAGCCGCGCCTCGACGGCGGCGACCTCGCCCACGCAGTCGCGCAGCACCAGGGTGAACCGGTTGCCGCGCAGGGCGCCGCGCGGCAGCTTGCGCGCATGCCAGTGCGCGGACAGCACGCGCAGGCCGTCGGCCTCCAGCGTGGCCAGGTCGGGGGCCACGCGCCTGGGCAGGTGCACGCTGAAGCGCTGGCGCGTCACCGCATGCCGGTCCTTCAGGCCGGCGTAGCCCACGCCGACCTCGCCGATGCCTGCCCAGCGGGCCAGCAACTTGGCCGCATGCACGGTGTTCATGCCGCGCTTTTCCACCTCGAGCAGCAGGTGCTCGCCGGCGCCGCTGGGCTCGAAACCCGGCAGTTCCTCGACCAGGAAATCCTCGGGGCGGGCGCGGAACACGCCCTCGAGCACGGCCGGGCCGTGGGCGCGCGGGAGCGCCGCGCTCACGCCCGCACCATCAGCACCACGGCCATGGCGGCCAGGCCTTCGCCGCGGCCGGTGAAGCCGAGCGTCTCGCTGGTGGTGGCCTTGATGCTGATGGCGTCTTCGGCCACGCCCAGGTCCGCGGCCAGGTTCGCGCGCATGGCCGCGGCGTGCGGCGCGACCTTCGGGCGCTCGCAGACCACGGTCACGTCGGCATTGCCCAGGCGCCAGCCGCGTCCGGCGGCCAGCGCGGCGCAGTGGCGCAGGAAGACGCGGCTGTCGGCGCCCTTCCAGCGCGGGTCCGAGGGCGGGAAATGCACGCCGATGTCGCCCAGGGCCAGGGCCCCGAGCACCGCGTCGCAGAGGGCATGGATGGCGACGTCGCCGTCGGAATGCGCGAGCACGCCGCGCCCGTGCGGGATGCGCACGCCGCCGAGCACGACGTGGTCGCCCTCGCCGAACGCATGCACGTCATACCCCTGGCCGATCCTGATGTCTGTCATTGATTCTTCTTCGCCACGGATTCACGCGGATGAACGCGGATAAAGCATTTCAGTTCCAAGGAGCCGTTCGCGGGGAGCCACTTTAAATCGCTTTTGCCTTATCCGCGTTTTCCGCGTTTATCCGCGTCCAAAGGCTCCTAGTCACCCCGGGCGAGCAGGAATTCCGCCAGGGCCAGGTCGGACGGCGTGGTGACCTTGAGGTTGTCCTCGCTGCCTTCGACCAGGCAGGGGCGCAGGCCGAGCCGCTCCATCGCCATGGCCTCGTCGGTGACGCGCACGCCGGCGCGCCGGGCGGCCTCGAGCGCGCGGGTCAGGCCGCCGCGCCGGAACAGCTGCGGGGTGAGCGCGCGCCACAGCCACTCGCGCGGTTCGGTGGCCTGGCTCTTGCCCACGGCGTCGGCGCGCTTGAGCGTGTCGCGCACCGGCGCGGCCAGCAGCGCGCCGACCGGGTCCGCCTGGCCGACCGCGAGCAGGCGCGCCAGGTCGCGCCGGCGCAGGCAGGGACGCGCGGCGTCATGCACCAGCACCCACTGTTCCTCGCCCACGGAGGCCGGCAGGGCGTGCAGGCCGGCCAGCACCGAGTCGGCGCGCTCGGCGCCGCCGACGCAGGCGATCACCGGCTTGCCGCCCAGCTCGCGCCAGCCTGGCCAGTGCGGGTCGCCGGGCGCCAGCACCACGACCGCGCCGTCCACGTCGTCGTGGTCGAGCACGGCGAGCAGGCTGTGCTCGAGCAGGGTCTTGCCGGCGATGCGCAGGTACTGCTTGGGGATCTCCGCGCCGAAACGCGCACCGCGGCCGGCGGCGGGCAGCACGGCCCAGGTCACGGGCGCGGTTCCTCGGCCTCGGCCTCCGCGTCGGCTGCGGCGGGCGGCGGCGGCTCGACCACGCGGTAGAAGGTCTCGCCCGGCTTGATCATGCCCAGCTCGCTGCGCGCGCGATCCTCGATCGCCGCCTCGCCCGACTTCAGGTCCTCGACTTCCGCCGACAGCGCGTCGTTGCGCTGCTGCAGCCGCGCGTTCTCGCGGCGCTGCTCGGCGACGCGCTGCTCCAGGGCCTCGACGCCGGAACGCCCGCCCTCGCCCCACCACAGCTTGGCCTGCAGCCCCGCGAGGAGCAGCAGCAGCACGGCGAAGGGCCACCAGCGGCGCAAGGGCGTCGGCTCAGCGCTTGAGGCTGACGAAGGCATCGCGGCCGGCGTAGCGGGCCTTGGCCCCCAGCGCCTCCTCGATGCGCAGCAGCTGGTTGTACTTGGCCACGCGGTCGCTGCGGCAGAGCGAGCCGGTCTTGATCTGGGTGGCGGTGGTGGCCACGGCGATGTCGGCGATCGTGGTGTCCTCGGTCTCGCCCGAGCGGTGCGAGACGATGGCCGCGTAGCGGTTGGCATCGGCCATCGCGATGGCCTCCAGGGTCTCGGTCAGCGTGCCGATCTGGTTGACCTTGATCAGGATCGCGTTGCCCACGCCCTGGGCGATGCCGTCGCGGAAGATCTTCGGGTTGGTGACGAACAGGTCGTCGCCGACCAGCTGCACCTTGCCCGACAGGCGCTCGGTGAGCAGCTTCCAGCCGTCCCAGTCGTGCTCGGCCATGCCGTCCTCGATCGTGATGATCGGGTACATCGCGCTCCAGCCGGCGAGGAAGTCGACGAACTGCTCGGAGGTCAGGCGCTTGCCCTCGCCCACCAGGTTGTACTTGCCGTTGTCGAAGAACTCGGAGCTGGCCACGTCCAGGCCCAGCAGGATGTCCTCGCCGGCGGTGTAGCCGGCCTTGCCGATGGCCTCGAGGATGACCTCGATGGCTTCTTCGTTCGACTTGAGGTCCGGCGCGAAGCCGCCCTCGTCGCCCACTGCGGTGCCCAGGCCCTTGGCCTTGAGCACGGCCTTGAGCGCGTGGAAGACCTCGGTGCCGGCGCGCAGGGCCTCGGCGAAGCTGGGCATGCCCACCGGCAGCACCATGAATTCCTGCATGTCCACGTTGTTGTCGGCGTGGGCGCCGCCGTTGATGATGTTCATCATCGGCACCGGCAGCACCGCCTCGCGGCCCGCGGCCAGGTGCGCCCACAGCGGCAGGCGCCTGGACGCCGCGACCGCATGCGCATTGGCCAGCGACACGCCGAGCAGCGCGTTGGCGCCCAGCCGGCCCTTGTTCTCGGTGCCGTCGAGGTTGATCAGTTTCTTGTCGAGGCCGGCCTGGTCGGCGCCGTCGAAGCCCTTGAGCGCGTCGGCGATCGTGGTGTTGACGTTGGCCACCGCCTTGCGCACGCCCTTGCCCAGGTAGCGGCTCTTGTCGCCGTCGCGCAGCTCCACGGCTTCCTTGGTGCCGGTGGACGCGCCCGAGGGCACCATCGCGCGGCCGAAGCTGCCGTCGGCGAGGGTGACCTCGGCCTCGAGGGTCGGGTTGCCGCGGGAATCGAGGATCTCGCGGGCGTGCACTTTGCTGATCGTGGTCATGGTCTTCGTTGTTTGTTGAAAGGCATTTTTTGACGCGGATTCACGCGGATGAACACGGATAGAGCAGAACCATCAAGAGGGTTTTCCCGGCGCCGGAAACCGCCCCGGTGAATGTCCATTCAATTTGCCCTATCCGCTCTTATCCGCGTCCATCCGCGTGAATCCGTGTCCAGAATCTTTCTTTCACACCTCAGGGCGAGGCTTCCAGGAAGCCGGCGCGCTTGGTGACGCGGTCGAGATCCAGCAGGGTCTCGAGCAGGGCGCGCATCTTCGGCAGCGGCCAGGCGTTGGGGCCGTCGCTGAGCGCCTTGTCCGGGTCCGGGTGGGTTTCCATGAACAGGCCGCTGACGCCGACCGCCACCGCCGCGCGCGCCAGCACCGGCACGAACTCGCGCTGGCCGCCGCTCTTGCCGCCGGCGCCGCCGGGCAGCTGCACGCTGTGGGTGGCGTCGAACACCACCGGGCAGCCGGTGTCGCGCATCACGCTCAGCGAGCGCATGTCGGAGACGAGGTTGTTGTAGCCGAAGCTGACGCCGCGCTCGCAGGCCATGATCTGCATGTTGCCGGTGGCCCTGGCCTTGTCGGTGACGTGCTTCATCTCCCAGGGCGAGAGGAACTGGCCCTTCTTGATGTTCACCGGCTTGCCGGCCGCCGCCACCTTCTGGATGAAGTCGGTCTGGCGGCAGAGGAAGGCCGGCGTCTGCAGCACGTCCACCACCGAGGCGACCTCGTCCATCGGCGTGTACTCGTGCACGTCGGTCAGCACCGGCACGCCGAGCTGGCGCTTCACTTCGGCCAGCACCTTCAGGCCCGCTTCCATGCCCGGGCCGCGGAAGCTGGTGCCCGAGGTGCGGTTGGCCTTGTCGAAGCTGGACTTGAAGATGAACGGGATGCCCAGCGAGGCGGTGATTTCCTTGAGCTGGCCGGCGACGTCGAGCTGCAGCTGCTCGGACTCGATCACGCAGGGGCCGGCGATCAGGAAGAAGGGCTGGTCCAGGCCAACCTTGAAGCCGCAAAGGTCCATCAGGCCGTTGCCTCCTTGAGCAGGCGCCCGCCGGCCTTGTGCTCGCGGGCGGCGCGGATGAAGCCGATGAACAGCGGGTGGCCGTCGCGCGGCGTGGAGAGGAACTCCGGGTGCGCCTGGCAGGCGACGAACCACGGATGCCCCGGCAGCTCGACCATCTCGACCAGCAGGTCGTCCATGGACTTGGCGCTGATCACCAGGCCGGCGTCCTCGAGCTGGGTGCGGTAGCGGTTGTTGAACTCGTAGCGGTGGCGGTGGCGCTCGCCCACCACGTCCTTGCCATAGAGCTCGCGCGACTTCGTGCCGGGCTTGAGGCGCTGCTGCTGCAGGCCCAGGCGCATGGTGCCGCCGAGGTCGGAGTTCTCGTCGCGGCGCTCGATCTCGCCGGTCGCCGTGCGCCATTCGGTGATCAGGCCGATCACCGGATGCGCGCAGTGGCGGTCGTTCTCGGTGCTGTTGGCGCCGGCCAGGCCGGCGACGTGGCGGGCGAAGTCCACCACCGCCGCCTGCATGCCGTAGCAGATGCCGAAATACGGGATGCCGTTCTCGCGGGCGTGGCGCGCCGTCAGCACCTTGCCCTCGAAGCCGCGGTCGCCGAAGCCGCCGGGCACCAGGATGGCGTCGACGCCGGCCAGCGCGGACACGCCGTCCTTCTCGACCTGCTCGGACTCGATCCAGCGCAGCTTCACGCGGGTGCGCTGGCGCAGGCCACCGTGCTTGAGCGCCTCGGAAAGCGACTTGTAGGCGTCCTGGTGGTCGATGTACTTGCCGACCACCGCCACGGTGACCTCGTCCACCGGGTGCTCGACCGCGTCCACCACGGCCTCCCACTCCGACAGGTCGGCCGGGCCGGCCCGGTCGTCCAGGCGCAGGCGCTCGACCACGATCTCGTCCAGGTGCTGGCTGTGCAGCCACAGCGGCAGCTGGTAGATGTTGGCCACGTCCACGCAGCTGATCACGGCCTTCTCGGGCACGTTGGTGAACAGGGCGATCTTGCGGCGCTCGCCGTCCGGCAGCGGCTTCTCGCTGCGGCAGACCAGGATGTCGGGCTGGATGCCGATCGAGCGCAGCTCCTTCACGGAGTGTTGGGTCGGCTTGGTCTTCAGTTCGCCGGCCGCGGCGATGTACGGCACCAGGGTCAGGTGCATGAAGATCGCCTGGTCCGGGCCGCGCTCGGTGCGGATCTGGCGGATGGCCTCGAGGAAGGGCAGCGATTCGATGTCGCCGACCGTGCCGCCGATCTCGACCAGGGCCACGTCGAAGCCGTCGGTGGCCTCGTAGATGCAGCGCTTGATCTCGTCGGTGATGTGCGGGATGACCTGCACGGTGCCGCCCAGGTAGTCGCCGCGGCGCTCCTTGCGGATCACGTTCTCGTAGATGCGGCCGGTGGTGACCGAGTTCTTGCGGGTCAGCCGGGTGCGGACGAAGCGCTCGTAGTGGCCCAGGTCCAGGTCGGTCTCGGCGCCGTCGTCGGTGACGTAGACCTCGCCGTGCTGGAACGGGCTCATCGTGCCCGGGTCCACGTTGATGTAGGGGTCGAGCTTCATCATGGTCACCCGCAGGCCGCGGGCCTCCAGGATGGCCGCCAGCGAAGCCGCGGCGATGCCCTTGCCAAGCGAGGACACCACGCCACCGGTAACGAAGATCAGACGGGTCATGGGATGTGGGGGCGCTGGAAAACGGCATTCTACCGGCCAAACCGTCCGGCGGCGAGTTCCCGTTCCGATTCAGCGACTTGCCCGGCGGGCGCCGGCGGGCCGGCTTGACCGCCCCGGGCCCGGCGCCCATCCTGCGGGGCCTCGCGCGCCGCCCGGCCGCGCCCGCCCCTGCCCCTGCGACCCCACGGATGAACACCCGCTACAACGCCGCCGACATCGAAGTCCTCTCGGGCCTGGACCCGGTCAAGCGCCGGCCCGGCATGTACACCGACACCACCCGGCCCAACCACCTGGCCCAGGAAGTGATCGACAACGCGGTGGACGAGGCCCTGGCCGGCCACGCGAAGACGGTCGAGGTGGTGCTGTACGCCGACGGCAGCTGCGAGGTCTCCGACGATGGCCGCGGCATGCCGGTGGACATCCACCCCGAGGAGAAGATCCCGGGCGTCGAGCTGATCCTCACGCGCCTGCACGCGGGCGGCAAGTTCAGCGGCAAGAACTACACCTTTTCCGGCGGCCTGCACGGCGTCGGCGTCAGCGTGGTGAACGCGCTGTCGAAGAAGGTCGAGGTCTTCATCAAGCGCGAGGGCCAGGAACACCGCATGGAGTTCCGCGACGGCGACTGCAGCTCGCCGCTGGAGGTGGTCGGCACCGTCGGCAAGCGCAACACCGGCACCCGCGTGCGCTTCTGGCCGGACCCGAAGTACTTCGACAGCCCGAAGTTCGCGGTGCGCGCCCTGCGCCACCTGCTGCGCGCCAAGGCCGTGCTCTGCCCCGGCCTGACCGTGCGCCTGCACGAGGAGGCCAGCGGCGAGAAGAACGAGTGGTTCTACGAGGACGGCCTGCGCGACTACCTGCGCGGCGAGCTGCAGGGCCGCGAGCTGCTGCCGGCCGAGCTTTTCGTCGGCCACCTGGCCAAGGACACCGAGGTGGCCGACTGGGCCGTGGCCTGGGTGCCCGAGGGCGAGCTGGTGCAGGAGAGCTACGTCAACCTCATCCCCACCGCCCAGCACGGCACCCACGTCAATGGCCTGCGCAGCGGCTTCACCGACGCACTGCGCGAGTTCTGCGACTTCCGCAACCTGCTGCCGCGCGGCGTGAAGCTGGCGCCGGAAGACGTCTGGGACCGGGTGAGCTTCGTGCTCAGCCTCAAGATGACCGACCCGCAGTTCAGCGGCCAGACCAAGGAGCGCCTGAGCTCGCGCCAGGCCGCGGCCTTCGTCGAGGGCGCGGCGCACGACGCGTTTTCGCTGTGGCTCAACCAGCACGTGGACGAGGGCACGCGCATCGCCCAGCTCGCCATCGAGCGCGCGGCCGCCCGCCTGAAGTCCGAGAAGCAGGTGGTGCGCAAGAAGATCACCCAGGGCCCGGCCCTGCCCGGCAAGCTGGCCGACTGCATCAGCCAGGACCTGTCGCGCACCGAGCTGTTCCTGGTCGAGGGCGATTCGGCCGGCGGCAGCGCCAAGCAGGCCCGCGACAAGGACTTCCAGGCCATCCTGCCCCTGCGCGGCAAGATCCTGAACACCTGGGAGGTCGAGTCCGGCGGCGTGCTGGCCTCGCAGGAGGTGCACGACCTGGCCGTGGCCATCGGCTGCGACCCGGGCGTGGAGGACATCTCCGGCCTGCGCTACGGCAAGGTGATCATCCTGGCCGACGCCGACAGCGACGGCCTGCACATCGCCACCCTGCTCAGCGCGCTGTTCCTGCGCCATTTCCCGACCCTGGTGCGGGCCGGCCACGTGTTCGTGGCGATGCCGCCGCTGTTCCGCGTGGACGTGGGCAAGCAGGTGTTCTACGCCCTGGACGAGGAGGAGAAGCGCCTGCTGCTCGACCGCATCGAGCGCGAGAAGATCCGCGGCCAGGTCAGCACCACGCGGTTCAAGGGCCTGGGCGAGATGAACCCCTCGCAGCTGCGCGAGTCCACCATCCACCCCGATACCCGCCGCCTGGTCCAGCTGACCGTGGATGATGCCGAAGCCACCCGCGGCCTGATGGACCTGCTGCTGGCCAAGAAGCGCGCCGGCGACCGCAAGGCCTGGCTGGAAGCCAAGGGCGACCTGGCCTCGCTCGAGGTCTGAGGCCCGGCCCCAAACCGTGACCCATGCCTCGGAAATGTGACGCAGCGCGTCACATTTCGTTCGTGTCCGTCCCCGCCGCGGCACCCTCCGGAGCCGGGGCCCGCCTCCCCGCCCACCCGGCGGCCGGGGCCGGCGCAGGCGCTTGCGAAACCCTGGCCGGTCCCGGAGCCGGATTGCGTGGCCCCCGCGCCTTCATTAATGTGACGGCGGTCGCATATCGCGACCGGCCAGCGCTGCCCCGGGATCGTTGGCACGGAACCTGCTTAAGCCCTTCTGCCCGCCCCGTCGCGGCCCCTGTCCGGTGGCCGTCCCGGTGCCATGCACCCGGACGGGCACCCCTCCAGCCACTACCCAAATACGAGTCCACCATGTCCAAGAACGTCCGTAGCATCCGAGGCCTCGCCCTGAGCGGCGTGGCGGCCCTCGGCCTGGTTGCCCTGGCCCCCGCCTTCGCCGAGTCCGACTTCCAGACCGGCGGCAGCGCCCTGAACGCCAACGCCCGCCTCGACTTCCGCATCGTCGTGCCCAAGTTCATCCGCTTCCAGGTCGGTTCGGCCGGCGGCACCGTGGACCTGGTCGAGTTCAGCGTGCCGGCCGCCAACGTCGGCGACGGCTCCGACATCGCCCGCACCAACGGCGGCGCCGTGCCGGTGCTGCTGCAGTCCAACAACGGCAACGTGTCGCTGACCGGCACCACCCTGGGCGCGCTCAACAACGGCGCCGGCGAGAGCATCTCCTTCGCCGAGATCCTGGCCACCAGCTCGGACCCGAACCTCAACGTGCCCACCCTGGTCGACGGCGGCACCAGCGCCGCGATCACCGTGACCCCGAACGTCGGCACCCGCGTGATCAACCGCACCGCCAGCTGGAGCTTCGCGTACAGCAACACCAACGCGGTTGGCGCCGGCACCTACGGCGGCGTGAACGTCAACAACGGCCGGGTCACCTACACCGCGTCCCTGCCCTGATCGGACGCTCCGGGCCAGACCAGCCCCGAGGCGCGCCGGCCAAGCGCCGGCGCGCCTTCACCGCGAGCGAGGCGTCCGACATGTTCCCCACCCACCCGCGCCTGACCCGACACCGCCTGGCCGCCGCGACGGCGCTGCTGTGCGCGCTGGCGGCCATCGCCCCGGCCCTCGCCTACGAGGTGACCATGGGCACGGGGCCGCGCGCGGCCTACCTTCGCATCGGCGACGGCTCGATCACCGGCGGCACCTATGCCAACGGCGGCACGCCGGCCGGCAACACCACCGTCAACCTGGTCAGCCTCACCGTGCCCGCCGCCTCGATCGGCAACGGCACCGACCTGGCCATGACCGGCTCCGGCCGCCTCAGCAGCGACTGGGACAACTACGGCTTCTGCAACGCCGGCCAGGTCTACATCGGCGGTTTCTACCGCGCGCCGAGCAACAACAACAACCAGAACGGCCCCACGGCGGTGGTGACCTACAACGCGCCGGCCAACCTGACCGCCCCCGGCGGCCTGACCATCCCGATCACCCAGGTGCGCTGGACCAGCAGCGGCAATGGCGACACCGGCGCCCAGCCCTTCCCGGCCGGCAGCTTCTCGCCGGGCACCAACACCCTGACGGTGCTCAACCGCAACCGCTGGTCCGAGAGCTGCTATTCGTTCTTCTACGGCAACGACGCGATCGTGCCGGCGGGCACCTACGACGCCCGCATCACCTACACCCTGACCCTGCCATGAGCCTCGCGCGCCGACTGATCGCCTGCCTGCTCGCCGTCGCGGCCCTGCCCGCGCTGGCGCAGTCCGCGCCGCTGCCGGTGGACGACAGCGCCAGCACGGTGCTGGCGCCCGGCGAGATCCGCATGCGCTGGGAATCTCTGGTGCCCGACGGCAACGACCGCATCATCGGCCAGTTCGCCGTGGTCGTGCGCCTGGACGTCTCGGCCTGGCAGGGCCGGCAGGCGCGCATCTACAAGCGGCTGCCGCCGCAGGCCGGCGCGCCGGTCACGGCGCGCTGGCGCAGCAGCCGCGGCGTGCTGCTCGAAGGCGCCGTGCGCGACGGCGAACGCACCCTGGTCTACAGCGGCCCGATCACCACGCCGCGCATCGAAGACACCCTGACCGTGGTCCTGGAAGCCGACGGCGGCCGGGCCACCCGCGCACAGACCCTCGACTTCGGCTTCGAGATCGAACTGGAGCCCGCCCCGTGAGCCCGACCCGCCTGCGCGCCACCCTCGCCGCGTTCGCCCTGCTGCTGGCCGGCGCCGCGTCGGCGCAGGAGTTCTCCGCCATCATTTCGCCGCCGCGCTTCGAAGGACGCGCCCAGGCCGGCCAGACCTACCGGCAGGTGGTCGAGGTGGTCAATCCCACCGACCGCAGCACGCGCCTGTCCGTGTCGACCGCCGACTGGACCCTCGACGGCAGCTACACCCCCGTCTTCAGCCAGGCGCTGGCGCCGGGAAGCTGCCGGCCCTGGGTCGGCATCGAGGCCAGCGAGATCCGCCTGCCGCCGGGCGGCCGCCGCCGCTTCCGCTTCGAAGTGGCGGTGCCGGCCGACGCCCCGCGCGGCCAGTGCCGCTTCGCCCTGATGTTCGAGGGCGATCCCAGCCCGCCGACCGCCGGCGTGCCGCTGCCGGTCAGCGGCCGCATCGGCGTGATCGTCTACCTGACGCTCGGCGACGCCGCGCCGGCCCTGGTCGTGCTCGGCACCCGCGTGGTGCAGGCGCAGGGCCAGGCCCTGCCCCAGCTCGACCTGCGCAACGACGGCGACATGCACGGCCGCCTCGAGGGCTTCCTCGCCGGCGTCGACGCCGCGGGCCAGCGCGTCGTGCTGGTGCCCGACAACAGCCCCATCCTCGCCGGCATGAGCCGCGGCATCCCGCTCTATCCGCAGCCCGAGCGCGCCGGCGACGCCGTTCCCGCCATCCGCTTCCCGCTGCGCATCAAGGGCCGGCTCGACACCGACGGCCAGCGGCTGGACATCGACGCCACCGTGGCGGAGTGAGGGCGCCGGCATGACTCCACCGGCGCGCGGACGACGGCCCAGGCGCGCGGCGCTGGTGCTCGCCCTGTGGGCGGCGCAGGCCGGCGGCGCGCACGCGGCCGGTCCGTCCCCCGAAGGCAGCGCCTACGATCCGTTCGCCGAGCTCGGCCTCGGCGCCTCGGGCCCGGCGCAGGCCGAGCCCGTATACCGCGACCGCATCATCGCGGCCGAAGACCTGCCGCCCCTGCCCGACGACGAAGACGAGCGGGCCACGCTGGCCGGCCCGCCGCGCAGCGGCCACGTCGAACTGCTGGCCAGCCGCAGCCGCATCGCCGGCGAATCCACGGATGAGTTCGGCCTGGCCTTCGGCGTGCTGCGCGAGACCGAAGGCCTCGGCGCGCTGTCGGCCGAAGGCCTGGTCTTCCACGGCGACCGCGCGCGCGACGGCGGCTCCGGCCTGCGCGGCCGCGCCACCCTCTGGCAGCGCGGCCTGCCCATGCCGGGCGGCTGGCAGGTCAACAACAGCCTGGGTGCGATCAACACCGGATTGCCGACGTTGATGCGCGACCAGTACCGCTTCTTCCTGCCCTCCACGCCCCTGCTCGGCGCGGCCACGGAATGGACCCAGCGCGAGCGCGGGATCGAGTGGCAGGCCAGCCTGGGCCGCGGCGGCGCCTTCAACGGCGGCCTGCTCAACGGCTTCGAGACCGGCGAGGGCCATGCGCTTTCGCTGGGCGCGGGCTGGCAGTGGGCGCCCGGCTGGACCGGCGCCGCGGCCGTGCTGGCCACCGATGGTCCGCTGCTGCCCGACAACTTCAACCAGCCGAGCAGCCCGGCCGGCAGCGGTGCCGCGGCGGTGTTCGCGACGCGCTGGCGCGGCGAACGCGACCAGGTCAGCCTGCAGCTGCAGGCCAGCGACATCGGCGACGCCTCCGCCGGCGGCGCCTGGGTCGACGCCCGCGCCGAGCGTGGCGCGGCCACCCACCGCTACGGCGCCTTCAGCCTGGGCACCGGCCTGGGCTGGGGCGTCTGGCCGATCAACCAGGACGTGCGCGGCGCCTACTACCGCATCGACTTCAACCGCGCACGCTGGAGCTGGAACGCCGGCCTGGACGCGCTGCAGTCCATTTCCGGGCTGGGCTTCGAAGGCTGGTACGGCAACGGTGGCCTGCGCTACCAGCACAGCCCGCGCCTGGCCTACGGCGGCACGCTGTCGGCGCGCGATGGCCGCGGCGACGGCGGCGGCGCACAGGCCCTGCAGCTGTTCTCCGACCTGCGCCACCGCGGCGGCCTGACCCGCCTGCAGTACGACCTCGCACGCACCAGCGGCGAAGCCGACAGCTGGGAAGTCTCGGTGGACCACGCCCTGGACATGCGCGAGGGCAACCGGCTCTCGCTCGCCGCCGGCGGCGGCCAGCGCGCCAGCGGCGGCGGCACCGCCTCGTCGGCCTTCCTCGGCGCCTACGGCGGCATCGCCCTGGGCGATTCCCTGAGCCTGGACGGTTCGCTGCGCTGGACCCGCATCGGCGGCGACGAAGGCGGCACCGGCCTGGACGCCAGCGTCGGCCTGCGCTGGCAGATCGCCGCGCCCTGGTCGCTGTCGGCGCAATGGTTCGAGAACCGCGGCCCGCAGCGTTCGCCCTTCGTGCTCGACCCGCTCACCAACCAGCTGGTGCAGCTGCGCCTGCCGAACGACCGCACGCTGTTCTTCAGCCTGCGCTACGAGTTCCGCCAGGGCCGCCTGCAGCCGGTGCTGGGCGGGCCGCCGAACGCCGCCTTCGGCAGCATCACCGGCAGCATCTTCCTGGACGACAACGGCGACGGCGTGCGCTCGGCCTCGGAGCGCCCGGCGGTCAACGTGACCGTGCTGCTCGACGGCCGCTACACCGCCCGCACCGACAGCCAGGGCCGCTTCGAATTCCAGCGCGTGGCGACCGGCAGCCACGAGATCACGGTCGTGCCCGACAACCTGCCCCTGCCCTGGTTCCTCGAGGGCGAGGCGGCGACGCGCACGGTCGAGGTGCGCGTGCGCGAGGCGGCGCGCGTGGACCTGGGCGCGAGGCGCGACCGGTGAAGCGCGCCTCCGCCCGCGGCTATTCGGTCGACGCGCTGCTGCTGCAGCTCGTCGGCCTGGTGCTGGCGACGGCCTTCGCCCTGGGCCTGCAGGCGCGCGAGCGCGCCAACGGCCCGCGCGACGCCTACGGCTACAGCGTGTTCGACGGCCCGCAGCCCGGCGCCTGCCGCTTCGACTACGTGGACCTGGACCGGCGCGGCAAGGTGCTGGCGCTGGCGCCGCGCCACGGCGCCGCGGCCGACGACGACGGCGCGGCCGAGCTCGAGCTGGCCCGGCCCTTCGAGTTCTACCAGCAGCCGCGCAAGGCCCTGGTGGTGTCGGGCAATGGCTACCTCGCCGCCGCCGGCCTGGCCCAGGACGACGGCAGCGACTACGCCAACGACTGCCCGCTGCCCGGCCCGGGCGACAACCCGCGCGCCTTCCCCGACCGCATCTACGTCTACCACGACGACCTGCGCCCGCGCCCCGGCGCCCGCGTGCGCCACGCCTTCTTCGCCAACTGCCCGCGCCCGGGCGAGGTCGGTGCCGAGGAAGCCTGCACGGTGATCGAATGGGACGGCTTCGAGCGCAACACGCCGCTGGCCAGCAGCCAGCCGCTGCGCATGCAGGCCGTGCTCTACCACGGCAGCCACGCCATCGTGATGCAGTACGCCTCGGTGGACGACAGCCGCGGCGGCCAGGCCACCATCGCGCTGCAGGGCCTGGGCGGCAAGAGCGCGCGCCGCGCCAGCTGCGACGTGCCCGACCGGGTCGGCCCCGGCCAGTCGCTCTGCTTCTTCGATCCGCGCCACCGCCAGGGCAGCGCCGCGGCGGGCACGCGCCTGCCCTGAGGCCTCAGCCCAGGCCGGCGCGCAGCAGCGCCCCGAGCACGCCCTGCAGGCGCGAGGCCCGCGCGGCGTCGTAGTCGCGCTCGGCGTCGTCCATGTAGGTCACCTGCGCCAGCTCGAGCTGCGCCGCGTCGATGCCCTCGGCCGGGCGCCCGTAGTGGCGGGTGATGTAGCCGCCCTTGAAGCGGCCGTTGACCACGAAGGAATAGTCGCGCTGCGCCGCCAGCACGGCCTCGAGCCGCGCCTGCAGGGCCGGCGCGCAGCTGGCCCCGCCGGCCGTGCCGAGGTTGAGGTCGGGCAGCCGGCCCTCGAACAGGAAGGGCACCACCGCGCGGATCGAGTGGCCCTCCCAGAGCAGCACGCGGCCGTGCGCGGCCCGCAGGCGGGCGAGCTCCTCCTGCAGGGCCTCGTGGTAGGGCCGCCAGTAGCGTTCGACGCGCGCGGCGATTTCGTCGGCCGAGGGCGCCTGGCCCGGCAGGTAGACCGGGCCGCCGTCGAAGCGCACCGCCGGGCACAGGCCGGTGGTGTTCTGGCCGGGGTAAAGGGACGCGTCGTCCGGCGGCCGGTTGAGGTCGACCACGTAGCGCGAATGCGAGGGCACCAGCACCGAGGCGCCCAGCGCGCGGGCGAAATCGTAGAGCCGGCTGACGAACCAGTCGGTGTCGGGCGCGGCGCGCGCGGCGGGCGCCATGCGCGCCGCCAGGGCGTCGGGGATGTGGCTGCCGTCGTGCGGCAGGCTCACCAGCAGCGGCGCGCTGCCGCGATGCAGTCGGAACACGTCCATGGTCGCCTCAGGCCCCGGCGAAGCGCGCCGGCGAATACGGCGAGGAATCGATGGCCGGCGCGCGCCCGACCATCAGGTCGGCCAACAGGCGGCCGGTGCCGGCGCTCATGCCCATGCCCATCATGCCGTGGCCGGTCGCCAGCCACAGGTTGTTGTGGCCGGGGGCGCGGCCGAGCATCGGCAGGTCATCCCAGGTCATCGGGCGCCAGCCGCACCAGGGCTCGCGGCGGCCGCCGGCGGCCGGCGGCTCGCGCAGGTATTCGGCGGCGCCGCGCTCGAGCGCGCCCAGGCGCACCGGATCGAGGCGGTCGTCGTAGCCGCTGAACTCCATCGTGCTGCCGAGGCGGAAGCCGTCGTCCCAGCTGGTCACGCAGACGCTGCGCTCCTTGAGCACCAGCGGCCGGCGCGGCGGTGCGGCCGGGCGGTCGTAGGTGATCGAATAGCCCTTGCCCGGCTGCACCGGGATGTTGAGCCGCAGCTGGTCGCCGAAACCCGTGGACCAGGCGCCCAGGGCCAGCACCACCTGGCCGGCGCGGCGCACGCCCTCGCTGGTCTGCACCGCCTCGATGCCGTGGCGCCCGCGCACGATGCCGGTGACGCAGACGCCTTCCTCGATCGCGCCGCCGTCCTCGCGCACCAAACGCGCCAGTTCCGCGGTGTAGCGGTCGGGGCGAAGCTGGGCATCGCCGGGGAAGAACACCGCGCCGGCCAGGCCCGGCTTCAGTGCCGGCTCTTCGGCCGCCAGCGCCTCGCCGTCGAGCGTGCGCGACGCAATGCCGAGCTCGGCCAGCAGCGGCAGCTCGCGCGCGTGCCGGCGCAGGGCCTTGGCGGTGCGGAACACGTAGTACAGGCCGCCCGACTCGAAACCGCAGTCGAGGTCGTGGCCGTACACCAGGTCCTCGAGCAGGGCACGCGAGTAGCGCAGCAGCGCGCCCTTGGCGCGGCCGCTGGCCAGGTAGTCGTCCGGGTTGCAGCGGCCGGCGGCCTTGGACAGCCAGCGCCACAGCGCCGGGTCCCAGCGCGGGCGGATGTAGAGCGGCGCGTCGGCGCGCAGCATCCAGCGCATCGCCTGCCAGGCCATGCCCGGCGCCGCCAGCGGCGCGGCGTGGCTGGGCGTGAGGGTGCCGCAGTTGCCGAAGGACGCGCCCCGGCCGATGCGGCCCTGGTCCAGGACGCGCACGCTCCGGCCCTCGGCCTGCAGGTAGTGGGCGCAGGCCAGGCCGATCACGCCCCCGCCCAGGATCAGTACATCCGCGTCTTGGCTCATGCGCGGATTCTACCGCCCGGGGCGGGCCGGGCGGCGGGATTCAGCGCCGCATCGGCGGCCGGCGCCCGTAGGTCAGGGTGCGCCAGAGCCACTCGACCGGGCCCATCCGGAAGGCCGACAGCCAGGCCCGGCTCAGGACCACCTGCAGCAGGAAGAAGCCGATCGCCAGCACCGCCTGCCAGGCGCGCGGCACCTGTTCGAACAAGCCGAGGCCGTAACCGTAGAAGAGCGTGGTCATCACCAGCGACTGCAGCAGGTAGTTGGTGAGCGCCATGCGGCCGGCCGGCGCCAGCCGGCCGAGCCCGCGCGCCAGCGCCCCGCCCGCTTCGAGCGCACGCACGATCCAGGCCAGGTAGCCCAGCGCCATCACCCCGCCGCCGGCCATCTGCAGCGCCGCCGCGCCCTGGGACTCGAAGTCCAGGCGGCCGAAGTCCATGGTCGGCTGGATCCACCACGAGATCAGCACCATCGCCAGGCCCAGCGGCGTCGCCACCCAGCGCAAGCGCGCGTACAGCCGGGCGTGCTCCGCCGGCCGCGCGATCGCACCGCTGCGCACGAACCAGGCGCCGACCAGGAACAGGCCAAGCACGAACCAGCCGTAGATCAGGGTGAACCCCATCATGCCGCTGACGTCGGCGATGCGCTGGTCGGTCGCCTCGGCCCAGCTGCCGCTGCCGTAGGCGCGGCGCTGGGCCTCGATGTCCGCCGCCATCGCCGCGGCCTGCTGGGCCATGGCCTGGTCGAAGCCGGCGCGGTCGGCCCCCGGCGGCATGGCCTGCATCGCGCTGCCCAGCAGGCCCAGCAGCACGGTCAGGCCCACCGGCAGCAGCATCAGGGCCACGCCCCACTTGGGCAAGCGCGACACCGGCGTGCGCCGGAAGAACAGCAGCAGCAGGAAACCCATCAGCGCGTAGCTGACCAGGATGTCGCCCGCCCACAGCAGGAAGCCGTGCGCGACGCCCAGGCCCAGCAACACCAGGATGCGGCGCAGGTAGACGGCGAAGAAGGGCTGCTCGGCCACCTCGGCCCGGTGCAGCATCACCGCGAAGCCCATGCCGAACAGCATCGAGAACAGCGGGTAGAACTTGCCCTGCACCAGCAGGTAGATCAGCGTGTCGGCCCAGCGGTCGGCGCCGGTGAGCGCCGGGTCCACGCCGGTCATCGAGGCCATCAGCGGGCCGGCCATGCCCTCGATGTTCATCAGCAGGATGCCCAGCAGGGCGAAGCCGCGCAGCACGTCCATCGCGGCGATGCGCTCGTGCGCGGCGACCGGGGCCAGCGGCGCCGCGGTCTGCGTGGTCTCGTTCATGCCGGCCTCCCCGCCGGTGGATGTGCCGGCATCATCGGCGGCACGGCCCCCGGAACGCAAACGGCCCGCCGGAGCGGGCCGTCGATGCGACGCGGGGGACGGGCTCAGTGCGCCACGCCACCGTCGCCGTGCACGTGGCCGTGGTCGATCTCTTCCTGCTGCGCCTCGCGCACCTCGACGATCTCGACGTCGAAGTTCAGCGACTTGCCGGCCATCGGGTGGTTGAGGTCCACGTCCACGACGGTGGCGCCGACCTTGACCACGGTGACCGCGCGCGGGCCCATCGAGGTCTCGAGCACGACCTGCTGGCCCGGCGCGACGCGGGCATTGCGCAGGTGCTTCTTCGGGATGCGCTGCACCAGGCCCTCGCGGCGCTCGCCGTAGGCTTCCTCGGGCGACACGGTGACTTCGAAGCGGTCGCCCGCGGCCTTGTCCATCATCGCGGCCTCCAGGCCCGGGATGATGTTGCCGTGGCCGACCAGGATGGCCAGCGGCTCGCGGTCGCGCGAACTCTCGAGGGCGGCCTGGCCCGGCTCGGACACGGTGTAATGGAAACGGACGACGCGGTTGTTCTCGATCTTCATGGACTTCCCAGGGGATGGGCCGGTGACGCGACCGGCGGGATGGGGCACACTCGGCCCGTGACAGCGAGCGCGCATTATCCCGGCCGTTCCCGGCCGGCGCCAGTTCCGGGCGCCGGGCGCCGCCGCTTCCCCGCCCTGCTCGCCGCCCTGCTGCTGGCCCCGGCCCTGCTCGCCGGCTGCGCGGGCGGCCCCGAACCCCGCCGCGCCGGCGCGGCCGCGCCCGCCGCGGGCGCCGTGCGCGTCACCGACGTGCCGCCGGACGATCCCTTCCGCGCCAACAACGTGCTGATGCGCGCCCTCGGCCTGGTCGGCACGCCCTACCGCTGGGGCGGCAATACGCCCGAGGGCGGCTTCGACTGCAGCGGCCTGGTCGGCTTCGTCTTCCTCGACGCGGCCCAGCTCTACCTGCCCCGCACAACGCGCGACATCGCCCGCGCGCGCGCCGCCACCCCGCCGAAGGACCGGCTGGCGCCCGGCGACCTGGTGCTGTTCGCCGACGGCGGACAGGTCTTCCACGTCGGCATCTACGTCGGCGAGAACCGCTTCGTGCACGCGCCCAGCACCGGCGGCACGGTGCGCCTGGACCGCCTGGACAACCCCTACTGGTCGCGCGTGTACAGCGGCGCGCGGCGGGTGCTGGGCCCGGCCGGCGCCGCCGCCTCCGGCCGCTGAGCCCGCGACCGGGGCGCCGCCGCGCCCCTCAGTCGGCGCCCGCCGCCGGACCGTTGCCCGCCCGGCCGGTCGCCGGCCCGGCCACGGGCTCGGGTCGCAGCCAGAGCCAGGTGCCGGTGATCGCCATGATCCCGGTGCCGATCGCCGCCATCCACCACTTCGGCGCGGTCAGGAAGAAGATCGCCGCGCACAGGGCCATGGTGCCCACGGCCCACCACTTCGCCTTGCGGCTGACCGCGCCCGTGGCCTGCCAGTCGCGGATCATCGGGCCGAACACGCGGTGCGCCAGCAGCCAGTCGTGCAACTGGCGCGAGCCGCGCGCGGCGGCGAAGGCGGCGAGCAGCACGAAGGGCGTGGTCGGCAGGCCCGGCAGGAAGATGCCGATGATGCCCAGGGCCAGGGCGACGTAGGCCAGCAGCAACCACAGCCAGCGGCGCACGCGCGCGGTCGGGCTCATGCCGGGCCGAGGCTTCCCAGCGCCTGGTCCACGGCGTCGCGGCTGCCGCGGCGGCGCATGCGGGCGTGCAGGCGGTCGCGCCGCCGGGCCAGGTCGCGGGCCAGGGTGATGCGCTGCGTGGCGTCACCGGCCTCGGGCTGGGCCGCGCGGGCGGCGCGGAATTCGTCGTAGGCCTGCACCACGTGGCGGATCCGGCGCACCAGCAGCTCGAGCATGATCGCGTCGTCGAGCAGGCCGATCACCTCCACCTCGTCCGGGATCATGTCCTCGGGGTCGCTGAAATAGGCCAGCAGGCGCAGCACTTCGGCGCGCTCGGCCTGCGGCAGGGCCCAGGCCTCGTCCTCGAGCATCTCGACCAGGCCCACCACCTCGAGCAGGCGCCGCCGGATGTAGCCGGGCGCGCTGGCGATGGGCAGGGTGTCGAGCGCGTGCCGGGCGGCGGCGACGATGTCGCATTCGTCGGCGCAGGCGACGCGGCGCTCGGCCCGTGCCAGGGCCTCGTGGAAGCGCGCGATGTCGGCGGGCTCGAGTTCGAAGGTGATGCGCATGGCCGCCATCCTACGCCGCCTGAACGCGGCGTTCACGCCGGCTGGCCGGGGCGCGGGCTTTCGCGTAGCATCCCGTCCCGTTTGCTGCACGGCTGTCCGTTTTCCCCCGGTTCGCCCGCCGCCAGGCCCCACGAGTCCGCTCGATCCGCCTGCGCTGGCCCCACCCCGCACGCCTCTCGCTGCGCAAACACGCCCCGCCACCGGCTCGGGCGGACAACCTGCAAGACCACTCGCAGCGCGGTTCCAGGGAACGCTCCGGGTCATACAACGGAGCCAAACCATGTCCTTCGAAACCCTCGGGCTGATGCCCGAGCTGACCCGTGCCTTGTCGGCGCTGGGCTATGAAACCCCGACCGCGATCCAGAGCGAGGCGATCCCGCTGGCGCTGGCCGGCCACGACCTGATGGGCGGCGCGCAGACCGGCACCGGCAAGACCGCCGCGTTCTCGCTGCCGCTGATCCAGCGCCTGGCCGCCGCCGGCCCGATGAAGGGGCCGCGCAAGCCGCGCGCGCTCGTGCTGGTGCCGACCCGCGAGCTCGCGGTGCAGGTCAACGACAGCCTCAAGAGCTACGGCCAGAACTTCAAGCTCGCCAGCACCACCCTGTTCGGCGGCGTCGGCATGCAGCCGCAGGTGGATGCGCTGCGCCGCGGCGTCGACATCCTGGTGGCCTGCCCGGGCCGCCTGATCGACCACCTCGAGCAGCGCACCGCCGACCTCTCCCAGGTCGAGCTGCTGGTGCTGGACGAAGCCGACCGCATGCTCGACATGGGCTTCCTGCCCTCGATCAAGCGGGTGCTGGCCAAGGTGCCGTCCAGGCGCCAGACCATGCTGTTCTCGGCGACCTTCGAGGACGGCATCCGCAAGCTCGCGCTCGAGCTGCTGAACGACCCGAAGGAAGTGCAGGTCACGCCGCGCAATGCCATCGCCCACCGCGTCACGCACGTGGTGCATCCGGTGGACAGCAGCCGCAAGCGCGACCTGCTGGTCGACCTGCTCAGCGCGCGCTGGCAGGACCAGGTGCTGGTGTTCGGCCGCACCAAGCACGGCTGCAACCGCCTGTCGGAACAGCTGGAAAAGGCGGGCATCAGCTCGGTCGCCATCCACGGCAACAAGAGCCAGGCCCAGCGCCTGAAGGCGCTGGCGGCGTTCAAGTCCGGCGACGCCCGCATTCTCGTCGCCACCGACGTGGCGGCGCGCGGCCTCGACATCCCGCTGCTGCCGCTGGTGATCAACTACGACCTGCCGATGGTGGCCGAGGACTACGTGCACCGCATCGGCCGCACCGGCCGCGCCGGCGCCGCCGGCGAGGCGATCTCGCTGGTCTCGCCGGACGAGGGCGCGCTGCTGCGCCAGATCCAGCGCCTGCTCAAGGCCGAGCTGGAGATGGTGACGGTCGAGGGCTACGCCCCGAGCCAGCCGATCCGCATGGGCAACGAGCCCGGTGGCCAGGGCCGTCCGTCGGGCGGCCAGCCTCCGCGTCGCGGCCAGCAGGGCCGTCCGGCCGGTGGCCAGGGCCGCGGTGGCCAGGGCCCGTCGCGTTCCGCCTCCGGGCAGGGCCGTCCGGCCTCCGGCCAGGGCGCGCCGCGCGAGGACGGCGAGCGCGGGGGACCGCGCCGTCGCGGTGGCGGTGGCCGCGGCCACGGCGCCGGCGGTGATCGCCAGGCCCACGGCCACGCCGGCCCGAAGTCGCACGGCACGCCGCGCGGCGGCGACGACCAGCGCGCCCGCCGCTGATCCGCGCAGCCGATGCCTGGTGAAAAGGGCCGCCCCGTGCGGCCCTTTTCCTTGGCGCCCGCCGCGTCGCGCGGGGCTTGCCATGGGCGGGCATCGGCCGGATGCTCGGCGCACGCCCGGGGAGGGGCGCACGCATGATCCGGAACATCCTCGCCCTGCTCGCGGGCATCCTCGTGATGGGCCTCACCATCGCCGCCGTGCAACTGCTCGGCCACACGCTGTATCCACCGCCGGCCGGCATCGACCCGACCGACCACGACGCCATGGTCGCGCTGATCCCCACGATGCCCGTGATGGCCCTGGCCCTGGTGGTCGTGGCCTACGCGGCGGGTGCGTTCACCGGCGGCTTCACGGCCGCGAAACTCGCCCGCGACCGGCCCTCGCGCCTGCCCTGGGCGCTGGCCACGGTGCTGACCGCGCTCGTGGTGCTCAACTTCGTGCTCATCCCCTACCACCCGCTGTGGATGATGGTGGCGGGCGTGCTGGTGCCCTACCCGTTCGCGATGCTCGGCGGCGCGCTCGCCGGCGGACGCCGGGCGGCCTAGGCCTCGGGCCGCGGCGCGCGCGCCGCGCGCACGCTGAGCCAGGCGCCGGCGAGCAGCAGCGCGACGGCGACGGCCTGCGTCCAGTGCGGGGTCGCGCGGCCGAACACGAGCAACAGCCCCGTCGAGAGCAGCGGCGCCGCGTAGGACAGCGTGCCCAGCACGGCCAGGTGACCGTGCTTCGTGCCGATGTCCCAGAACCAGAACGCAAGCCCGGTCGGACCCAGGGCCATGGCCGCCACCACGGCCCACTGCGCCGGCGTCGGCGCCACCCAGGGTTCGAACAGGGCATGCGCGCCGGCGCCCAGCGCGCCGACCGCCAGGCAGGCCCCGGCCATCGCACTGCTGGGCACGTCGCCGAAGCGGCGGTTGAGCACCGAATACAGCGACCAGGTGAGCGCCGCACCCAGCGCCGCAAGGTAGCCCGGCACGTGCGCCGGGTCGATCGCCACGCCGCCGCCGCGCGTGACCAGCAGCACGGCCGCGGCCAGGCCCAGGGCCGTGCCCAGCCACTGGCGGGCGCGCACGCGCACGCCGCCGAACAGGCCGGCGAACACGACGATCAGCAGCGGCCACAGGTAGTTGATCAGGTTGGCCTCGACCACCGGCGCCTGCTTGAGCGCGATGAAGAACAGCGCGTGGTAGCCGAACAGCGCGCCGATGCCCAGCGCGGCCGCGGCCGGCGGCTGCGCCAGCGCGCGCAGGCCCGGGCCGCCCGGGCGCAGCAGCACCGCCGTGCCGGCCAGGCCCGCGAATCCGAAGGACAGCGCCAGCAGCTGGAACGGCGGCAGCCCGGCGGTGGCCGCGGTCAGCACCGCCAGCGAGGCCCACAGCAGGATGGCGGCGAAACCCGCCGCGGTGGCGCGGGTGGCGGGGCTCACGGGGTGGCGTCGGTGGCGGCGGCCACGGGCGGCGGCGCATCGAACACGGCGCGGTCGAGCTGGCCGGTTTCCTTCGCCACCAGCACCGGCACCAGCACCTGGCCGGTGACGTTGGTCATCGTGCGCATCATGTCCAGCACGCGGTCGATGGCGGCGATGAAGGCCAGGCCCTCGAGCGGCAGGTTGGCGGCGCTCAGCACCACCGTCGCCATCACCACGGCCGTGCCCGGCACGCCGGCGGTGCCGAAGCTGCCCAGCACCGAGGCCACCAGGATGACCGCGTACTGGCTGGCGCTGAGCTCGATGCCGAAGTACTGCGCGACGAACAGCGCGGTCAGCGCCGGGAAGATCGCGCCGCAGCCGTCCATCTTCACGCTCGCGCCCAGGGGCACCGCGAAGCTGGCATAGGCCGGCGGCACGCCGAGCCGGTCGATGGCCACGCGCAGGGATACCGGCAGCGCCGCGAAGCTCGACGAGGCCACGAAGGCCACCTGCATCGCCGGCGCCGCGCCGCGGAAGAACTTCAGCGGATTCAGGCCGTGCGCGAGCAGCAGGCCGCCGTACACGACGACGATGTGCAGGGCGCAGGCCAGGTAGAGCGCGACCACGAAGCCGCCCAGCGGCAGCAGCCGCTCGAAACCGTAGCTGCCGACCAGCCCGGCGATGAGGCCGAAGGTGCCGATCGGCGTGAGCTCGAGCACGAAGCGCGTCACCTGCACCATCACCGCGCTCGCCTCGCCGGCCAGCGTGCGCAGCTGCGCCACCTTGTCGCCCAGCTTCACCAGCGCGAAGCCCACCAGCGCCGCGAACACAATCACCTGCAGGATGCGGCCCTCGGCCAGGGCCGCGAAGGGATTGGCCGGCACCAGGTCCAGCAGCACCTGCACCGGGCCGGGCACCTCGCGCGGCGTCCAGCCGGCGGGCACCTGCAGGCCGCCGACGCCGGCGCCCGGCTGCAGCACGGTGCCCACCAGCAGGCCCACGCCCACGGCCAGGGCCGCGGTCAGCGCGAACCAGCCGAGGGTGCGCCCGGCCAGCCCGGCGATGCCCGCCTGCCCCGCCAGCCCGGCCACCGCATGCACCACCGCGAAGAACACCAGCGGCGTGGCGATCATCTTGATCGCGGTGACGTAGAGCGTGCCCAGGGGCTGGAACCAGGTGGCCGCGGCCGGCCCGGCCAGCCAGCCGGCCAGGCCGCCGAGCACGAAGGCACCCAGCACGCGCTGCCAGAAGGGAATGCGGAACCAGCCGGACACCAGGGACATGGGGATGCGGGAATCACGAGGGAGCCCGGACGATACGCCGGCGCCCGGCCCCGGTCACCCGCTTCGTCACGCCCGGAAACACATCGTTGCGGCACCGTCCGCGGCCCGCCCCGGCTGCGGCACAATGCCCGGGCCACGAGGACCCTCCATGACCCTGTTGATGTTCGCGGCCGGACTGGCCCTGTTGATCGTCGGCGCCGAACTGCTGGTGCGCGGCGCCTCCCGGCTCTCGGTGGGCCTGGGCATCCCGCCCCTGGTCGTCGGCCTGACGGTCGTCGCCTTCGGCACCAGCGCGCCGGAGCTGGCGGTGACGATGGGCGGCGTGCTGTCCGGCGAGACCGACATCGCCCTGGGCAATGTCGTGGGCAGCAACATCTTCAACGTGCTGTTCATCCTGGGCCTCTCGGCGCTGATCGCACCGCTGGTGGTGGACCGGCAACTGGTGCGGCAGGAGGTGCCGATCATGATCGGCCTCTCGGCCCTGGCCGGCGGCATGGCCCTGGACCGCGTCATCTCGCCGGCCGAAGGCGGCCTGCTGCTGGCCCTGCTGCTGGGCTACAGCGGCCTGCTCTACGTGCAGGGCAAGCGTGCCCCGGCGGCGGAGGTGGCCGACCCGTTGATCGACACCACGCCTGGCCTGCTCTCGCGCCTGCCGGTGCAGCTGCTGTGCATCGCCGGCGGCCTGGCCCTGCTGGTGCTGGGCTCGCGCTGGCTGGTGCAGGCCTCGACGATCTTCGCGGCGCGCCTGGGCGTGAGCGAACTCGTGATCGGGCTGACCATCGTCTCGGCCGGCACCTCGCTGCCCGAGGTCGCGACCTCGGTGGTCGCGGCGCTGCGCGGCGAACGCGAGATCGCGGTCGGCAACGTGCTGGGCAGCAACGTGTTCAACCTCGGCGCCGTGCTGGGCCTGGGCGCGCTGGTCTCGGGCAGCGGCCTGCCGGTCGCGCCCAGCCTGCTGGCCTTCGACATCCCGGTGATGATCGCGGTGGCCGTGGCCTGCCTGCCGGTGCTGTTCACCGGCCACCTGATCGCGCGCTGGGAAGGCGCGGTGTTCCTGGGCTACTACGCCGCGTACACGACCTGGCTGGTGCTCTACGCCAGCGAGCATGACGCGTTGGACGAGTTCGGGCTGGTGATGCGCAGCGTCGTGATCCCGCTCACCGCGCTCACCCTGCTGGCCGTGGCCTGGCGCGAATGGCGCCAGCGCCACCGCTGAGGCCGCTCAGAACGGCTTGAGGTAGACCAGCACCAGCACCGGGATCGCCAGCAGCAGCGGGATCTCGTTGAACCAGCGCAGCGCCTTCGGCGACGGCAGGGCCGCGCCGGCGGCCACGCGCTTGAACCAGCGCCCGGTCCAGATGAAATAAGCCAGCAGCGCGGCGACCAGGGCGAGCTTGGCGTGCAGCCAGCCACCGGTCACGCCGAAGTGCATCCAAAGAGACAGCCCCAGCAGCAGCATCAGGCCGAACATCACGTGGCCGAAGCGGTACAGGCGCCGGCCCATCAGCAGCAGGCGCTCGCGCACCGGGGCGACGTCGCCGGCCTCGGCCAGGTTCACCAGGATGCGCGGCAGGTAGAACACGCAGGCCATCCAGGAAATGACGAACAGCACGTGGAAGGCTTTGCTCAGCAGGTAGGCCATGGATTCCTCAGCGGCAGGCGGGTCGGCGGCCCGCGGCGCGGGCCTGTTCGTAGGTGGGCATCAGGCCGGGCGCCGCGGCCTCGAGCGA